>Ga0315309_1001198_pt1 | contig 15505 bp, 15 predicted proteins | sample TDP4_MG_FD_203080 | JGI IMG/M metagenome (GOLD analysis project Ga0315309, IMG submission 203080) | Freshwater sediment microbial communities from Lake Towuti, South Sulawesi, Indonesia - TDP4 | ecosystem: Environmental > Aquatic > Freshwater > Lake > Sediment | place: Indonesia: South Sulawesi... | reverse complement strand
CGGGACTCTTAGCGATTGTCATTATTTCTCCTTCTCGTTTCTTGGCGGGGTGCTGCCTCAATTGCAGCGGACCTTTCTCTCTCAAACGGCGTCTGAATGCTTCTCTTCTCGCAGCCAAGCTCACAAACCTCCATCATTCGATTAATGCCTTAACAATGTCTTCGCGATCAACTATACCCACCAACCTGCCCCTCTCGTCTGTAATGGGCACGCGCCCTATGTTTCGTTTCAGCATCAGTTCGGCCGCGTCTTTCACTGTATCGGTGGGTTTCAAGGAAACCACTGGGGTTTTCATGACCGACTGTATCTTCGGCGGGCTCTTAAATCGTCCCTTCTCTGCCTCAAAGGCAGGCGATACAGCTCCGCTGTCTAACAGATTCTTCTGGGTTATTATGCCAATAAGTCTTCCTTTCGAAACCACTGGGCAGGCGGCAAATGATCTCTTTTGCATCATTCGCCAAACGTTGTCCGCTTCGTCTCCCGGAGCGCAGACAAGGAGTTTTGTTGACATCACTTTTGAGAGTGGCGTTGACGCTTTTGCTCTGCTCTTTTCCAGAAAGGCGTGTATCAGGTGTTCTAAGCCGAGCACGCCCACGTAGGTTGAGTCTTGAGAAGACTTGACGACTGGAATGTACCACTCGTCTAGACGAATCATTTCTTTGGCAGCCTGAGTGGTCTTCGTGTCTGCGGTCGCAACGAACTTGGGGGTTGACATTATACCCTTGACTCGAATGAGCGAGACAGACGAAGTGATAGCCATGACGTCGCTTCGGGCTATCATGGCAACGAGGCGCTTGCGTTCATCAACCACGGGCAGAACACGCAAACCTCGGTCGCGGAGAACAGCCCGAGCCTTAGTAGCCTGTTCGTCTGGATACAGAAAGGGGTGACTTCGGTCCATCACGTCTTGAACACGCAAACCATCGACCTCTTGGCTAAGGTTACTCTTCGCCTTTCACCTCGATTGTGCACTCCTCGCAGAGGAACGAGCCTTCGGTTTCTTCCAGCGTGTCTGACCAGCCGCCGCATCTGTCGCAGTATCCAGCCAAGGGTCGATGTTCAGGTGCCTCCTCAACGGCTCTCCCGCCCTCTATTCTCGCCCTCTCTTGAATGATTTCGAGAAGTTCGGGTGTCACTGCCAAGATGTCCTTGCTTGAGATTAGTCCGACCAAGTTGCCCTTGTACATGACTCCCAACCTTCTGACGTTGAGTCTGCTCATCCGTCTTGCGGCTTCGCTCAGTGCCTCGTCTGGGTCGATAGTGATGAGCGGTGACGTCATCACTTTTTTTGCTGTTATCTTGCTTGGAAGGGTGTTTTTGGCCAGGACTCGTGTTATGAGGTCTCTCTCTGTTATGATGCCTAATGGTTTTTCTTCCTTGCTCGTGACTATGATGCAGCCGACGTCGTTTTGTTGCATTAGCTGAGCCGCTTTATAAGAAGATTCGCTTTCTTTGATTGTGACGACCGGGCTTGTCATGACGTCTTTGACTAGCATTTTGGGTCTAAGACCTATGTCTGCCATCACTGTTCGCGCTCCGATTATGGATTATCAAATGAATATTAAACTCTTGTTAAAAGGTTTCTGAACACCGCTCTTAACTCATCTTGCACTTCAGGAGCTTTTGAACTGGTCGATCTCCTCTTGAATAGCCTTTCGAACGTCCTCTTCTGAACCAGGACCCATTATCTTGATCTTGCCGTTGAACAATGGGTCTGTGGTTCCGTATCTGCGGATGTTCTCCAGTGTACCATCTATTTCCACAATCTTGACCTTGTCGCCGAAGCTGCGCGCCACTTTCTTCACTAGTGTGTGCATGTAGGCGCTTACGGGGCAGAAGAAGTTCTTGAAGAGCGTCACTTCCACCTTGTCTCTCGAGGGTTTGTAGTTCAGTTCTAATGGTTTGACTTCGATGCTCTCTTTGTTCAACGGGTGGTACATCAGCTTGAACGGTCCGAGTTCTTTTATGGTCTTGAATCCCTGCTTTGCAAAGTGACTGTGGTGCATGTACTCTTTGAAGTCGGTCCCAACGACAAGGATGCCCTTTACGCCCTGTTTCTTCAGCTCTTTCTTCATGTGATCGAGAAGCGTTTTTCCGTAGCCCTTGTGCATGTAGTTGCGCAGCATCTCTGTGCAGTTGATGAAAGCCACGTTTTGCTCGACTTCGAATGGCGCTAAAGCGTTCTCAGACATTGCGTAATAGATGTGTCCCACAACCCTGTCGCCATCGTAGAGGTGGAATCCGTGCACGTGTTTTCCGAAGTGTTCTTTGAACCATCTTCTCGATTCGGGCAGTGCGATATCCCAAGAAGCGCCTGGGGGCAACTCCTGCATGCAACAATACGTCTTGTTCGCATCTTCGAGAGTTACTTTTCTGACTTCCACTTTTCCTCACCGACTTTAGAATTGAGGTGTAGGCGTTTTTCTGCTTTTCTGTCTTTTCGGAAAGTGCCAAAAAAACAATGAACAGCCTAGCCTAAAGGCGTTAAATGGCTATTGTTTGTAGATGACTGCCCCTTTGCCCGAGGGGATAAACCGCTGTATCTCTTCTAATGGCACGTCGAGAACACGTTTCTGCCACTCTTTAGGCACTTTCTTCGCTAACAGTTGTCTAATCTGCCTAGCGAGGGCGCTGCTCTTCTGCTGTCCTGGAACGATTTCGACCGAGACCTTGGTTTGTTTGGCAACAGCCTCAACGGGACCTCCAATCACGTTTGCCTTCTCTTCCGTCAACAAGACTCCGATTGCCAGGCGCAGAGGAACGTTTCTGACGTAGTTTTTCGCTCCGTGAATCATGAAAGCACCCTTGGTGAGATACTGTCCTGGCGGAGGGCTCTTGCTCACTTGCTCTGGACTAACCCAAGAGACGTCGACCGCGCTCAGTGTCTCTCTCCAAGCGCTGGAGTAAGACGCAGCCAACTGAGCCGATTCCCCAATTGTTTTTTCAGGAGGTGTTTTTCCCTCGGTCTTTATGACAACGAATGGAGCGCCCACAATGTCAGCGTGTAAAACTGTGTCGTGGGGCTGCGTGTGTTTTTTGATGAGAATCTCGTTGGTGGTGGCGTCTCTTCCTCCGATGACAAGGTAGCCGTCTGAGGAGTGGAACCACCTGAATTTCTCGTACCAAGCCCTTTCTCTTCTCTTAAGCGGAACTTTCGACTCTTCCTCGACTCTTCTTGCCTCTTTCTGCTGTAGTTTCTGAATCTTAGCCTGCGTCTCAAGCATGGCTTCTCTTGCGCCTCTCAGTTTCTTTTGGGCTTTCTTGGCTCTCTCGTAATAGTTTGAGGCGTTGGCTTGAACCGAGTGACTGACATCCAGAGGGAAGACTGTGTCCTCTACGGAGACGTTTAGAATCCTGCGTTTTGAGTCGAGGGAGTGAAAATACACAGAGGGGGTTTGTCCTGCCTTCCTCTCCAGCTCAATCTCCGAAACTATCTGTTCCCATGTTTTGCCGCCCTGTTTTCCGTCAACGATTTTTTGGAGTAGGAGTTGGAGTTCGCCGAAGTGTGCGTAGATTAGGTCGCCAACTCGCTTGTTCTGTTCTGTGCTTCTCTCGGTCTCTTCTATCGTTTTCTGTTGGTCTTGGAGAACCCTTTTCAATTTGGACAGTTCGCGTTCTAGCTCTTTTTGAGTTTTAGAGACTCGTGTTACCGCCTCTGTCTGTGTGAAGTACTCGTCTAGAGCCTCGTTGAAAGTCTTGTACGCCACATGTTTAAGGTGGGCGTATTTCTCCAGCTGAATCGGTGTAGCGTCGAGCCATTCACCTCTCTCGTTGATTACTATGCCTGGTCTGGTTTCAGCCTCAGACATCTGTGCAAGAAGCGTCTGTAGTTGAGTGAATATTCTGTCGAGTTCCTGCTCAGTCAGGGCTTCGCATGGCGACGCCTTTTCAACCTCTGCTCGGAGGAGAACTTCTTCAGCGTAGAGTCCGCCTATGCTCAAAAACTTTGCTAGGGCTCGGACGACTTCCAAATCGCCCAGGCTTTTCAGCTCTTTGAGTTCTTGGCGGTTTAGGTTTAGCGGGTTTTTTCCGCTTGAGGGGGCGTGTTTGAAGTCAACGCCTCTGAGTACGTTGCGGTCTCGCATCCTGCGGTAGGCTAGGGCATAGAGAACGACGTTTTGGGGGTTGACTAGGATGACGTTGCCTTCGCCGAAGAGCTCTGTTATGAGCTGAAAGTCGCCTTCCCTTGCGCTCGCTTGAATCGTCACTGTTCTTTCAAACTCGTGCTGCTGGACACCGAGGATTTTGGCGTTTCTCAGGTGCTTTCTCAGAGCCATGCAGAAGGCTGTGGGTTTTTGAGGCTTTTTTATGATGTATCTCGTTAGGTGCAGTCTTTTTCCAGCCTCTACGAGCAGTTGCAGAGGAGGCTTCGTGGGTTGTCGCAGTTTCAGTATCAGCGTTTTGGGGTCGATTTGGTAGATGTTTTCGATGTAGGCGTCTTTGACAGTTCGGTTTAGTTCGTTGACGAGAACAGCGACGTCGAAGCTTGACAGCTCTGTCTTCAACGGGTTGTCCCTTTAGAAGGTGCTACATGTGAAGCCTTTAAGCCTTGTTTTCAGAAACTGTGCCCAAGTGTGTGAGACCCCTCTATACGGGAGGGGTCATGTTGAGAATGTTGCGTGGCTTGAAGAATGGGAAAAAATAAATTCGGGGGTAGGCTAGAGGGGGGTCTAATAGGCGAGTTGAACAGCGTCTGTCGTGGACGCTGAAGGTGGAAGGGAGTCAGAGAAGGCGTCTGTTTAGGTGGCGCAAAATCAGCACGAAGAGGCTTTTCGCGTTAGGAAACATGGTTTGGCGTCAGGATTCGTAGCATTCGCCACACAGAATTCTTTTCGCCTTCAGTTCGAGCGGGCAGCCAGCTCCGCAGATGTTGAGTTCTGGGCAGTTTTGACACTCTGGCGGCGCGTATTTTCTTTCCCTAATGCTGCTGCACAGTGGATGGTTCCAGATGTCGCTCCACTTGTCGGTGAGAATGTTTCCGATGGTTTCAAAGTAGGATTGGCAGGGAAGAACGTCGCCGTTGGGCTCAACGCAGAGAGTGATACAGGCTGCGCTGCAACATTTTATCCCAAGCCCGAGTGAAATTGGGTTTAAGATGCAGTAGCGGGTTGGAGTATACCAGGTGAACTTCATCCCAAGTTCGGTGGCGTGACTGTGAATCTCGGTTAGTATGGGAATCAACTCTTTCTCTTCAACGGCGAATTTCGAAGCCACTTTCACGCCTTTTCCAGCGTAGATTAAGCCGTTGCACGAGAACCGTTTGAGCCCCAAACTGTGGAAGAAGTCGACGGTTTCAACCGCGTCTTTGAGGTTTTGGCGGTTCAGCGTCATGTTTACGCTAGTGTAGATAGGTGTTTTGAGGAGGTTTCTTATTCCATCCACTGTTTCGCTCCAGCTTCCCGCCGCCTTTGTTATTGCATCGTGGATTTCAGGTCTGTGCGACTCCAAGGTGACTTGAGCGTAGTCTAGCCCAGCGGCGACGAGTTGTTGGACGTAACCGAAGTCTCTTAGTCGTCTACCGTTGGTGACCAACCCCGTCACCAAGCCCACAGCCTCTGCGTGCGTTATAATGTCTATCAGGTCGTCGCGGATTGTGGGTTCACCACCCGTGAAGAGTATCTGAGGGATGCCGAGGTCGTGGGCTCTGTCAACAACCCTCACCCACTCTTGAGTTGACAATTCCCTCGAAACCGTAGATGCACCACTGTAACAATGAACGCAGCTGTTGTTGCACCTGTAGGTTAGGGCTAGGTCGAGACGAAGAGGAGCAGGCAAATCCCTCGAGAAGGGCTCGATTCTCTCAACCCCAACATAACTGAAGGGGCAGACATCCTCCGAAGTGGCGAGCGTGTTAACCGTGTAGAGGATTCGTTTGTGGTCTTCCATCGCTTTTTCGGGCAAGACCTTGAAAACGCGGCGAAGCTCCCTCACGATGTCTTCGCCTTCTTTCCCCTCCATCATCAGCTTGACATGTGCAGTTGCCGAGTCATTCAAGTAAACGACTCTTGACGCGTTTATCACCAGAACGCCGTTTCCGTCTTCCAAAACTCGAAGGTGCAGTTTCAATCCCGCCCAGTCGCCCTTGCCCCTGTAATAGTAGAAGCCCGGTTTGACTCGCCTACGCAGAAACTTCAGCATGGCTTTTTCCCTCCCTTCTCGTTTTCATCCAGCTCCTCCAGAGGCACAAGCGCAAGCGCAAGAGGCACAAGCACATGCACAGGCGCAGGCAGCGCAGGCGCAGACACAGCCCGAATGCTCAACCGGCGGAGCCTTTCCCTCGCCTCCAGCAGAAGGCGGTGTTGCTGGTGCCACGCTCTTTGAAAACGCTTCAATGTTCGACACTATTCGATTAACCGTTGATTCCACGCTTGTGACAACCGCGTTAGCAAACTGGGAGCCGGGTAGAGTTGTGGGGGCGGCTGGTCTTCCTTCCACAGTTGCTCGAAATCCAGGAGGTGAGTGATATGCGACCCAGTATGGTAGCCACCAAGACGAGCCAGACGGAATCTCGTCCACACGACTGAACACTCGTTTTGTTCGTGTCCCAAACCTTGGGTCCATCATCAACCAGTCTAGATTCTCGTTGAAGAGGTTGGCTTTCACGTCTGGCGTTCCCCCGGTTTTCACCTGCGTCCATGCCTTCTCCACAACTTTTCTATAGTATTCCACCGTGTCGGCGCGACAATAGTATTTCAGTTTGTCATCCACTTCTTTGCGAAGCCTCAAAATCAGGAGAGACAACTTTGAGTCGCTCAGGGACCCAGTGTCACTCGACCTTTCAATGGCGTCAATAAACCAGTTTTCATAATACTGCAAATTGTTCGTATGGAGCACTCGAAGACGAAGCTTGGGTTCAGTTTCTGAGACTTCCACCGCCCCTTTTTTCATCAAACCAAACAGAATCATCGTCAGAATCTTGCGTGGTTCAACGTCCAAAAGAGTCGCAGCCTCAACCGCCAAAAGACCTTTTCTTACGCCCAGAGCCTCCATTGAGAGCTTTGGGGAGTTGTAGGGATTTCTCCTTGTCATAACGAACCCGATGATACACATTGCCCCAAGAAAAACGGAGACACCTCCTACGACAAACGTTGGCGAAGTCAAAAATCGAACGATTTTGTCCCACAGACTCAGAGAATACCATTTAGTCATGTACTTCTGAGGAAAGCCAACTCCCACGTTAAGTTGTTTATCGGGTTGCCAATCTGTTCTGTTCCAGTAAATCACCCATCTTTCATCCTCTTGAAAAATGTTGTCGTAGTCAGGTGAGTTCCTTATTTCCTCTTTTTGCACACCGGCAGGAACAACAACTGCGAGTCTCAAATCCTCTATTCTAACAGGCCAATAAGACGGTGTGAACTGCATGCCAACATTGCCTGGGTTCGTCTCGTCCTCCCAAATCATCTTGTCAACTCCGGTGCGCAGAATTATTGTTGCGTTCTCACCTGGACCGAGAAAGTATCCAAGGTCTATGTGCACTCCGTACCAGTCGTTCGTCTGCTTGGTGGTGCAGGCAAGGCTTCGGTTGTAGAGGTCTGTGCATGATGTGACAGAGAATTCTGCGTTCGGCTGTCCAATCTCCACCCAATCTATAAGGCCTGACTCGCAAACCACAGTCAAGTTGTAGAATAAGTCAATGGTTCCATCAGTGTTCATCCATAGCTTAATCCACTGCTTCTCAACGTGATATACAACAGGCTGGCTGTCTACCAAAGAAACAAGAAAGAACCCAAAAAATACAAAAGTGAAGGCTGCGAAAAGAAGTTTTCTAGCCGAAACCCCTACCACTTCGGCTCCTCCACAATCTCAACCGTTTTGCCACAGTACGAGCACGAGACTCTGGTTGCCCTCGGGTCTTCAACCTTCAACGGGGCACCGCAAGATGGGCATTTCAACTCCTCTGCCTTGACTGGTCCTGAAGGCGACCAAGAAACGATGATTGGTTTAGGCTTTAACATGCTCCGATATGCAAAGGCGGAGATGACTATGGCTAGTGCTATCAAAACCATGCCTGTGATTAGACGAGTCGGAGCATACGCTGCTGCCAGAATGTACATGACTCCTAAGAACCCAAGAATGAGTGCTGCCAGAACGCTAACAACTAATAGGAGTCGACTCAAAGTTGGAGAATCCGAACCGTGACTCATCACAATGCGCCTCGTTCAATACTTGAAGATGAAACGAAAGATTTAAGCTACTTCCTAAGTTGACAAACGTGGCTGTGTGACTAATTCTTCTTTCTCTTTTCTCCACTTATAGTCTTGCGTTGTTAATATCTGGGAACGAGAAAGAAAAGGTAGAGAGAGTTCGGTTAAGGTCCTTTCTGAGTGATTTCCTTGATCACTCCAGCTGCGATGGTGGTTCCCATGTCTCTTATGGCGAATCTGCCCAACTCTGGAAAGTCTGTGTAAGCCTCAACTGCGATTGGGTGGAGCGGTGCGAAGCGCACAACTGCGCCGTCGCCTGTCTTTAGGAACGAGGGTTTCTCTTCCACAGTCTGCCCCGTTCTTGGGTCGAGTTTCTTTATGAGTTCAGTGAACTGGCATGCGACTTGACCTGTGTGGTAGTGCAGCACGGGTGTGTATCCGGCGGCTACTGCTGTAGGGTGGTAGATCACTATTATTTGACCGATGAATTCTTTGGCTACTGTGGGTGGGTTGTTTGGGTGACCTGCGACGTCTCCTCTTCTTATGTCTGTTTTCGATATGCCTCGGACGTTGAAGCCTATGTTGTCTCCTGGCTCTGCTTTCGGAACGCGGACGTGATGGGTTTCCATGGATTTGACTTCCCCTTTGACGTTGGCTGGCATGAAGATCAGGTTGTCGCCTTCTTTTAGGACGCCCGTTTCAACTCTTCCAACGGGAACCGTTCCCACGCCTGTGATTGTGTACACGTCTTGAACGGGCAGGCGGAGTGGCTTGTCGATTGGTTTGGCAGGCACCTCGAAAACGTCTAGGGCTTGGAAGAGTGTTGGTCCCTTGTACCATGGCATTTTCTCGCTGGGTTTGAAGAGGTTGTCGCCTGTCCAGCCTGATGTTGCGACGAAGGGGATCTTGTCGATTTTGAATCCGACCATCTTGAGCATTTTGCCGACTTCGTTTTTGATTTCTTCGTAGCGTTCCTGGCTCCAGTTGACTGAGGCGTCGTCCATCTTGTTTATGGCTACTACGAGTTGACTGACGCCCAGTGTGAACGCGAGGAAGGCGTGTTCTTTTGTCTGTCCGCCTGGTCCGATGCCTGCTTCGAATTCTCCTCTCTTGCCTGACACGAAGAGGACTGCCGCGTCTGCTTGGCTCGCGCCTGTGACCATGTTTTTGACGAAGTCTCTGTGTCCTGGTGCGTCGATGACTGTGAAGAAGTATTTCGGTGTCTCGAATTTTAGGAAGGCGAGGTCGATTGTTAGTCCTCTTTCTCTTTCTTCTTTGAGTTTGTCGAGGACCCATGCGAACTTGAAGGTTTCTTTTCCCATTTTTTTGGCTTCTTCTTCGTAGGCTTTGACTTGGCGTTCGTCGACTGTTCCTGTTAGGTAGAATAGGTGCCCTATTGTGGTTGATTTTCCGTGGTCTACGTGTCCCATTATGACTAGGTTTAGATGTGGTTTTTCGGGTTTGCTCATATTCTATCTTTTCTCCTTATCTTTTTGATATTGGTTTGTGGTGAAATTCTATTCATGAAGGGTTGTTTCCTTTATTTATCTTTTTTGAAGAACGCTGCGCTTGCGCGTGTGTGTGACTACCTACCTAGAGAGAGGGGGTATGTTGAGTAGAGATGTGATTTGTTTATGTGTGTGCGCACGAGTGACCTAGCCCCTCTATTAGAGGGCGCCAAATAGGCGCCGAGAGAGACAGAGACGGGTATAGCCTCGTCTAGAGTTAGTTGTTTGGGTTAACTAGGTTTCAGATGTGTTTGGTTTTCTTTTGGAGAGAGATTTTGAGTGTGGTTGCTGTCGGGGATGGTTTGTTTGAGCCGTTTTTGTGCGGGCTTATTAAGTTGGTTAAGTCATACTTTTAATGTCTGAGAGGGTGGATGTGTTGGATGTGGTTGTGGTTGGAGAGGGTTATCGTATTACTATCAGGCGTTGTATTCGTGAGGTCGTGCCACTAAAGATCGGACAAAAGGTAGCTGTGGTTCCGTTTGGAGACCGAATCCTCGTTCAACCATTACCTGATAAGCCTGAAGAGAAGCTCGCCGAACTGACAAAAGGCGTCGAATTCAGCAGACAAGCACGCAGAAAAGCGTCTAAATTTCTAGTTTCTCAAGCCAAAAGCTGATTATACAAGGTAGTAGTCAAAGCTGTTGGGCGTACTGTTCTCGTAGTTTTCTATGCAGAATCTTCCCTGTTGTTGTTCTCGGCATTTCTTCGGGCGAGATGAAGTCCACCGACTTTGGTTTTTTGTATCCCGCCATTTTTCCTCTGCACCATTCGATGATCTCTTGTTGTTTGGCTTTTTTTCCCTCTTTCAGTATGACCACTGCTTTGACTGCTTCGCCCCAGACGTCGTCTGGCACACCGATGACTGCCACGTCGAAGACTTTGGGGTGTTGGCTTATGAGGGCTTCAACCTCGCTTGGGTAGACGTGTTCTCCGCCCGTGATAATCATGTTGTCCTTTCTGTCGACCAGATAGTAGTAGCCTTCCTCGTCTTTCTTCGCCATGTCTCGAGCCGTGAAGTAGCCTCCCTCCCTAAAAGAAGCCTCGGTCTTGTCGGGCAGCTTGTAGTACTCGTCGAACATCATGGGTCCACGCGAGTACAACTCGCCAACCTCGCCCACAGCCACCTCCTTCCCGTTCTCGTCTAGAAGCTTCAACTCATCCGTTCCCAAACATTCCTTTCCAATTGACCCAGGCTTACGCAATTGGTCTTCAGGTCTGAGCAGCGTCACCAACCCAGCTTCGGTGGACCCGTAGGCCTCAAACAACTCAACGTTTGGAAAGCACTGCAGAATCGCCTTCTTTATATGAACCCTAGCGGGCGCAGAAGAACAGAGGAGTTTACGTACAGAACTAACGTCAAACTTACTGCGCATGTCTTCGGGCACGTTCAAAATCAGATTATAATGCGTCGGAATCAAGGAAGTGAAAGTTATCTTCTCCTCGCTGAAGGTTCGCAACAACTCAACGGGGTCGAAGCCCTTGTCACGCCCGACAAACAAGGAAGCCCCGATATACAGGAACAAGGGACCGTAAAAAGTCGAGTTCACGTGGTACAAGGGCATAACAATCATACCCTTATCCTCCTCAGAAAAGCCAAACTCAACAGCGTTAATCAGGTAGAAGGCTATGTACGACTGGTGCGAGCGCACCACACCCTTCGGAATCCCAGTCGTGCCAGAGGTGTAAATCTGAAACCACGTGTCTCCACCCTCAACTTGCACGTCTGGCGTGGCGTCAGGCGACACCGCAATCAGGCTTTCATAGTCGAGGTAACCCTCAAACCGACGCGAACCAACTGAAACGTAGTTGTCAGCGTGCACCTTCTCGAAGCCTCCACGAATCTTGTCGATGCAGTCGACAAAGTCTTCGCCAACTATCACCGCCTTGGCATCAGAGTTGTCCACCACGTAGGCTACTTCCTTGTCCATGTAACGCCAGTTAATGGGAACGACGACCAGTCCAGCCTTGGCCGTGGCGCAGTCAACCTCAACAAACTCGGCGCAGTTGTAGAGCATGACAGCCACTCTGTCTCCCTTGCGCAAGCCCAACCTCAACAAGCCATTAGCCAGTCTATTGGTTCTCGACTCCAACTCTGGATAAGTCAAGGCTCTTCCACGCCAATCCTTCAAGGCAATCTTGCTCGGGTAGTTCTTGGCGTGAACACGCAGTATCTGACCCATGTTCAACCAGGTCATGCCCACGTTGTATTCCTCAATCACCTTTAGAGTGCATAAGAGTAGCAACAAGAATCTTAAATCATTTCTTTCCCCGAGCCTCTGTCGGAAATTATATATGGGGTTCGCCATCTTAACACTAAACCTCTCACTAAGAGGGAGTCTTGAACCATGGAGATAAGAAAAGTAACGGTTTTAGGCGCAGGATTAATGGGACACGGCATAGCGCAAGTCGCAGCCCAAACAGCCAAGTACGAGGTCTACATGCGGGACATAAAGCAGGAGTTCATAGACAACGGAATGAGAATGATAAACGACAGCCTCCAAAGATTTCTCAAAAAAGGAGAGATAAGCGAGGCAGAAGTCAACCAAGTCCTGAGCAGAATTCACCCCACCATAGACATGCAAGAGGCTGTGGCAGACGCCGACCTCATAATCGAAGCCGTGCCAGAAAACCCAGAACTCAAAAAGAGCGTGCTCTCCGAAGCCGACAAACTCGCCAAACCAGAAGCCCTGATCGTCTCAAACACGTCTTCAATAAGCATAACGGAACTAGCCTCAGCCACACACAGACCAGAAAAGTTCGCTGGCATGCACTTCTTCAACCCACCCCAACTCATGAAGCTGATAGAGATAGTCCGGGGAGCCAAAACATCCGACGAAACAGTCAACACAGTAGTCGAAGTCTCCAAAAAAATGGGAAAAGAACCAGTCGTGGTCAAAAAAGACGTCGCTGGGTTCGTGGTTAACCGCGTGTTGATTCCAGCCCTAAACGAAGCCGTAGCCCTGGTCGACGAAGGCGTGGCAACGCCAGAAGACGTTGACAAAGCCATAAAACTCGGGCTCAACTGGCCAATGGGACCCCTAACCCTGCTCGATTACCTCGGTCTAGACACAACCCTCGCCATAACCGAAGTGATGACGAAGGACCTGGACCCAAAATATCAACCGAGCCCACTCCTGAGGCAAATGGTGAGAGCCGGCCTATTAGGTCGAAAGTCTGGGAAGGGCTTCTACGACTGGAAAAAATAGCGGAGGTGAAAAATGATGGAATTCAAAAACACATTGTATGAGAAGAGCGAGGGAATAGCCACAATAACCATCAATCGTCCAGAGGTGCGCAACGCCCTCAACTTAGAAACAATCAACGAGATTCTAGCCCGTCTGGAAGACGCCGAAAACGACGAAAGCATCAGAGTCATTGTTTTTATAGGGGCTGGAGACCGTGCCTTCTGCTCTGGCCTAGACCTGAACATAATAAGAGGAGTAAGTCCAGTGAAAGGAACAGAGAATTCCAGGGTTGGGCAAAATCTCTGCAACCGCATAGAAGCGCTAGGAAAACCAGTCATAGCAGCCATCAACGGCTTCGCCTTAGGAGGCGGGCTCGAGCTCGCTATGGCTTGCGACATTCGAATTGCCTCTGAAAACGCTCAAGTTGGGCAAACCGAGGTCAACGTGGGATTAATTCCAGGCTGGGGTGGAACACAGCGCCTTCCAAGGTTTGTTGGAAAGGGCATAGCCAAAGAGATGATTTTCATGGGCAAGCGCATTGACGCCAAGACCGCTGAGCAACTGGGTTTAGTGAACGCTGTTGTGCCGTTTGACCAGTTGAAGGCTAAGGTTAAGGAATTCGCAGTGGAACTCGCCAGCAAGCCTCCAGTTGCCATCAAGTTGTCGAAGGCTTTGATAAACAACAGCACTGAGACTCATCCCGAAGTTGGCTTGTGGCAGGAAGCCGAAGCCTTCGGACTAGTCTCATCCACAGAAGACTTCGGCGAAGGAGTGGCAGCCTTCTTAGAGAAGAGAAAACCACAATTCAAAGGAAAATAAACCACTCACATGAAAGAGTGAGACAGCAAAAGACGGCAAACCAAACTAACGTTTAGGGATGAAGCTGAAAAGAAAAGAGGAATAAATCACTTCTGTGAGATGAACTTCCTTCTTTTCAAGCCTCGTTCTCCCCAGTGAACCTGATTTTGTTAAAAAGGAGAAGATGACTGGAGTTTAGACAAGGTCTTTGTAGATTGCGTTGTGATTCACGTTCTTCTCCATGAAAACGCTGAGCTTCTGCTCTCGGATTTTCACTGAAAGCATCTTGGCGTCTTTGCCTTCCAAGACTATGGAGCCTATCTTGCCCAGTGAAAAATCACGTGACAGGCTCTCTCCTGATTCAAGCGCTGCGGCAGAGAGAATGGCGTAATCGATGATTTTGCTCGGGTCTTTGAGGTCCACTGAAGCTGAGGTTGAGGCTCTGAGGATGTAGCCTATGACTCCTTCCCTAGACTTGACGCGCTCCAATCGAGTCCTCATGTCATTTGTTGGCTCTTTAACCTCAACCTTCGGAGTTTCAATCGGTTCCTCAAGCTCCAATTCTTGGGCTTTTTTCTTGAGTGGCATGTGCATTCTCTCCTTAAGAAAGGATAGGCTTAACTCTCACCAGTTCCCCTTTTCTGACTTCGAGAATCTGGCAAGTCTTCTCGGGTATTCTAATCAGTCCTCTACCTTCGAGTCTTGAATCACCGATTTTCTTCACCTTGCACTGCACCGTCTTACCAGCGAAAGTCTCTATCTCGACCTCGCCGACATCCCTGGTGTTCAAGAGCGTTTTCCATCTCTCCAGCGTCTCTTGGTCCACCTGCACGACGTCGGGTTTGACCATCAATCCGCTGAACTTGTCAACGATTAGCTGATGCGATGGCGCGGATGAAGGTTGTTCTGAGGGTTTGGTGGAAACAAACTCGGGGATTTTGGCCTTCTCTCTCAGTGGGGAAGGCTCGGGTTTGAGGGGGGCAGGAGCCGCAACGATGTTGTTCAAGAGCTTCAGCACTGTTGGAAATATCACCCCAGTGATTTTGCGCAGGTAGGCAACGTCGGCGTCTTTCGAAGTTCCAATGACGAGATACACGTCATCGATGCTGGAAACGCACACGTTGCCTTCGTCTCCTTTTATCAATAGATTGTCTAAGCCGCCCACAGCAGAAGCCTTTTCAACCAAGGTTCGTAGTGAGTAAGTGGCTTTTTCTGTTGCTGGATTGTTAGTCTGCTCGTCTTCTGCGTATATTGTGCCATTCTTTGCAAAAATGAAGGACCATGCGATGTCTGGGCATACATTGTGGATTTCTGCCAGCGTGCTCTTAAATGCGATTCTGTAGGCCTCTTCGCTCATTGCTTTGACTCCCTCACCGAACCCTATGAGACCTTGAGTAGGATACGCTCCGGCACCCCGTCGCTCTCTAGCACAAGGTACTTAAGTCCTTCAGTGTCCTCAATCTGGTCGACCCATTTCAGAGCCTCGCGAGCCTTCTGCAGAACCAGCAATCTCTCTTGCATGCTTCGAACAGCCTCTTCGATGGCGATGAGTTCGTGGAATGGATTAGCGTCCAAGACAACATTGAGGTCGCCGACTGTGATCTCTCCGAGGCCTTCCTGTGACGCCTTCTTGCCAGCCAGCTTGAAAACAACGTCGCGGATCTTCTTTGACCTCTCAGCCAGCGCTCGAATCTCGTCTAGTCGGCGCAGGTATTCGCCCAGCATGCTCTTGGTGTGGGCTATCTCGCTGTCGAGGGTCTTAGCTATCTCAGCAGCCGATTGGTACTCCTTTAGTTCTACGACCATTCTTTCACCTCTAAGGGACACGAAATGGGGTTTAAGGGTCGGCGGTTCGCTACCCCACTCTCAA
>Ga0315309_1001197_pt1 | contig 15513 bp, 19 predicted proteins | sample TDP4_MG_FD_203080 | JGI IMG/M metagenome (GOLD analysis project Ga0315309, IMG submission 203080) | Freshwater sediment microbial communities from Lake Towuti, South Sulawesi, Indonesia - TDP4 | ecosystem: Environmental > Aquatic > Freshwater > Lake > Sediment | place: Indonesia: South Sulawesi... | reverse complement strand
CGGTGATTTGGTCTGTGTACTTTGCGTCGAAGTTTTGGATTAGGCAGTTGACTGAGCCTACTTCTTCTGTGACCGCCAAGTGAACGTTCAACTCAACCACATCGAGGTCGTTGGATGGTGTCAACATGGTTTTCTCGCAAACCTTTACGAAATCAAACTTCACCATGTCGCTAGCTATTCCATTCACCGTCAAGACAATCTCGTCGATGTCGCCTAAATAAGGCGGATTTTCCACGCCGTCGTACTGCAAGTCAACCGTTTTAGTTCCAGTATCAGTGAAGGTCTTTGAAGACTTGACCACACCAGCCAATTGAGCCTCAAACTTCCACAATGCACCCGTCAATTCTGTGCACTTTATTACGGCGTAACGATGTGTAGTTGTGGTGAAACTCCAACTTTTCTTCATAGAAGCCGAAGGAAAAGAAGCGCCAATGCTTAATGTTCCGATTCTGCCATCAGTTGTTAATGTTCCTTGACTCACAGTCCAACCGCTTGCGAACACGTCGTCAAAATGTTTGACACCGCGAAAGATGTCAATTCTGCATTGGGGATAACCGAGGCTCACTATAAAGGACCTCCTAAGCGGAAGGAGCATGAACAAAGCGGCTTTGTGAAACATCATGAAACATCGCCGTTCTCACAACCAAAATTAATAGTAGGCGCCTCGCCGCGCGATTCGCTCATACTGCACCTCTTCTCCACGACTTCTTCCAACGCTCTCCTGTCTAGACAAGGCGGTGTTGTACTCCTCCTGCGCAGAAGCCGCGTCTCTTGTCGCCGAAGCCAACCAAGCCATGTAGGCGGCGGCTGCCACAACCAAGCCCACACCTAGGGTTAACAACGCAATCTTCATGGCTAAGGCGGCGTTGAAAGCCCAAGTCACCTTAGCTGCGATGGTTGTGGCAACCGCATACACTTTCTGCGCCACTGCAACACCCCAACTGGACCTCAAGAAAATGCCTAAGGCAGTGACCACATAACTCATGCTTGCCAACCAACGCTCTTGCTCAGCTGTCAAGAAACCAAACTGATGCCCCAAGACTGCCACTGCTCGGCTGGCAGCACCCAAACCAGCCATGACTGTTCCAGCGGTTCTGACCCTCTCAGCCATGGTTTGAGCATCGGCACTGACACGTCCAAACTCGCTGCTAGCTCGATTAACGGCGCGAATGACAACGCTCATCTCGTGAAAGCTCATCGGTTAGCCTCCACAATGCTTTCGTTGACCGCTTGACTAACTATGCCGACTAATTGAGGACGATGCGTCTCCACAGCCTGAGAAAGAAAACGGCGACCGTGCATGAAACGGGTGCCAAACTCCACGTAAGCAGCATAGGGCGCTGAGGCTCCAACTTTCACCGTCCATTCGGCAGCTTCGGTAAAAATTGTTGAGCGCAGATAGCCTGTGCGAACGGGCGCCATGCGTTGAGCCGTCTCTTTTATCGCTTCAGCAAATTCTTCAAGTCGTTGCTGGACGCGTGCTTTTACAGAGGCGTCTATGCTTTCCATTTTCAACTGAAACTCACCTTGACCCTCAAACTGAAACTCCATCTCAACCGACATATCGTGCGCCTCGCTTTGCCTTTTCAACTTCCTCTTCAGTCTGGTGGTCCATCTCGTTTAAGATGACAACGAACTCTTCGATGGTTTTGGCTGATTGATGATTCAGTTGCTCTGGCGTCCAGCTGAATTCTTTGCAAAGTCGAAACCTCGTTAGGCTTGGATGCGCTCTGCCGCGTCTCATCGCCCTCACGAGTTTTTTGCCTCCTCCGCTGATAAGCCGCAGAGCTTGTTAACAACAATGCTAAACCTTTCGCCAAGTTCGATTGGTATGCCGTTTTCTTCGTCGAGCAACCTTTCTAACGTTACTGGTTTGTTGGTTGGCTGCTCTTTCAAGCTTGCCCAAATTGTCTCGGCTTGGATGGCTGCTAGGTCGCTGCTCACGATTTGTCCAGTTGTTGGATGATATTTGGTGTGTTTGGTGATGATTCTGCTTCTCTTCATCCAAGTGATTTCCTTGAAAACATATTTGCCAGCGTATTCTTCACCGAATCGCTTGTCCACTTCAATGGTTTCTGTTCTCATTGTTGACTGTGCTCCCTCGGTTAAGAAATTGTTAAGCCCTTGGCTTCCCACTCCAGCGTCTGAGCCACTGTGTCCTCAATCTTAGTCGGCAAACGGCTTGACTTCCACTTGCAACCCGTGAACGAGAAGTTTGTTCCACCGATGTTGAAGAGCAGTGTGAATTCTGTGTCAGCAAGTATGTCGTCAAGCTCTGCCTTAGACTCAAAGTCTGCTCGAATGGAACCCTGCAGAACCTCGTGACGCTCAGGCAAACTCTTAATCAAATAGGGCGTGGTCGCCCTTATCACTGGTTGCCGTTTGAGATTGTTTGTTATTTCAAAGCTGAAGTCGCTGAAACGCGTGATTTCCACTCCAGCCTTGCTTATGGAACAGTCGCTTCCAGTCAGAGGATTCGTTGAGGGCTCGGGTTCGTAGCTGGCTCCGATCTTGGCTGTTGCAACCGCCACATCTTGTCCGATTAGGTCCATTGTCACTTTGACTGGGTCTTCGATGGAGACTTCCACTTTAGCTCTGTCAACCTTGCAACCCTTGTGGTTTAGGCTGATTATCCCGCTGGTTTTTTCATAGTAGACTTCGACGCTTGTTGATTTCAGCGACCTGGTGTAGTTGAAGAAGTCCCAGTTCTGCGGTGTGTAGACAAGTTTGAGGTCTATGTGGCGCAGTCCCTTTCGTATGGCTTTGACGTTTCTGGAGCCTATTCCACGCAACACGATGTTTCTCGGGTCGAGCGCTGGCTCTATCTCTTGTATCACGCCGATGCAGAGCATTGCTGGGTTTGTGGGCGTCGTGCCGTATGTTGCTTCTTCCACGTAGTATACCTTGGCTTCCTCGCCCGTGTAGACTGTTGAAGACATTTTTTATTCATTCCTCCTTTTTTTAACTCGTCTTGACATAACGATGCGTTGTAATCGTGACTTCCACCTTCCAATAAGGCGGTTTAGAAGCGGTGTCTTCGCTTTCAGAGACGCCTCGGATGTCAACAAAACTAAGGTTGCCGCCAGGATTCTTCCGATTAGCCCGAATGATGCGTTCTATTTCACGCCTTATCTTCCAGCGCATCTCTTTGCCTGTTACGTCAGTTTTGTCGATGCTCCAACCTGTTAAGCGGTAGCGGTCGTTGTGGCGAACCCATGAGCCGCCTACGTTGAGTTTTTCCATGGAGCCATCTGCTAAGCCTATTGTGATTTGGGCGTCAAAGTCTTTGAAGAGTTGGCTGTTGAACCACTCTTGGCTCACATGGACCGTTGCTGGCGTGAGGTTGTCGTCTTTTGTCAATGCAATGTTGTTTTTGATCAGGTTTAGGAGAGTTGTCTTGGGGTCTTCCACACTCACGTTGTGGTCACGCTCCTGCTAGGATGCAGGTTGCAGCGGACACGAGTAAGGGTCCACGAGCGTTGGGGTTGACATAACAGCGTCCCTCAGGCCAGACGCAGTCGAGTACAGCTCCGTTGGAAAGAGTGCACCAGCGCATGAACTTGAGAGCCTCGTCGATGTGTCGGACATATCTTGTAGCGCTAACATTTTCCATGGCGGTTTTCATCAGCGCTGCATAGTGTGCGTATTCCTCAGGCGGGTCAGTTGGCTCATACATTGGATGAACCAGATAGCCGCCCCATCTTCCTCGGTTAACTGCAACAACACGGTCGAGGGCGTCTGAAACATTTTGAGTGTGCTGACCCGGCGTGCCGTATTTGTCGTCCCAGTTTTTCAAAGCCCAAGCAACTAGTGCTTGCGTGTACGTGACCAGTTGTTTGAAGGTTATGTAAACGCCTGGTTTGGTTTGGCTCTGGGCGCCAAGCGGATACTCAGTCTGGTAGAAATAGTCGGCGGGGCGCCACATGTAACCGTCGATGCCTGCTACAAGCCTCATTATAAGGTCTTTTACGCTGTGTCCAGCTGAGTCCAAAACTGTTGCGCCGTAGGCGTCTAGTCCTCGAGTTAAACCAAATATGACCTCTGCGACATCGGCTGCGAAGGCAACATCCTCTACTGTGCCGTTTATCACCTGGTTTTTGAGGAGGCTGGCTGAGGGAGTGAGGCTCCATTCTAAAGTGTGAAGAAACTCGGCTGCCAGTTGCCAAGCGGTCTTGTAGGTGACTGTGGCGTTGCGGGCGTCGTAGTCAGCCATACCCCATGCCATTAGGGCTGTGCCGCTGTCCACCTTTCGGTCTTCGTATTGGGTAAAGGGTGTGTAAGGATAATACTGCTGATACCAAGAGCCGTCTGCGTTTTGAAGTGTCACCATCTTGTCTAGCACGTCTTTTGCCAAGGCGTCGTTCTTGGACAGCAATGCTAGAATGGCGTAGCCGCCCTCGTATGGAACAATCATGCCGCCTGAGTTGGCAACGGGCACGTTTGTTGGTAATATCAAGCGTTTGAGATGGTCGAGCGGAATAGCAGTGACCGATGCTTTTTCACTAGTAGAGCGCGCTAGGTAGATGTCTCCAGGTTCACGAGAGGCAAACGGCTCGTCAAAAGGCTTCGAAACTCCCATCTGTCTTTTTATCCTCCTAGAATTGTTCCCTCGAAGTCTTGTCCTTCGCCTGGGGCAGCTGGAATGAAGTGAAGGACTTTTACCGCTATTGTTTTGGGTCCTGTGACGTGTTCGGTTCTGAAGATGACGTAGGCGTTGCGGTCGGCTTCACTGGTCATGTAGCTGGCTTTGACCTCACTGTCCGCATACAGTCGATATATGGCGGCGCATGTGCCAAAGGCGATGAAGCCGTCTAATTTGACAAGTCTGCCTTCATCCACCTGAAACGATACAATGGTGGTTTCTGCCCCCGGTGCCACTCCAGTTTTCTTGTCCCAAGCCAAAGGCATTAGGTAACCAGCCTCCTGCACAACGCAGTGCGGTGTTCAAGAACGCCGCGAAAATAGACAGATTCAGGCGGCAGAACCTCGTATTCTCTACTATTGTAGGTTATTTTGTCCTTATGTTTGATGTCAGAAGTGACAAAAATTCGAATGTAGTCTTCGCTTGTGTATCCTGCCTCAGCCACGATTTCACTGGTGGAAACCGAGTGAACAACAGCCCTGATGCTTTCTGTGGTCCATGTAATTACACGGTCGCCTGTTTCAGGGTCAACTGAGCCTTCTTGTCGCTTGTGCCATGTTATGTCTTCGCCTTCTCGCCGCAGAAATTGTTCGAAGCGTGTCACGTCCCAGTTTTCCTCCCATCTCTCAAACACGCTTTAGTGTGGCGCCTCGAATTCTGTTCAAAACACGTTCGACTTCTTGTTGCAAGGCTTCAAGTGGAGGCGCCTTCTCGAGCACATCAACTCGCTGGTTTCCAACCGTAAAGTTGAGCCCTGTGGCTGAGCCTCCCGTCAGGTAGCAGATGGCGTAGATGGCTGCTAGGTTGGTTATGAAAAGCGCTTCTTCGTCTGTGCAGTTGTTGTAATCCATGCTGCGACCTGTCTCCAACTCCAATGTGACCTCCGCCTTCTTCACCATCTTCAAGACCTTGGCATCGGCGATGTCAGAAACAGAGACATTAAGCGTGTCACGCACATCATCAGCCGAAACGCTCGCCACAAAACCACGCTCAAACCAAAAATCGAGCGCCTAACCTCTTAAACCATGTCGGACAACATACTAAAAATATATTTTTGCTGTCAAGTGTGGCTGCAAAAACCTTTCAGTCTTCGTGCGTTTCGTGCTGCGTATCCAGCAGACACCTCAAAGTATAGAGTTTTATGTTTGTTCGGTGCGTTGTTTTCTGTCTCTTTTTTCGGTTTTGTATGTTTTGATGCCTTTTCTCAGCAGCATTTCTAGGACTTGGCTCACTGTTGGCTCTGCTTTGTCTTCAATCTCCGCTTGCTGAACCTCTTGGGCTAGTATGTGTTTGAACTCTTCGAAAACCGCTTTGTCTATGGTTCCCTCTATCTTTAACCTAGTCTGAAGTTGCGTTTTTTCCTCGCTCAGGTCACTGCCTTCGTTGTTCACTTCAACCTCACTTCAACTGGTCTCTGCTTGCTATAGTACGGTGGCGAATGATCATAGCACACAAACAACGTTTCTGTGGTCCATTCTGGAGGTTCGGCGCCTCCGCCCTTGACATCGTGAGCTTTCTCGTTTCCGTAGGTTGAAGGCGTCAAGTCGGGTTGGAAGGATGTCATAGGCACGGTGTATGGTGGGGTGCAGAGTGGACAATAACGGTAGCAGTCGCAGACTGCGTGGTCTGCTGGGCGTTTGCGAATGATTAGCCTTCCACAGACGGAACATGTGCCTTCAGCGTAACCAATTTTTGTAGGCATCTTTATCCACTCACCATTGGAAGCCATGAGTAACTACCAGTAGCAGACATCAAACAAACATAAACAGTGTCAGCTGTTCCTACCCCATCACCCTTAACCATTATCATTGAGCCTCTATATTTTTCGCCTTCAACAGGGTCACTCACGTCTGGTAGGGCTTCAAGTCCTCGGCTTGTAATATCGCCCATAAGAAAGAAGCCCGCAAGTGCAGCGTCTCTCCACCTTGGACCTATCCATTGACCAGCGCCTAATACTCCGCCTAAATCATACATTGCATGTTCCATTGGATTTAACGCTGTGTTGAATTGAGTAACTCTATCCTCTGGTATATCATCACTCCAATTATTCCAAAAAATAGTTCTTTGACTTGTGCCGCCCACTAATGCTTCAAAATAAAACTGACCAGCCATATTTCTAAGCCGATAACCTGTTTTAGACGTTCCGACAGGTTCTTGATATTGAAGTGATATAAAAGGATAATATGTGGTGTCAAACCCCATCCAGATTTGACCTTTTTTAGAAGACCCAGCTACTGCTTCAAAAATTCCTCTTAGCCAGCCAAAATTAACTGAACCTAAAGAATAGGCTCCTGTAGTTTTGGGATTAATAGTTTCAAATAAGAGTTTAGCCGCATTCCAACGTCTTGCAGGAGGACCCAGTGTTCCGAGGTAAAGTCCATCAGTGGCTGGCAGCAGGTCGCTCACAAACTGTGGGCAACCGTGGCGAATAGCCTAAACGGTTTTTACCCGAAGCGCATCCTGTGCCATCGAGTCTAAGGCTTTTGTTAAAGCATCCAATTTCTCCCAAATCGCCTTGTAGGCGTCTTGATACTTACCCCACTCAACAGTCATGTTACATCACATCACTTGTCTCGGAATTTTGAGAGTCAAAAACATGGAAGGTGAGGCCACTACGTACATGCTCGTAGTGTTGTGCTTACCAGCCTGTTCCTCTAGCCACAGCCTTGCTTCTTAACACGCCTAAGCCGACGCGTTCGCTGGCGACAATACCGTAACGGTCCTCTCTTGGGTTTTCGAAGGGCTCTGTGAGAATGTCTCGGCGCAAAAGCATGACGGATGCAACGTCCGTGTCAATTGCTATCACCGTTCCGTTCGTTGCTTTGGTGCTCACCAGAATCTTCATGCCCAAGTAGGTTTCGCCAAGAATGCCTCTCCGCACATCGACTTCTTTTCCGAAGTAAAAGCTGTGTATGAACTTGTCGTCTTGCCATAAATCAGCTGCCTGCTCTGGATGAATCACCAACACCTTAGCGCTGAAGTTCTCCTTGCGCACGGTGTTCCAGAAGCTGACCACTCCAGCCCAGTTAAGCGTTCCTGCACCGTTGATTTCGGCGCCTCCAGCCAAGTCTGCATCTGCAATGCCCGTGTACAAAGCGTAAACTTTTTCGGTTTCCAACTCGCCTATGGCTCTACCCACCTCCTGCGCTTGACGTTCCATGACGTTCCAGTTGGCGTCTTCAACATACTTTTTGCTCCATTCGCCGCCAGCTCGGATTTCAATGGTTGCCTGTACGTCGCTTGTGTCACTTTTTTCAGGATAGAACCAGGTTTCTGCAAATTCGGCTGATTGCTTTGCCTTGGCCAGCTTAGCCTTAGGAAAACGCACAAGAGGCTGGTCGGTTGGCAACACCCAAATCATTTCTCTGCCGATTAGAGTAGGCTTAGCAGCATCAATAACCACGTCGTGCATTCGCCCCAAGGCGCCAGCTATGTCGCTGAGGATACCTTCCTTAACAAGGCTGGAACAATAGCGCGTTGTAAAGAGGTTTGATTTAGCCTTCTCGACAAGAGTGTTCCAGTGGTAGTCGCCGAGTTCCGGGTCATGCACTATGGCTTCTTTCAACACATTCTTGTTCTCTACCATGCACCGTTCGCTCCTTCAGGCTTTGTCAACAAAGACGAGCCCAGAGTCACCATTGGCGAACGTCTGCAGAGCAACACCCAAAGCCCGAGCAATTCTGTCGGGAATGTCTGAGGCTGTATATGTAGCTGAACCATCAGCCAAAGCGATGACGTTTGCGTTTGCGTCGGTCTGAACCTGAGCACCTCGTGTAATCGCGCCGCCAGCTGTCACCTTGACCACGCCTCTAACACAGACAGGGCAGAACTCGCCAAGTGCAACGGTCTTCAAAGCAATGCCTAAAGCGTACTGGGTTGCAGCTGAACACTGGCTGACCTTCATGTCAGCGCTCAGATAAACCGCTTTACCTTTCGTTACGGCGCCTGCAGCCTCAAAGCTCAACACTGTGCCGTCGCTTATCATTTCGCCAACTTCGGCATCAGGCCACAAGTCAGTCATTTAGTATTTTTCTCTCCTCATGCCATGTTTTTCGGTTTCACCGTTCCATCGCGGCTACTCCCGGTCACAAAGTGACAATGAATTGATGCTTCCAATCGATCATTCCAGCTTACTCTTCAACCTTCGAACAAGCTCAGCTGGACCATAACCCCAATGAATCGGCACCCTTTCAGGCAAAAGCTCAAGAACCTCCCTTTTGCTCACCAAACCTGAAAGTGAGAGCAAATGCTCGGTTTCAGACGGCAGAATTGCCTCAACAACCAGATCAGGTTTTCTTTTTTCCACTGTGAGGGTTGTGGGTTTGATTCCTACCCCAGTTGAAACGGGTTGAAGCTGACCTTGCCTCACATACTGCGGATGATCACGCAACCAGCTCTGAACTTTTTCAACGGTCCAACCGTTAGCTTTCATGAAAAGCAGAGCCATTGGTTGAGGCGAATCTGGCCTTTCACGCAAATAACCGTATAAGCCTTGTATGCCGTTTGTTTGGTCAACCCAAACGCTGCTGAACCTCTCTTCCAAAAACGCAGCCGGATCCTCTACCAAATAGAAAATAAACTCGTTGGGTTCCGCGCTCGCTTGTTTTGCCTCTTTCAACTCTGCGATTATGGCTTCCCAAACCTCAACCGTCGTGAGAGGGTCGCCGGGTTCAAAATTCTCGAGCAGGCTGAGCCCAGTAAACATGATGTTTCTAGGTGAAAAACCGTTAACTCGTTCCAAAGAGCCCCATTCAAACTCAACTGAACAGTGTTTGATTTTGCCTTGCCTAATCTTGCCGAGGACCTCAGGGTCAACGAGTTTGGCTGCATATTCTATGGCGCCATCCTTATATTCAGCAGTCAACACCTCGCCTCGTAACGGACGATGATGGTCAAGAAAAAGTGGTTTTCCAACCAGCGTAGGTGCAGATCGACAGAGTTCCTCTTCCAAATATTCGCGTACTTCCGGCCATTCTTCTGGGTGAACCGTGCGAATTGGATGTAGCGCCTTTCCGTGGATGAGATTGCGCGAGTCTGGCGTGTGTTTGATTTCGCCTAACCACTTGAGAGACTCTTTGTCCTTGCGCTGATGTTGTTCAAACCATTCTTTTGCCTTTTCAAGCGTCCAGCCCTTGCTCTTTTCAAAGAGGTAACTCGCCACCTCCATTGTGCTTTTACCTTTTGGCTTGGCTATGACAGCCTTGATTCCCTCTTCACTACTCAGTGTGAAGGTTCTGAAAGTGTCTGGTCTGAACTCGTCTTGATTACGGTGACCGCTGCGTATGTAGTCGTTGTCTTCCTCCCAAGGCAATCAATATACGCCTCCACAAAAGCAGAGTCACTTTTCAGTTTAAAAACGAGAATTAGTGCACAAACCAAACATGGTTTTGAAGGTTGATAGTTTCAGCCATCACTCTCTCATGAGAAGCGAGTGTTTCATTCTTCGCATCTTTTTTAAACAGTCAATGCTTAGGAATTGAGAGAAAAGAGGCGTCAAGGCACGACTCGTCTGCAGAGGAGAAAGGTGAAAAAAAGGTACTATGGAAAGTCAGAGTATTCCTACACAGTCTATTCTCTTAACATTCCTAAGAGCCTGCATGAGATACTGCAGCCTTTCCTAAACAAAGACTTGGATGTAGATGCCCGCCGAGAACAAGACTGTTTGATAATCACCATAACGCCTAAGCGAAAAGACGCCTGAACAAACATTTGTTTGCACAAGAAAAACGCCAATTTGTAATGGGCAAAACTCCCCTGAAATCGAGATACACTACTATAGCTTTTACATGGAAATGTGTTTTTGTTTTAAATCTCTTGCTGAAGAAGGCTTCTCCGACTAACAACTTTTCTGTCTCACGAAAAACTCAGCGCATAGACAGCGTGTAGCAGAGATTTGTCGAAAATGCAGAATAGAGTCTCTGCGGAATTGTTTTAAGGGTGACCTTGATTGCCAAGTGAAACGCAGCAAAGCGTGAAACAATTCTTTGCTTCCAACCCAAATGCGCCATCAGGGTTACTGTGCAAGGAGGGTCGCCCAAAAGGAAGCAGGACTTGTGACTTCTTGGAGGTCATCCGTTTCTTAGCATTGTTTAGGCGAGAAGCCAGAAACGTCTATCAGGTTTATCACAGCAGTCAGCGGTTTGACATCAAAAAACTCTATCGTTACCTGCGCTACTGTCTAGAAATTCGCTTGCTTGAACCTGACAGGGTTGAGGAAAATGGTTTCTTGCCAGCAAAATACTATAGATTAACAGAAAAGGGTCGGATGCTGCTGGAACTGCTCAGAGACTGTCAAGGACTGAAAGCGCTATCGTTATTTTAGGTAAACGTCATTCTCGTTGTATGTAGCATCCACCTCAATCAACGTGTAGGCATAAGGCAAGGCATCGCATTAGTTTCAGGGAGATGCTTTAAAAAACATAAAAGCGTAAGCCTGATATGAAACAAAAGGATGCTGAAAAGGCTAGGGTTGTGTATTAACTTGTCAACAATGTCCTTCCTTAAGAAAATAGCCGGCAGAACACGTTACGCTGGAACTGAGGGTGAGAAAGATGCACATGAACTGATTTCCCGAGAATTCGAAAACCTAGGTTGCAAGGTAGAAAAGGAGGAAACAGAATACATCAAGTCGGAATCATACTTGGCGATGCTAAGCGTGGTTACTCCTTGGCTGCTTCTGATTTTTATTATTACATCATGGCTGATTCACCCCATGACAGTGGCCCTACTTATCATTGTATTCCTTGCGTTCATAGCCAAAATTTTGCCTAGACTCTCGCTACGCCTCGCCAGAGACAAGTCAATAAATGTTATAGCTACAATGAACCCCGAACAGAAAGATCGATTGATCCTCTGCGGACATTACGACAGTTCCCGTGTTATGAGCAAATTTGCCCAAAAACATCAGAAGACCTTTACGAACCTTATGCCATTCTTCCTTCTCGCTTTCTTCATTTACGTTGTTATCCTTTTTCTAAGGGGGATTTATCTCTTTTCGGTCGACTCGTTTAACTATATTTCTTTGCTTGAATTAAGTCCGAGAATGATAGGCGTATGGAGCATTGTTTGGTTGGTCTATGTTATTGTGTTTGCCTGCGGAATACTTCTGCTAACTTATTCTTGGGTCCCCTACTTTCTTACTCACAAGTTTTCCTACGGTGCAGATGACAACGCCAGCGGCATCTCCGTAATGATGGAAACGGCTCGAAGGCTTCAAAGCAAGAAATTGAATTTGAGAGTTGACTTTGCGTGCTTTGCTGCAGAAGAGAGAGGTCTGTTTGGCAGCAGGAAGTGGGTCAACAAACACCTAAAGGAGCTAGACTTAGATCGGACATATGTTTTTAACATAGATTGCGTTGGACGTGGCGAGAAATTCTTCGTCTACAAAGGTTTAGGAACAATCTTCAAGAAATATTCCGACCCAATGTTGTGCGACATCGTTGTCAACGTCTGCTCGGAGCTTAAGTTTCCCCTTGAAGAAGACTGGAGTGGTTCAAGCGATCACGCACAGTTTGTAGAAAAGAAGTTTCGAACATGCGCAATCTCCCGTTTCAATCCAGTAAGAGCAAACATTGCACATATGCTACTTAGAAGGGTGTTTCACAATCCAATAAAGAAGAACGTGATTCCCTTCACCGACTGGATACACACAGAAAAGGATACAATTGATGGTGTCAACGAGCGGAAATTAGAGGAGAGCGTACAACTGGTTGTCAAGTTTGTCGAAACACTGAGCCAAAAAGTTGGGGCAGCCACGGTGTAGTTGATAGAATCCCTCAGCGTGAACATCGAGACTACCAATTCATAAGAGATTATTAGCCAATAAGCGATATTCAGCCTAAACGCTAATTCTAACTTAAAAGTGGTTCAGTCACTTTTCATTCTGGGCGAAATCTCAGTTGAGCAATGTCATAAAGAAAATGCGAGAATTCTATGGTGGCCTACGACAAACCCGAAGCAGAAATGGCACACTCTTACCAGCCTGGCGTGAGACAGTAGGCGAAGCGCCAACAATCAGTTTCAGCGACTTGATAGGCGCATACCTGCACGACCCAGCCTGCAAAGCCTTCGTTGACTTCTTAGCCGACCAAACGGTTGGCGTGGGCTTCTTCACAACCGTCAACGCCGGTTATGTAGATGCAGTGAAAGCGAAGGCGGTCGTGGACGACTTCTGCGAAGCAGTCAACTTAGATGGCTTGCTGCAGATAGGCGCCCGAGAGATAGTTGCTTGCGGAAACAGTTTCTGGTTAAAGTTGGAACCCGATGATTTGCAGCACTTGAAGATTCTGCCATTAACGGGCTTTGAAGACTCTAAGGCGATTGTGCGCGACCAAAAAGGTGAGGTTCGAGTCTACAATTACTTTTATGGTGGCGTCAAGACACCATTTCAACCCGAGAAAATCATTCACTTCAAATGGAACCCAATTAATTTTGGCGCTTTCGGCACAGGCGTGTTACAGGTTCTGCTCGAAGAACTGTCATTCAAGGGTGAAACGCGCAAGAGCTTCTTAGAGATGAAGACCCGTATCGAGAAAGTGATGCCAGAAATCTTTGAGAAGTACGCTGGACCAGACGAACTCTGGCTGTTTCCAGGCGTCAACGCCGAACGCCTAGCCGAGTTTCAGCGCCTAATCAGGTCCAAGCCCAAGGCTGGAGCCCGCTTCGTCTGTGATCGAGCCGACGCAGACGTGAAAACAGTGGCTATTGACCCGAGAGCACGTTATGAAGCCTACGTGGAGCACATAATGAATCAAATATACCTTGGAGGGCAGACTCCGCTGCCTAAATTGTTCACTTCTCCAGGCTTCACCGAAGCATCTGCTCGTGCAGCATTGGACATGGCTGAGCGTAAGGTTCTAGCCTTGCAACGTTTCATCAAGCGCATAATAGAACGTGAAGTGTTTGTGCCAGTTATTTCTCAGGCTGGTTTTGACCCGAAAAAAGCTGATTGCAGACTCAATTGGGGTGTGCCCGAGCGCCCTCGAATCAACGCAGCTGATATTGTCAAGTTGGCTGAGGTTTCGGCTCAGTACGGTGTGCAGTACGTTCGCCCTGAAGAGGTTAGGCGCATGTTAGTCAAGATGGGTTTCGACTTGACTATAGAAGAAAAGGGACAAGGAGAACTGTCGCCTACAACAAAATCCTGATCAATTGGCGCTGACGTGCGAGCAAAATATACGAGGGGAGATGGGTGGGTCGAGGGGTTTGGCGCATGGCGGCTCTTACATCTTCTTAATTACTTTTCAGATTCTCCTAAGGAGGGCTTGTAAGCGAACCTTTGTCTTAAGCAACGTTTTCAACACGGCGTTGCTAACCTTGTAGTAAGCCAAGAAAAATGCCACTTCTGTGCTCGGTGTTATCAACTTCAGCTTCCACAGTTTTTGTATGCTGTTTAATTCGCGTTCTTGTTTAGCGATTACGTTCCAAACGTCTACATACATTTTGTTGCCCACCCTTCTGACTGTGGCTGCAAGAGAAACTATATCGTAAAACTTAATAAATCAGTTGTTTCATAGAGCGAAACGTTATGCTCAACCTAACGTGACGCGGATAGAAATATGTCTGAAGAGGAACAAACATTTAGAAGTTAAGTGCGGCAGCACGCAGCGTTGTAAATAGAATTAGTTTTAAGAGAAACGTCTTTCATGTATGTGTGTGCAAAGAGAAACACCTAACTGGCTTCGTGAATTATTGTTGTTTTAGTTATCTAAACCCCTAGGATTTCTCCAGAATAGGTATACTTTCGTCTGGGTTAATACGCTCAGGGCGGAAAGCATTTGCGCTAGTTTCTCAAGCGTAGCCGTTTTGAGGGTTTTTTCAAAGTCTTTTCGTTTTACAAATGCTTGACCTTTAGCAGCTAATCGTTTGTAGTAGATGTTGGAGACGTTGAGTAGGGCTTGCTTCACTTGTGCAATTTGCTTTGGATTCATGCTCTGCAACACTTGCAGGTTCATCTGTTTAGAGGCAAGAAAAACTGGATTGAATCCGAGTTTTTGGAGTTTCTCTACTGCCTTCAGTATGCTCTTGTGTGGTTTTCTTTGGGCGATTTTGGTCATTCCAGCCTTTTCGAAGAAGGGGTTGTATTTGGCCATGACGGCTATTGTCTCCACGTAACGACGGTTAATCAAGGGCAGAGTCTTCTTGACTAGAAGGGTTCCTAATCCGATTGTGCGGTATTTTGGGTGCAGAACAACTCGCGAAATCCAAACGAAGTCTTTGTTCAACTCGGTTAGGGATGCCACTCTGCCTAGTGCTGCTCGTCTGCCAAGGCATATGGCTGGTGGATAACTGTACACGACGACACCAATTGGCTCGTTTCGATGTTTTAGGGCAAATATCTTGTATGGAGGGGGCAACTGACTGCTGCGGTAGTGGAAACTTGCCAGTTTCTTGTAGTCTTGTCTTGTGCCTTCAACAACGCGCGTTTCTTTGGTTAGCGAACAAGATGTGTTCATTTTGTTTGGATAGTAACGAACCCGTATCTCTCTGCCGAATCGCTTGTGAATGTGCACTGAAGGTTTTAGGTCTCTGAAGAGGTCGGTGTGCGTAGTTGCGACCAACGCAGCCTTGCCTGTTTGCCTTGCCAGTTTCTGCACGTTAAAAGCCACGATTTTGGCTGTGTCTCTGTCGAGTGTGGCGCAAAACTCGTCTGCAACCCAGTACTGCTTGCCCGATTCAATCACCTTCGCCAATCGAAACCGATACTTTTGTCCGTCGCTCAACTGTTCGAAGCGTCGAACAAAGAGGAAGGCGTCGTTCAAGCCGACTCGACTCAAGAGCTCTAGGCCTTGTTCAAAGGTTCGACCGATCGATTCAATGAGCGGCTTCGAAGGATCCACCGCAACGTCTGTGATGTTGACGATGTTAGGCGT
>Ga0315309_1001195_pt1 | contig 15535 bp, 16 predicted proteins | sample TDP4_MG_FD_203080 | JGI IMG/M metagenome (GOLD analysis project Ga0315309, IMG submission 203080) | Freshwater sediment microbial communities from Lake Towuti, South Sulawesi, Indonesia - TDP4 | ecosystem: Environmental > Aquatic > Freshwater > Lake > Sediment | place: Indonesia: South Sulawesi... | reverse complement strand
CTTCTACAACTTTGGCCACTCGTACCCACTCTCGCTTCATGCGTCGTGGTTCGTAATCAACGATGAAAGTGAGTGGGTCTTTCGTCTGTTCTATCTTTATATAGGCGCCGACGGATATGTTATGTTCTTCGTACCACTTATCTAAGCCATAGACATATTTGTGTTGGTGGACAACCCAGCCGGTCATCTTCTGACCACTGCGACCATCTATGATGGTTATTCTGGTACGCTGGGTGCTACTTTGAGGGAAGAGAGCGGCAAGCCTTGGGGTCAGAGGTATGGTACCCACACGGTAGTGAGGATACGGTAAGGCAAAGATAGCAGTATAGATAGGCTTTTGGAGGTATAGGCCAAAAACGGTTGGCTCGGTGGCTTCATCCTCGATCTCTCGTTCCAGTTCCAGCAGTTCATCGGAGATTTTCTCTCGGCTATAAGGCTGCGGCAAGTATTGCAAGCGTCGGGGCGGGTGGATGGCCTCGGGTGGCTCCAGACGACGGAGGAACCACAGGACGTTGTCATCGGTTCCTACATCGTCAAAGCGGTTATCGTCTCTCAGAGCGTAGTTTAAAGAGAAAATCTGGGCGGACTGGTCAAGGTCGATGGGGAGCTCCAGCACCTTCAGCAGTTCCTCGGGCGGCAGAGGAGCGCCTCTGACATCAAGGGCAGCCTCGGCGATGTTGAGGTGCCCCACATGGATGTCAGCCATGAGTCCCTTTAAGAACCACTCATCCCCAAAGTTTACGAACTCCCAACTGGTGCCAGTTTGTAAACGCTCCTTCAGCTTTTGCCTGACCTGTGAACCATAGGCAGCATAGAGTTCCCCTGGAGACAATTCGCCAGCGAGCAGTTCGCTGCCATTTCCCTCAATGTTCAATTTGTGGGGATGGTTCAGCTCAGCCGCGAACTCTTTTATTCCTTCCTCACCCTCGAAACGCACTTGGATGACCTTGAAAGGGTCGTATTGGGGGTTGTAACCTGGCCGTACTCCCGTGACGGTCGCCAGGGCATAACTCAGGGCCGGGAAGACGATTTGTTGGCCGACTTCATAGCTGTCCCTGGGACGATAGGGCTCCCCCTTCTCCAATTCAGCTTTGATGGTGGCTTCTTCGCTCCGACATCGCCATTTCACCAAGGCCAAGGTTAACTGGTCGAGGGTCTGAGGCACACTGCCTTCAAGGGTCAAATCATAGAGATGTTCAAGGTCCTGGTCCTCAATGACCAGGTCCTCTCGCCAGTACTCCGCTGTCTGGGTCTTTAACTGAATCATTAGGGCTGGTGTCTCCTAATGTATGTGTGTCGCGATGATAAAAGAAGTATGCCTGTCTGGCAGGCTGTACGGAATTATACCAGGTTTCAGTCATCTTGACAAACTCGATCGGGCGGATGGTTACCTCATGAACCGCCCCAGGGCCGCCCGGACCTCCTCCATCGCTTCCAGCTCGTCCACCAGATAGAGCCTGATCCCAAGGCGGGAGGTGATAGGCTCTAACAGGTCGAGGGCTTCTTCTTTCTTGACCCATATCTCGGCCGGCAGCCATGTCAGCCTCTCAGCCAGGCGCAGGAATCGCTCAGCGAACTCGGGCCGGTAGGTCTCAGGGGAGAGCACGTCGGTCCCGAGGATGAGCCCGGACCCGTGGTCTACTGACATCAACAGATAGGGGTAGTACGGTCTTTCACCTCTCTTCTCTTGCACCGCGTCGGGCGAGAGGAAGAAGTCCATCTCCCAGACTGTTCTCTTGAGTGGGGCCGCTTTCCTGAGCCTGGCCAGACGAAGTTCGTCTACTGGTTCGGCTGCAAATTCCTCCCTCTCCACAGGGGCAGGCTCTAACCAGGCATCTCTCCAGGAGAGGCCCTTCTCTGTTTCTTCTGGCACCCTGACAAACCAGAGACCCTCCTGAGGTGGATCGAAGAGACCGGGGTCCTCTTGGAAGCGGAGACAAACCTCTCTCGCCTGTTGGAGGGCCAGGGTGAGAAACCTGGCCTCGTCGGCGGTCAGGTACCAGGGATGGTATGCCGGACGATAGCTGCGGAACAGTGGCCATGCGTTTCTGCCCCGGAATTTCAGGCCGAGGTGCTTGATGATCTTGTGATCTGCCTTGTCCAGTTCTTCCCTGTCGCCGAAGGAGGCATCAGACACTTTTGCAGCAGGGCTGTTTCTATCGCTTCGGAAGGATCCGATGGAGGCCCGGATGCGACTCGCATGTAGCTTTCCAATCCCTCGGTGTCCAGGTACACGGCCACAGCAAACATCTCTCCCAAAGCGCCCATGACGCAACAGTAGCCGATTTCCCCGCTGGCCGGATCCTGGACCCCGAACAGGTCCGAGTCGTACATCCAGGTCCAGGCTTCGATCTCTTTGAACTCCAAGGCTGCCTGGTAAAGGGTCTGCCAGTCGGACATAGTTGGTGCTGCTTCTTTCATGGTTACACGCCTCCTGTATTCTTTATCGTGGTTGCCAGGGGCTGCCTCTACTCCCTGTTCTCAACTAACACCAGCCTGAGTTGCTGCATGGCGCTGTTCACAAAGCGGCTGGCTGCCCTTTGGTCCAGGGTGCGGCGGTAGGCGAATCCTCACGGCAACTTGCGAAGAAACCGACTGGCACTGCGATTACCCTGAGCTGCTCGTTCAAGGTCAAAGTAGGGGGAAATCGCTCTCATCATCTCCATCTTCGTTAAGAACTTGTGGCGCTTGCTATGGCGAAAGAGCTCCTTTAGCCGTTCGGCGGGCCGCTCGAGTTCGTCAGTCGGGACGCCAGTAAATCGTTGGCCGGTTACTTTGAGAACGGCAGATGTATCGGCCAGGAACCACGCCTCCAGTTCTCGGGCCATCACACAGACTATCGCATCTGATTCTCTGCGAACCTCTTGCAGCAGATCAGCGACCGCGGGTGGGCAGAGATCATCGTCCTGGTCGAGGAGGAAAAACGTGTACTCGCATTGTTTCAGGCGCATCACTTCCAGGTGAGAGCGCGCTTCCTGGATGAGGCGGGGCCGACCATTAGCCTGTACTGCTTTCACTTCCAGACCTCGGCTTTGGAACCAGAGGCGATGTCCTTCAAACAGCCGCCGTTCTGTGTCTCCCTCGACTACAATGCCAATGCGCAAGCGTTTCTCAGTCATGGAATGCCTAGTTCGAGGTGTCCTTGCAACCAGAGTTGATCCAGAGTAAACCGTTTGAGGAACTCGTCTATCTGCTCAATGCTGCTGGCCTGGACTGCCCGGGTACAGCCTTTCACCTTGTCCAACAGATAGACTTCGCCTGGTCGGCAATGGCGCACAAAGTCGGCGCTATGAGTGGTAATGATGATCTGGGTTTGCGAAGAGACCTCACGCATGAGATCGGCCAGTTGTCCCATCACGGCCGGGTGTAGGCTCCGCTCTGGTTCCTCGAGGAAGATTGTACTTGGCGGCAACTTGGACCAGAAAAGGGCGGCCAGGATCGTCAACAGACGGATGGTGCCGTCGGAGACTAACAGAGAGGGAAGCGTGCCACGAAGCCCACTCTCCTGCACCTTAAAAGCAATTCGCCCATCGGCCAGTTGTTCTGTCTCCCAGTCCTCAAACCCTGGCACCATCACCTGCACAATGTCCAGAAGCTTCTGACGGAGGCCGTTTCCATCTCCTTGCTGTCCTCGGCGCAGTTGGTGTAGCACCAGAGCCAGGGTATCACCTGTCTCAGACACCGAAACGACGCTCTGGGCCAGGCTTGGGGTGCGGGCCAGGCGGGGGTCAGGGTCATAGAAACGCCAACGGCCGATTTCGTTGCTGATGACCAGGCCAGCCAGCGATGAAAAGGTAGAAGCGATGAACAAATTGCTGCGGTTAGCCTCTACAACGTCCAGTTCCTGCGTGCGCGCCTTTGCCTCGAGAGCTTCTCTCACGTGAATCTTGTCTATGGTACGCTCGAAGGCAGAGAGCTCTTGTTGTTCCTCCTCTGTCTGGCCTTTCCCCGATAGACATGCGGAAAGCCTGGCCGATTCTGAAGTAACCGTATAGTCCTCATCTCGGTGTGAAAAGGTGAAACTGTACTCGAAGCACGGACGAGAGAACATCAGTTCTTTTTTGCCGACTTTCAATCTCAATTCGTCATCGGAAGATGCACCTGAGAACGTAAATGATACAGTAGTACTCCGCCGTCGGCGACAGCGGAGGTTAGCCCAGCCGTAGCGTCTGATTACAGCTGAACCAACACCTTCACTCAAGCAATCTTGGACGAAACGGAAGGCGTCTATCAGATTAGACTTGCCAGCAGCGTTCGGTCCGACGAAGACGCTAAAGGGCGCGAGCGGGAGCGTCGCGCCATCGCCAAACGACTTGAAGTTGCTTATGGATATATTTTGGATCATGCTGTCCTCCCTTGTTATGCCAGTACATCCAGCAGTCGGACATGGGCTGTATTGCTGCCCATCCGATCAACGCTGAAGCGGACAACCGTGGGGGTTTCCTTCTGCCAGTCGTGCAAGAACTGGTGGGCTGTGACGATCTCGAAAATTGAACGGCCGACTCTATTATACCAGACAAGGTACTGCTGTGCAAGACAAGTCAACTGAGCTTGCGTAGTGAATCCAGTTGGTGGGGCAACCCGTTCCAAAAACCGGGTAGTTCTGGCCCAGACGGCCAATGCCACTAGCCCGCTATCCCACAATGATAAACCGCTGGGCGAGCTCAACGTCAAGCTGGCTTGACTTGGCTTTGGATTGCATGTATACTACCCACGTGGCGTGATCATTACACGGTTAGCCTACTTAAAGAGGAGATGAACTCATGAGAGAAGTCACCGTGGCTGTGGTGCAGATGCACCCTCGTCTGGCCGAGGTTGAGGAGAACCTGGCCCGCATGTCGGATTTCGTGGAGAAAATCTGCACCGAGCAAAATGTGGATCTGATCGTGTTCCCGGAACTGACCACCACCGGCTACGAGTGTGGGGTGCGCTTCACCGACCTGGCCGAACGGGTGCCGGGCCACACCGTCAACTACCTTGCCGAGCGGGCCTCGGCTTTCAGCACTTATTTGGCCTTTGGCATGGTGGCCAAGGAGAAGGTGGAAAGCATCCTCTATACTGCGGCCATCCTCATCGGCCCGGACGGCGAGATGTTGGGCCAGTACCACAAGGTGCACCCGCGCGGCGAAGAACGTCTGGCTTTCCGGCCCGGCTACCGCTATCTGGTCTTGGAAACGGGCTTTGGCAATGTGGGTCTCCTCCTCGGCTGGGACCTGGCTTTCCCCGAGACAGCCCGCAGCCTGGCCCTGGAGGGAGCGGAACTCCTCTGCGTCTGCGCCAATTGGGAGCATCCCCACGTTGACGAATGGCGGACCTACGTCCTGGCCCGCGCCTACGAGAACGCTATTTTCGTAGCCGCTGCCAACCGCGTGGGCGAGGAATACACCTACTCCTTCTTCGGCGAGAGCATGGTGGTAGGGCCACGAGGCGAGGTGTACGCTTCCATTGACGAAGAAATCGAAGGCTACGCTATCGCTAAGATTGACCTGGACGACGTGCGAAAGTACCGCGAGGAGTTCCAATTCATGCAATGTCGCCAGCCGCAAACTTATCGAGCTATTGTGAGGAAGTATTAGGGACAACGATGCACTTGATCTACGTTGATGACTCGCGCGATGAGCAACTCTGCGTATTCTCAGCCCTGGCATTGCCCGTAGACCAGTGGCATGAGGCGTTCAGGCAAGTACGTGAGTTTCGGCGAGAACTACGGCGTGCCTATGGCATCTACGTATACAAGGAACTCCATGCCTGGAAGTTCGTGTCGGGACAAGGGATCATCCGCCCATAAAGAAACAGCCCCCGATTAAGGGGGCACTAGCAGGACCTACATCCGCCACTATAGACGGGTTCGGACCTGCACTTATATTATAACCGAAAATGAACATCTTGTCAACAGCGTTGCGGTTCTTCTGTACCTATGTCTGCGATGGGCGCACGCGAAAAGCGGGTGGGGACACTGCGTGACGTACTCTATTTCCTGGTGCGGGATGGAAAGGTGTGAATGAAGCCTAAAGTGAGCATCGTAAAAGTCCGCCAGAGCGTGCTAGAGGCGGTGCGCGAGGCCATGGAACTGGCTGATTGGAAAAGCTTCGTGCCCAGGGGAGCTGAGGTAGCCCTGAAACCGAACCTGGGCTTCGATTTCTTTCTGCCGGGGACAGTGACCGGGCCTTGGGTAGTGGAAGGGGTTATCCAGACCATCAAGGGATACGTGGGCCAAATTTATCTAGTCGAGTCGGGCCAGATCCTGATCAACGTGGAGAGAGCCTTCCAGCAGACGGGGATGGCTGACCTGTGTCGGCGCTACGGGGTACTTTGGATTAACATGTCAAAGGGTCCTTTCAGGAGGCTGAAGGTTCCCGACGGTTTGGTTTTGAGAGAGATCGAGGTTCCGGAGATTCTCCTGAAGACGATCTTGATCACCATCCCGGTGATGAAAACCCATGGCCGCACGGTCATCACCGGGGCTCTGAAGAACCAGTGGGGCTGCCTCAGGGAGTTGAGGCACAACTATCACCTGGTCCTTGACGAGGCCCTGGCCGACGTGAATGTCCTGTTCAAACCGGCTTTCGCCGTCATGGACGGCACTGTAGGCATGGAAGGCAACGGCCCCAAGTCGGGCCGACCCAGGGTGGCCAATCGGGTGCTAGCTTCCGGCGATGCGGTGGCTCTGGATGCAATCGCAGCCAGGGTCATGGGGTTTGACCCCCAGGACATCGGGCACATTCAACTATGCGCCGGGCGTGGATTGGGCATCAGCGATCCGGACCAGATCGAGGTAGTTGGTGATGATGCTCCTGGTCTTAATCTGGGGTTTCAACGGGGACGGAATAACTTCGTGGCCGTGGTGGAGATAGCCTTACGGCGGTCTTTTCTGCGGGGGCTCGTCTTCCATACACCTCTCCTCAGCTTCCTGGCCGTGGGAGCCATTTTGTGGTATTATATCTGGTACTATCTGGTCGCTGGAAAGCGTTACCGCGATTGGATCCTCAGCCATCCCTTTTATGGAGCCCAGTGGAGACAACCAGGTGATCATCAGTAGCGGAGAGCGGCACTGTTGCGCCACAGGTGAGGGGAGGAGAAGGTCATTTTGAAAGTCGCCGTCATTGGTGGGGGCGTGGCTGGCCTGACAGCAGCCTACGAACTGTCCCAAGCCGGACAGGAAGTCATTCTCTTCGAGAAAGAGAAGGAGCTGGGTGGTCTGGCCAGTTCTTTCCCTCTGAGCGGTCACTACATCGAGAGATACTATCATTTTATTTGCCTCAACGATTCGGACCTCCTCGACATGCTGCGCGAGCTTGGTCTGGACTCCCGCTTGCGCTGGGTCAAAACCAGGATGGGCCTGTACCACAATGGGCGGCTCTATTCGTTCGGAGCCCCCCTTGATTTGCTGACTTTTCCCCCTTTTGGTCTTGTGGACAGGCTCAGGTTTGGCCTCATGATAATGTACACCAAGAGCCAGAGGCGGGACGGATGGAAGAGCATTGAAGAGGTGCCCGTTTCCCAATGGCTGGTCAGGCGCTTTGGCCAGAGGTCGTATGAAGTGATCCACGAGCCTTTGATCCGCCTGAAGTTTGGGCCTTATGCGACGCGGCTATCGGCGGCCTGGATGTGGGCGCGCATCCACCGGCTGGGCAAGTCGCGCACCAGAATCACCCAGCAGGAGAAACTGGGCTACATCGAAGGTGGAACCAAGACCCTGATTGACGCTCTGGAAAGGCGGTTCCTTCAGAACGGTGGCCGTGTCTTCAGAGGCGTCGCCGTTCAGGAGATAGAGATTCGGGAGGCAGAGGTTGCTGGCATCTCCTACAACGGTCAGCGTCGGGCTTTCGATGTTGTGATCTCCACCGTCCCCGCCCTTGCTTTCGCCGCCATGCTCAACGGGGCCTCACCTGAGTATTTGCAGAAGATTACACGAATTGATTCCGTCGGGGTGATGTGCGTGTTGCTTCGGCTGAAAAGGTCCCTGACGCCCTATTTCTGGACCAACATCAGCGATCCGGCCATCTCCCTGGCAGGCGTCATCGAATACACCAACCTCAATTTGTGTCCCTATTTCGGCGGCGACTCGATCATTTATGTGCCCCAATACCTGCCTTCCACCGACGAGAGATACGTCCTGGCCGACGAGAAGCTTCTGGAGGAATACACAGGATATTTGAAAAGGATCAATCCGGGCTTCAGCGAGGACTGGATCAGGGAATACCACGTGAGCCGTGATAAGTACGCTCAACCTGTCTGTGAGGTCGGTTTCTCGAAGCATAAGCCGGGTATAGAGACTCCGGTCAAGGGACTGTACCTGACTGATTCCTGCCAGCTTCACCCCGACGACCGGACGGTCAGCAACAGTATCGGCCTGGGGAAAAGGGTGGCTCAGTTGGTGCTGGGCCGAAAAAGGGCAGAGGGATGATAGTAAAAAAGGAGGTGGTCTGATGGCTACCTTTGTGCTGTTGTCCAAAGTATCGTCTGAGGGAGCGAAGCAACTCAAATCCTTGGCCAAGATGGATGAGGAGTTCAATCGGCAATTGCAGAAGCACTGTCCAGAGGTCAGACGTCTGGCCAGCTATGCTCTGCTGGGGGCCTACGACTTTTTACATATTTTCGAGGCCCCTGATGCCAAGGTGGCGACCAAAGTGGCGGTCCTGGCCAACTCTTTCGGAGTGGCCATGACTCAGACGCTGACGGCTATACCTTTCAGTGAGTTCAAGGAGATCCTGGAGGAGATTTGAGGGGAAGCCCATGTCTACTCTCCTTCTGAAAAACGCTGCTCTCCTCATCACTATGGATGAGAAGCGTCGCCGGATAGGGCAAGGTGGCCTTTTGGTACGCGACAACGTCATCGAAAGGGTGGGGCCAAGCCGCGAATTGCCCCAGGAAGCTGACCGTGTCATTGACGCCTGGGGGATGGTCGTCTTGCCAGGGCTGGTCAACACCCACCACCACCTCTACCAGACCCTGACCCGCGCTTTGCCGGCTGTTCAGGGCGTGGAGCTTTTCGACTGGCTGGTGACCCTCTATCCCATCTGGGCCGAGTTGACCGCCGAGGCTGTCTACGTCAGCGCCCAGATTGGCCTGGCCGAGCTGATGTTGTCCGGCTGCACCACAGCCAACGACCACCTCTACATCTATCCCAATGATGTCACTCTGGATGCCGAGATCCGCGCTGCTCAGGAATTGGGCATCCGCTTCCACCCCTGCCGGGGCAGCATGTCCCTGGGGAAATCCAAAGGCGGCCTGCCGCCCGACCGCGTCGTTCAGACCGAGGAAGAGATCATGGCCGACTGCCAGCGGGTGGTAGACACTTACCATGATCCCAATCCTTATTCTATGTGCCGCATTGCCATCGCCCCTTGCTCGCCCTTTTCGGTGACCGAAGAGTTGATGCGCCAATCAGCCGTCTGGGCTCGTCAGCGGAGCCTGACCCTGCATACTCACGTGGCGGAGACCTTGGATGAAGAGGAATTCTGCTTGCAGAAGGTTGGCTTGCGGCCGGTGATGTACATGCAGGAGTTGGGTTGGGTGGGAGAGGATGTGTGGTACGCCCACGCCATCTATCTTAACGAGGAGGAAATTGACCTGCTGGCCGAGACGGGCACCGGGGTAGCTCATTGCCCCACTTCCAATATGCGTCTCGGTTCGGGCATTGCGCCCATCCGCGAGATGCTGGACAGGGGCGTCAAGGTGGGCTTGGCCGTGGATGGCAGCGCCAGCAACGACTCGTCGCACATGCTGGCCGAGGCACGTATGGCCATGCTCCTACAGCGGGTGCAGAAGGGGGCCGGGGCCCTGAGCGCCCAGGAGGCTCTGGAGATGGCCACCCTGGGTGGGGCAGCCGTCTTGGGCCGAGATGACATCGGCTCTCTGTCGCCTGGTAAAGCGGCCGATTTCATCGCTGTCAATCTGGACCGGCTTGAATACGCCGGAGCCGGGCATGATCCTCTCGGCACTCTCTTGTTTTGCCGGCCCGTGAACGTTGATTTATCGGTCATCAATGGGCGAGTGGTGGTGGAAAAGGGCCACATTGTAAGCTTTGACCTGGAAAGGGCCGTCGCTCGTCAGAACGAGATTTCTCAAGAGATGCTGAAGAGGGCGGCTAGTACATGACAAGGGGTTGTTGGAATTGGTCCGACTCAAAAAGAGCCCAGGAAGCCGCTTCCTGGGCTCTTTCGTTGAAGCGCACTCTAACCTTCGTCACCCCGACCGGGCCGCCAGAGTAGTTGCTCCCGGATCATGAGGTCAGCGCTGCGAATCTTGAAAGAGAGGTCGGCAGCGATGTTGCGCATCAGCACATAGCCCATCTGAAAATCTTGGTCACAGAGAGCAATCAGGTCATTCCGATTGATGACCAGCAACCTGGTGTTGTTGTCCGCACATCTTGCCGATGCCGAGCGCAGCCCCTGATCCACCAGGGCTACCTCACCGAATATCTGACCTCGACGCAGGGTAGTAATGGTCGTAGGACCGGCCTGGGAAGGAATCCCCAGGATACTGGGGTCTACCCGGATATCCACCATGCCATCGGCGATGATATATAGCTCATCACTGGCCGTGTTCTCTTCGAAAATGACGGCTCCTATCTGATGGACTCTCTCCTCGCAAATCTGCGCTACCCGCTCCAATTGGCTTTCGCTCAGGTCCTGGAAGATGTCCACCTCTCGCAGGATGTTGATACGTTGCATGGCTCGTCCTCCTTGCTGTGCTGAGCAACGATCTCATCACCCATTCTTCGAACCAGGGCATAGAATTCCCAATTTGTCTTTACTTGATTTAGGATAACATAAAGCGCTGCTAAAGTCAATAGGACTTTTCTCCTTGTTTAGCGCCTCGCTTCACTATGGTCTCGGTGTACGGGTCTACCTGCCAGGTCGTGTCGAGGAGAGGGGCGAGACTGGGGCGGGCTAACTCGGGGAAGATCTCATGCAGGTATTTAGCCAGAGTCATGCTGGTAGGACCATAACGGTCGTTGTACATGTAGTATTCCAGGTCGTGAACCATCTCGCCGGCTGTCTGATACCGCCTTTCCCTGTCCCGTTCCAGGGCTTTCATTGTTATCCTGTCCACTTCCTCGGGGACGTCAGGGTTAAGCTCGCTCGGCCGGGGGATTGGCTTGTGTATTATAGCTTCGAACGTGGCTATCTGATCCTTGGCATTGAAGAGCGGACGACCGGCCAGGAGTTCGTGCAACACAATGCCCAGAGAAAAGAGGTCCGAGCGCGCGTCGGTCTCCTCGAACCCGGCCTGTTCTGGCGACATATATCGAGTTGTCCCCATGAGCACCGTGCCCTCCAAGCGGAGGAGGTGGCGAGCCTTGGCAATGCCAAAATCGGTCAGCTTGACCGCGCCTTCAGAGTCCAGCATGATGTTCTTGGGGTTCACGTCCCGGTGGACCACTCCCAAAGGCTGGCCGTCCGGGTCGCATTTGGAGTGGGCATACTCGAGCCCTCGGCAGACTCTACTAATGATAAAGGTGAAGAGATCAATGGGGACGCTCCGCCCGAGTTGGGAGTGGCGCCTCATGAACTGCCCCAAATTCTTGCCGTTTATGAACTCCATGGCGATGTAATAACTCTTGCCCGCCTTTCCAAGCTGGTAGATCTGGACAATGTTAGGATGAACGAGGTCAGCCACCAGCTTGGCTTCACCGATGAACATCTCTACAAGCTGGTGTTCATCGGAAAATTCTTCGGTGATAGTTTTGATGGCCACCCTTTTTTCAAAGCCCTCGGCACCGTGCTGGATAGCTTCATAGACGGCCCCCATCCCTCCGGCGGCGATGAGCCTCACAAGGTCGAATCTGTAGGTATCCTTCAACTTCTCCATAGTTTGAGATTCTCCTCCTACTATCTTGTTCTCTGGCAAGTTTGCCCTCCCCTTAACGCTCATAAATACTTGCATTGCAAGCTATTTTACAGTATAATATCAAAAATCTATCCGATTTCCAAACCCTCGATTGTACTTCAACCCTCAAGGAGAGGAGTAGATGGCTGACTGGTTGGAGAGGTACCGGGGTTATATTTTGATTGTTCTGCTTAACCTCGTCGTCCTGGGAGGGATGTTCTTCTTTTTGCGTCGTCCCGAACCGGGGCCCATCTCTATCCAGACTCCTGAACCCACTGCCACCCCACTGCCCACCCCTACCCCCCGGCCCCTGTGCGTCTACGTCAGCGGGGCGGTAGTGCGCCCTGATGTCTACGAGCTTCCGTATGATTCCATCGTTAAAGACGCTATTGAAGCCGCTGGCGGACCAACCGGTGAAGCCGATTTGAACCGCATCAATCTGGCCCGGCGAGTGCACGACGAGGAGCAGATTTACGTGCCGCAAAAGGGAGAAGAAAGCCTCCCTGTCAGCCCTCCCTCTCCATCGAGTCAGGGGGGCGGCAAGGTGAACATCAACACTGCCACTACCGAGGAGTTGAGCACTTTGCCGGGTATCGGCCCAACCAAAGCCCAGAGCATTATTGACTATCGCACTACCAATGGTCCTTTCCAGTCTATTGAAGACATCAAGAACGTCAGAGGAATCGGTGATGCCACTTTCGAGAAGCTGAAAGACAGGATCACGGTGCGCTGAAAGGCACTATCGGCTCCTGAGCGGTTGCCAGAACTTGTTACAGGAAATTTGACACCTTCCCCATTTGGGAGTATAATGTCCCCGTTTTCACAAGCATTGTAGACTCACTGGTGAAATGGGAAGAATGGGATTTACCAATTGGCCATCTGACATTCATTGCCTAATTCCAGGCCTTTTCAACAGCCGCCAAGGCAATCCTTTGGCCGACGCCAACCGAGCTGGTCTTTGCAGAGTCTCGGTTGGCTTTTTGGTGTAGCAATAATACATTGGTGGAGAACAGCGAGTTTTTCGCTCCAGTGTCATTTACACTACTAATGGGGAGGTGTTGTTTTGACCGAGAGAATGACTGGCACAGTCAAGTGCTTTGATAGCTCCAGGGGATATGGGTTCATCCAACCGGAAATAGAAAGCGTAGAGGAGGTGTTCGTACACTATACGGCTATTGTTGACAATGGCTTCAGAAACCTCTACGAAGGCGACAGGGTAGAGTTCTCTGTCGTGGATGATCCCAGAGGCCCCCAGGCCATTAACGTGGTCAGGCGATAGAGACTGATGGGATTTCCATAGGGTAAAAGGCTATCAGAACCGAAGACACTGTTTGTTGTCGTCTAAAAGTGCTGCTAAATGCCGAAGGCATTCTTCTTAAACTCTTGTAATAGTCTCTGATAGCGTTCGCCTACGGCCGTCATACTTATGCCGCGCTTGGTCTCGCTGAGGTGGCGGAGGAATATTCGCAGGCATTCAGCAGGCAGGGCCTCTCGGCCCCGGTCGGCCCACTCGATCACACACACTCCCTCGCCGTAGAGGTAATCCTCGAAACCCAGGGCTCCGACTTCCTTGACCGCGTCGTCCAGACGGTACAAGTCAATGTGGTAGAGGACAGGATTGGGAGGAGGAGGATGATACTCGTTAGCCAAGATGAAGGTGGGGCTGGTGATCGACTCGGTAACCCCCAGGCCCTGTCCGATGCCTTGAATCAGACAGGTCTTGCCTGTGCCCAGTTCTCCCTCCAGGCAAATCACGTCGCCGCTGCGCAATAGCTCTCCCAGGCGAGCGCCCAGCCGTCGCGTCTGAACTACGCTGTGGCTTATGAAATCCAAAGTATGTTCATCCAAAATGGGAACCACGTTTTCCCCTCAATCCCCTGGAGGCCGCTAGTCCTTTACATCATGGGCCAGCGCTGAAGATCACCGCCTGGCATTCCAGTGGCAGGGGGTAGAGAAGCCCTACCCCCTGTCCTCACGGGCTTATTATACAACCATTGTCCGCTCTCGACAAGGGCTGGCACTGAGTTTCGCAAATTCTTCGACCATAGCGCACGCTCCCTATGAGAGGCCCCTTTATGGTCGGAAGATCTCTGAATCGAAGTACTAGCCTAAGTTTGAGAAATGTGGTATCATTATAGAATAAGGGGGTATGCAGGTCTTCCTCGACGGGAGATGATAATCCCGTACAAAGACGCTAGACAGCGCTTACGGGTGTCTACTGCCCGGACGCGATGCATACTTTGCTCCAAAGGATTTGCAATGCGCTATTTGATCCTGTCCGATATCCACGCCAATTTGGCTGCTTTCGACGCAGTTTTGGCTGATGTCGGCCATTTCGACAAGATTTGGTGCCTCGGCGACATGGTGGGCTATGGTCCCCAGCCCAACGAGTGTATCGAGAAGCTGCGTGAGTTTCCCCATATCTGTGTAGCTGGCAATCACGACTGGGCTGCCCTCTACAAGTTATCTGATTCAGATTTCAACCCTGATGCTCAATGGGCTTGTCGGTGGACTCGGGAGAAGTTGTTACCAGAAAATTTCGAATATCTGGATAATTTGCCCACGACTCTTATTGAAGAAGGGTTCACCTTAGTGCACGGTAGCCCTCGTCAGCCCATCTGGGAATACATCCTTCATCCTTCGATCGCCACGTCCAATTTCGCCCACTTCGATACACAAATCTGCTTCGTCGGGCACACGCACACGCCTGTGATCTTCCGCTACGAGCATTCGGATTCTGGTGGAACCTGTTTGCCCTTCCCCTTGCCTCAGAGTAATCCTCTTCCCCTGGGTGAAGAGCGCATGATCATCAACCCTGGCAGCGTGGGGCAACCTCGCGACGGAGATCCTTGGGCCAGCTATGCTATCCTTGACACCGAGGAAGCCACCCTCGAATACCACCGCATCCCCTATCCCGTTGAAATCACCCAGCGAAAGATGATGGAAGAAGGCTTACCCATACGCCTTATCGCCCGTCTGGGATATGGCTGGTGAAGCCTGAAAGCCTGTGCCGCCTGTACCGCAATAGTGGTGCAATAGTGGCGAAAGGAGACAAGCTGTCATGAAAAGGATATTGGGTTTTATCGCTGTGAGCGCTTTGCTGCTGGTTGTGGTGGGCTGTGGGCCTGCGGCTAAGCCGGGGGTCGTCGAGAAGCCGGTGGTCGAGACCGTCGTCGTCGAGAAGGAGGTCGAGGTCCCGGCAGGCTATGGAGCCGCAGACGAAGAGGCAGCCAGGATAGCTGAACGCATGGTCATCCACACAGTGGAGCTCCGCCTCATCGTCAAGGACACCCAGGCCAGCCTGGAGGCGGTCCAGTCCCTGGCGGGTGAGTTGGGCGGGTACGTCGCTAGCTCCCGCACCTGGCACACTGAGGAGCAACTCAGCGCCAGCCTGACCTTGCGCGTCCCGGCCGACCAGTTGAACACCGCCCTGGAGAAGTTGCGGGCCCTGGCTTTGGAGGTGGACAGCGAGAGTATCTCAGGGGAGGACGTGACCCAGGAGTACGTGGACCTGGAGGCGCGGCTGCGCAACGAGGAAGCCTATGAGAAGGAACTGCTGGCGTTGCTGATTGAGACCAGGGAGCGAACCAGCAAAGCAGAGGACATCCTGGCCGTCTACGAGCGGCTGACTGAAGTCCGGGGCCGAATCGAGCAGATCAAGGGGCGGATGCAATACCTGGAGAACATGTCGGCCATGGCC
>Ga0315309_1001193_pt1 | contig 15545 bp, 16 predicted proteins | sample TDP4_MG_FD_203080 | JGI IMG/M metagenome (GOLD analysis project Ga0315309, IMG submission 203080) | Freshwater sediment microbial communities from Lake Towuti, South Sulawesi, Indonesia - TDP4 | ecosystem: Environmental > Aquatic > Freshwater > Lake > Sediment | place: Indonesia: South Sulawesi... | reverse complement strand
GCCCACCATCAACAATTGAATTCGCTCCTTCAGTCTTGTAAGCATTCTTGGTTCCGCCTTCTTTGGAGTGGTGGGCCGGGCAGGACTTGGACCTGCGACCTTCGCCGTGTAAGGGCGACGTCCTACCAAACTAGACGACCGGCCCAGTTGTTGCTCGTCCTAGATAAGTTGACTTAGTCTTGATAAAAGAGTAATGGCTTTTTTTGTCTAGAGCCTTGTCGTCTGTGGGGGATTATCTTCCGTGTCTCGCGTTTCGGCGGTCTCTCTCTTCTCTTCTTCTCCATTCCGCTTTTCGCTGAGTCTCTATGTAGCTCTTCATGCTGGTGCCGCCCCTGAAGTGTTCTGGATTATACTCGGCTCTGTATTGGTTCATCTCTCGATAGAAGTTATCGTAATCAATTTTGTTTTCAGAAAGCGCCCCAATTAGTTCGTTCAGCTTCTTCCTAACCTCTTGTGACGTGTTCTTATCCCATGCGCTAGAATAAATGAGATAAGCCGCATGGAATCTGAAATCAGAGGGTCGGTCAATCAGCAGTTTAGGCACGTCTGTGGTTGCTGCCTCTTTATCTGCGTTGTTTGGTTCTTGTGTCATAAGGCTCTAGGCTCAACTGATGAATACTGCAATAGCAAAGCAGCATTATAAAGTTTTTTTATCATTAACCAACACGAAACACACAAATAACCATGCAACAAAACAAATCTAGGCTATCATGTTGCGGGGTTGCCCTAGCCTGGTAGGGGGCAGAACAGCACAAAGCTGAGTCTAAGCCTGCTAAGCCTGTGGTCCTAACCGGCCGCGCGGGTTCAAATCCCGCACCCCGCGCCAACTCAGTGCGTTTATTCCGTGTTATCGAAAAATAGATTAATTTCTTCAGTTAAACTCTCAAGAAAGGTGACAGGAAATGGTTAAGGACGTAGTCTGCAACATGGAGATTGATGAGAAGACTGCGAAGTGGAAGTCTGAATACAAAGGAAAAACCTACTACTTCTGTGCGCCTATGTGCAAGCAAAAGTTTGACAGGAGTCCAGAGAAGTACATAAAATCCAAGTAAGAGTTGCGGTGTAACCCTGAGCTCCTCTTAGTAGGCAATTCATCAGGCAACTAGAATCAACAGCAAAATCACTGTGTAATGCATGTAGATTCAGCAATTAATTCTTCTAAATAAAAGAGGATAAAGTTTAATTGATTGGCAACATTATGGCTAACAGCCGTGGAGGTGAATCAGTCATCATCATTCCTGTGCGCTGTTTCAGCTGCGGCAGCCTAATCGGCGACAAGTGGGAAGACTTCGCCAGGCGGGTTAAAGAAGGCGAAGACTCGGGTAAAGTTTTAGACAGCTTGGGCGTCAAGCGTTACTGTTGCCGCCGCATGCTTCTTTCACACGTTGAAATCATCGACGAGATTCTCAAGTTCTACGAAGAGGCGAGCAAAAGAAAACTTGCCAGAACAGCCGAGTAAGTGAGGACGAAAACGCTTGTCCACACTCATTAAACGAGTTGTTGCTCGTAAAGTCTTTAACATACGAGGAGAAGAAACAATCGAAGTTGATGTAATTATCCAAAATGGATTTGGAAGAGCCTCAGCCCCAGCTGGAGCAAGCCGAGGCAGGGGCGAAGTGGTTCCTTACCCGAAAGGTGGAGTGGACGCAGCCATAAAAAAAGTTGAAGGTCTCATCGCGCCTAAACTAGTTGGAGTGGACACTCAGAGGCAGGGAGAAATCGACGTCTTACTCCACGAGATAGATGGAACCGAAGACTTCCATAACATTGGCGGAAACACTTCTTACGCTATCTCTCTAGCCATAGCCGAGGCTGCAGCCTGTTCGCTTGGAGTTCCACTCTTCAAACACTTAGCTGGACACTTAGCCAACGAACTGCCTCATCCATTGGGAAACGTCTTAGGGGGAGGAAAACACGCCCGTGCAAAAGCTCCAGACATACAAGAGTTCTTGGTTATACCCACAAAAGTGAAATCGTTTTCAGACGCTGCAAAAGCCAACATCCTTATTCACCAAAGGGTCGGCGCTTCCCTGATCAAGAAAGACCCCACGTTTACTGGTGGCAGAGGAGACGAAGGAGCTTGGGCGCCTAACATGGGAAACGAAGACGCCTTGGAAACAGTTGTTGAGGCGTGCGAAAAGGTTTCTGAAGAAACAGGAATTCAGTGCAGAGTGGGCTTAGACATGGCTTCCTCCGCTCTTTGGAAGCACAAAGAAAAATCATATGTGTATAGTCGGGACGGTGTCAACCGTGACTCAGGGGAACAGTTAGATTTTGTGCTGGGTCTCATAAAAAAATATAATTTAGGTTATGTAGAAGACCCGTTCCACGAGGAAGACTTTGCAAGTTTCGCAGAACTGACAAAGAAAGCCAAGAACTGCTTGGTCTGTGGTGACGACCTCTTCGTTACAAACAAGAAGCGGTTGGCGAAAGGAATAAAAATAGGTGCTGCAAACGCCACCATAATCAAAGGTAATCAGGTTGGAACACTCACCGACGCTTGGGAGGCAACCCTCTTGGCTCAGAAGGCAGAATACGTAACCGTCATGTCACATAGGTCTGGAGAAACCACAGAGGCGCACATAGCGCATTTAGCCGTGGCCTTCAGATGCCCAATAATCAAAGCAGGCGTAGTTGAAGGCGCGCGTGTGGCAATTATCAATGAACTCATTCGGATAGAGGAAACGGTTGGAGAAAGGGCTAAAATGGCGAATCTTGCATTATAAAGGAGAAGAAATCAACATGTCAGAAGAAGAAAAAAAGGAAGAAAGCGAGAAACCAACAGAAACAACCGATGTGCCCTCAGGTGAAGTTGGCACTCCGTCAACGGCAACAACAACAGAGGCGGAAGTTCGCATAGAAGAAGAGCTGCTGTTACCGCAGGACACCTTACTGTCGGCTGGAATACACATTGGAACAAGAATGAAAACCAAGGACATGGACCCTTTCATCTATCGGGTTCGACCCGACGGGCTCTTCGTCTTAGACGTGAAAAAAACCGATGAACGCATCAGAATCGCGGCTAAGTTTCTAGCTAGGTTTGAACCGTCCAAAGTTGTTGCGGTTGGCGCTAGACTTTACGGGCGAGAACCCGTTAGAAGGTTCTGCGAGGTTACGAAGGCTACACCAATAATTGGGCGTTTCATCCCTGGAATGCTCTCTAACCCGCTTTACTCGGGTCGCATAGAGCCAAACATTGTGATTGTTTCCGACCCAAAGGCGGATGTCCAGGCTGTTAAGGAGGCTGGCACCATAGGCGTTCCAGTAATAGCATTGTGTAGCACCGACAACGATTTTGCAGGCGTGGATTTTGTCATTCCAACAAACAACAAGGGTAGACGTGCCTTGGCTGTGGTCTACTGGCTCCTAGCCCGACAGATGCTGCGTGAGAGAGGAGAGCTTCCACCCGACGGAAGTCCAACGCTCTCCATTGACGATTTCGAGGTAAAACTGACAAAGGAAGAATAAACTGCAAAGAGGACGAAGAGTTGAAGATTAGGCGTCCATATGTAGCTGGAGAGTGGTACGCGGGGTCTATGCAGTCATTAAGAGCGCAGATAGAAGGCTGCTTCAAACATGAATTGGGACCCGGTGTACTGCCGAAAGTTGTAGACAAAAGCCTAAAGAGTATAGTCGGACTGGTCAGTCCTCACGCAGGCTACATGTATTCTGGTCCAGTGGCTGCCCACGGATACCATCGTCTAGCCGCGGACGGTAAACCAGATATTGCTGTCATTTTTGGTCCAAATCACACAGGTAGCGGAAGCGTGTTGGCTATGATGAGGGAAGGGCTTTGGCGCACGCCCTTAGGAGATGTGGAAATAGACTCCTCAACCGCTTCTTCAATTTTGAGTGCGTCTAACATCGTTGATGTAGATGACTCTGCCCACGCGTTTGAACACTCAATTGAGATGCAGTTGCCGTTTCTTCAATTTCTTTACGGCTCAGCGTTCAAGTTTGTTCCCATATGCTTCCTCATGCAGGACCTTCAGTCTAGTCGAGAAGTGGGCTCAGCTGTGGCAAAGGCGTTACATGGCAAGAACGCGGTTGTGATTGCCTCTACTGACATGACTCATCATGAGCCGCAGAGGATTGCTGAAAAGAAAGACAGGGCAGCCATTGAAGCCATGCTTAAATTAGACGAAGAAGGACTCTACTCCACAATTGAGGCTCAACGCATGTCAATGTGTGGCTATGGACCCACAATCGCTGCAATAACCGCGGCGAAGGCTTTAGGTGCCAAAAAAGCTGAGTTGCTGTGTTACAAGACTAGCGGAGACGTTGTGGTCGACTATTCAGCGGTTGTCGGCTACGCTTCCCTCGTGTTTACAAGATAGCTGTGGTGCCTTTTTTGAAGAAGGAGGCTGTGACCGCTTCCGCACCCGCCAAGGTCATCTTGTTCGGTGAACACTTCGTTGTCTACGGTGAACCAGCGGTTGTCCTAGCAATCGACAAACGAGCCTACGCCTCTGCACAGTTAAGAAAAGATAAACGAATACACATAATCTCCATCGATCTGGGCGTTGCAGGCACCTTTAAGGGAGAAAGATTTCAAGCCGAGAAAGGCGGCTCCAAAGCACGTCTTAAACTTGAACCCATAAAAAACGCTGTTAAGCAAGTTTTAGAAAAAACCGAGAGAAAAGCAGGCTTAAACGTGAAGATTAATTCTGACATCCCAGTTTCTGCAGGATTGGGGTCGTCTGCCGCCGTGGCAACATCAACCGTAGTGGCAGTCAGCAGTCTTTTAGACATCGAACTTGCTCGCGACCAAGTCTTTCACATGGCATACGAGTCTGAACGCCTCGTCCACGGCACTCCATCAGGCATCGACCCAGCTATTTCAACCTACGGTGGTGTGCTTCAATTTCAAAAAGGCAAAGATTTCACGGCGTTAGACATTGAAGCTGACATACCATTAGTGATAGGCAACACCAAAGTGGAGCGTTCAACTGGTGAACTCGTCGCCAAGGTGCGCCGCATGACAGAGCATTATCCTATAATTACTAACCTAATAATCCGGACTGGAGGAAAAGTCGCCCTCGACGCCGTTGATGCACTGAGAAAAAGCAACTTTCAAACGGTTGGTGAGTTGATGAACATTAACCACGCTTTACTTTGTGCCATTGGCGTTTCCCACGAGTCTCTCGAACGCTTGGTCTACACAGCAAGGAAAGGAGGTGCCCTAGGAGCCAAACTCACAGGCGGAGGAGGCGGCGGATGCATGATAGCCCTAGCTGAAGCTGGCAAATTGAAACGAGTTGTCAAAGCCATCGAACGAGTCGGCGGATCCGCCTTCGTTGCGCGAAAGACCGATCAAGGTGCGAGAGTTGAGCGCTGAGCCACTTGTTTTGAAACTCGGCGGCTCTGTCATAACTCGCAAGGAGAAACCCTTAACCGCTAACGTGCGGGCTATAACGCGACTCTCCCGTGAGATTTCGTCAGCCAAAACCGCTCCTCTAGTTGTTGTTCACGGTGGCGGTTCGTTTGGGCATCCGGTGGCTAAGCGTTACGCCATAAAGGAGGGTTACAAAAATAATGTTTCGCAGGTCTTGGGTTTTGCCGAGACGCATCAAGCGATGGTTACTCTGAACAAGTTGGTTGTAGACGCCTTAATTCGCCAGAATATTCCTGCTGTTGCAGTTTCGCCTTTTTCCTGCATTGTCACGAAGTCGGGTCGAATCCACATTATGATGGAAGACCACTTGAAAAAACTGCTTCAGATGGGATTTGTGCCTGTTCTGTACGGAGACACTGTTCTTGACTCTGACTTTGGGTTCACTATTTTATCTGGCGACCAACTGTTAGCTTATTTAGCCATGCGTCTCAATGCAGACCGCATCATCATAGGCATAGACGTTGACGGTTTATACACAGCCGACCCGAAGACAGACTCTTCAGCAAGGCTGGTAAGCCACGTCACCCTCAAAGAGCTAAAGGATATGCAACTGCAAATCGGAGCAGCCAAGGTCACAGATGTAACGGGAGGCATGCTAGGAAAAATCGCAGAATTGACGCCTACCCTTGACAAGGGCATAACTGTGCTCATTGTGAACGCCGCAAAGCCAAAGTATGTTTACAAGGCTCTTAAAGGTGAAAAAGTCATCGGCACACTCATCGAGAAGGGATGAAAAACAAGTGTCTAAAAAAATAAGGGGAAGGAAGTCCGACCACTTGGAAATCTGCTTGGAAGAGGATGTCCAAGCACGCCACGTGACCACTGGATTTGAAGAAATTTTTTTGATACACAGGGCTTTGCCCGAAGTTGACCACAGCAAAATAGACTTGTCAACAACCGTTTTCAATCACAAATTTACTGTCCCCCTCATAGTTGAAGCCATAACAGGCGGCGCCCCAAAAGCCACAAAAATCAATGCTGCCATCGCGAGCGCTGTAGAAAAACTGGGCTTGGGCATGGGTGTCGGAAGTCAACGTGCAGCTATTGAAGATTCAAAGCTGGAGCAAACGTTCACAATTGCTCGAAAGAAAGCGCCTAATGCTTTTCTCATAGCCAATCTAGGCGGAGCCCAACTCGTCAGAGGATACGGAGTCAAGGAAGCCAAAAAAGCTGTGAAGATGCTTAACGCTGACGCGTTGGCGGTTCACCTCAACCCGTTGCAGGAGGCGGTCCAACCTGAGGGTGAAACCAGCTACGCTGGGCTTCTCAAAAAGATAGAGGAAATTGTCCACGCCTTAGACGTGCCCGTCATAGTCAAGGAGACAGGAGCTGGAATAGCGGCTGAAGACGCCAAGAAACTCGAGGCTATAGGCGTTGCTGGCATCGATGTTGCTGGCGTTGGCGGAACAAGCTGGGCTGCGGTTGAATATCACCGTGCAAAGCGTCAGGGAGACGAGTTTCATCAGCGCCTTGGCGAGGTCTTCTGGGACTGGGGCATTCCCACAGCCGCCAGCCTCATTGAAACAATGCAATGTGTTGGCACTCCAGTTATTGCTTCAGGGGGCATACGCTCTGGAAAAGACATGGCTAAAGCCTTGACATTGGGAGCAAGCCTCGTCGGAATGGCGCATCCAGTCTTAGACCCTGCTTTTCATGGTGCAGAAGAAGTGGAGAAAAAATTGCGGTTCACCATTGAAGAATTAAGGAACACTATGTTCTTGGTGGGAGCAGATTCTATTCCAAAACTCACGAGAGTGCCAGTTATAATGACTGGAAGAATTGCTGATTGGTTGATGATGCGTGGATTTGAGCCTCAAAAGTATGCGAGGCGCTGTTTGTGAACGGCTAGCAACTTTAAAGACAAAAATACTGATTATGCAGAAGCTAATTGAGAAGGATGTAAAACGTTGGGTAAGACTATAAGAAAAGTATACTATTTCGATGAGCCCGGCAAGCAATGTACGGAAGGAGTAATAGTGGCTGTAAAAGATGCTATTAAGGAGACAAAAATAGACCGTTTAATAGTCGCAAGCACGTCGGGTGAGACAGCCCTGAAGTTCGCAAAGGCGTTAAGGGATGAAAAAGTTAGGATAATATGCGTTTCTGAGCCGCCCTCAAGGCAGATATGGAACGATGAATGGCCATGCATCAATCACGAAATCAGAGAAGAGCTGGAAAGGCTTGGTGTGATTATAGTGGACCGTGTTCCCTACAAGTTTCATGACTCAGTGTTGGAGTTGGCGAAGTGGTACGCGCCTATAGCTGAACACATAGTTGGTGACACACTTGCTTTTGTTGGGGGACAGGGGTTGAAGGTCGCTGTGGAAGTTATGTTCATGGCAGTGCAAGGAGGCTTTGTTCAACCAAACAAAGATGTTATTGCAGTGGCTGGATATGGAGGAGGAGCGGACACCGCCGTGATAGTGAAAACATGCTTCCCAGAAAACTTGTTCTCCCATGATGTTGAGAAAAGACTTGAGGTGAGAGAAATTATTGCCATGCCCAGAAAGAAGAAATACTGGGATTGGGATAAAAGAAGCTGCTTATTCTCTCGCGTTGGTGAGGAGAAAAAAAGCCAATGAAAATAAATGTGGAGAAGTTGTTGGAAGAGAAGGCTGCGGCTGTTGACAGAGCCATTGAGAAGTACATTCCGAGAAAATTCGACAAGAACGCACCTGTTTTCTCTTTGAGTCCTCCAAGATACGACTACAACCTTGCCGCGTTAAACAAGGCTTTGGCTGAACCAATATGGGATTTCTTAGATCGCGGCGGCAAACGCTGGCGCCCATCAATGTTTCTCCTAGTTGTTGAAGCCTTGGGCAGAGACCCAGAAGAATTGCTGGATTTTGCAATAATACCTGAGGTTATTCACAACGGAACCATAATGATAGATGATGTGGAAGACGATTCTGAGTTGAGGAGAGGCAAACCGTGCACGCACAAGCTGTTTGGTTTAGACATCGCCGTCAACGCTGGAAACTCTATGTACTATCTGCCTCTTCTGCCTCTCATCAAAAATCGTGACAAGCTTTCAGCTGAAAAATTGAGCAAGATTTACGAGGTTTACGTTCGAGAGATGATAAACATAAGCTTCGGTCAAGCCACGGACATAGCTTGGCACAGGGGCTTAGCAGACGCAGACAAGGCTACTGAGACCCAGTATCTACAGATGTGCGCATACAAGACTGGAACACTAGCCCGTATGGCAGCAAAGATAGCGGCTGTCTTGTGTGACGCCAGCGAAGACACGGTTGAACGCTTGGGAAGGTTCGCTGAAGCCATAGGCGTAGCCTTCCAGATTCAAGACGACATTCTAGACCTTAGCAGCAGCGAGTTTGCAGAAAGAAAGGGCGGGAGAGGACAAGACATAACCGAGGGCAAAAGAAGCCTGATAGTCATCCACACGCTTGAAAAGGCTGGGCAAAGGGATAGAAAGAGACTGATTGAAATCTTAAACATGCACACAACCAAGCAGAAATTGAGAAACGAAGCCATACGCATAATGAAAAAATACGATTCTATCAATTACGCAAAAGAATTGGCAAGAAAGATGGTGGCTGACAGCTGGAAAGAAGTGGACAGACTGATGCAACCATCCGACGCGAAGGAGAAACTGAGCGCCTTCGCCACGTATCTGGTTGAAAGAAAAATCTAAGTAATTGTGAAAAAAAGTAAACGAGTGCACCAAACTTGACTACCAATGAAGACAGGGAAGCCATCAGAAAAATAGCGCTTTTAAACGCTCTTCACTACGGTGGAAAGGCGCAGTTTCAACCTGTTCTCGGAAAACTGCTCACTGAGAGACCTCACCTAAAGGCTAGGATTAAGGAAGTTGCGCCCTTCGTAAACGAGATTGTCAAAGATGTCAACAGGCTCTCGTTGGAAAAGCAAAGGAGAATGGTTGAGGAGAAGTGGCCCGAAGCCTTAGTCAAGGAGAAGGTTGAAGTCGAAAAGGTTCTGCCGCCTCTGCCTAATGTGGACAAGTATAAGCGAATTGTGACGCGTTTTGCACCCAACCCTGACTGCATGATTCACTTGGGCAACGCTCGCGCCATCATTCTCTGTGACGAGTACGCTAAAATGTATAAAGGCGCTTTTCGTCTCCGTTTTGAAGACACCGACCCGAGGTTGAAGAGGTCGGCGTTGCCCTTTTACGACGCTATACGTGAGGACTTGAAATGGTTGGGCTGCGAATGGGACATGGAAGTCATTCAGAGCGACCGACTACCACTTTACTATGAGCATGCTGAGAGGCTTCTCAAGAACGGAGGCGCTTACGTCTGCACGTGCACTTCTGAAAGATTCCGTAAACTTGTGTTGGCTAAGAAGCCGTGTCCATGCCGAGACTTGTCGCCTAAGGAGCATTTGACTCGTTGGAAGCGCATGTTGGACGGAACCTACAAGGAAGGGAAGGCTGTTGTACGAGTTAAAACCGACTTAAACCATCCCAATCCTGCCGTGAGAGACTGGCCTGCTCTGAGAATCATTAATCCGAAGAGGTATCCGCATCCTCGTGTGGGCGGCAAGTACCGAGTTTGGCCTCTCTATAATTTTTCTGCTGGAATAGATGACCATTTAATGGGCATAACACATATTATACGGGGAAAGGAACACCTCACTAATCAAACTCGACAAGAATACATGTACCATCATTTTGGCTGGAAGTATCCAGAAGCTATCCATTACGGCAGAATGAGAATCGCTGGCGGATTGCTCAGCAAATCCAAAATTGTGGAAGGCGTGCGAAAAGGTGTGTTCACGGGCTGGGACGACCCTCGATTAGCCACGTTTATAGCATTGAGAAAGCGTGGTATTCTGCCTGAAACCATAAAGAACCTCATAATCGAGGTGGGTCCCAAAACCGTTGATGTCACTTTAAGCTTGGAAAACTTGTACGCCATCAACAGAAAACTCATCGACCCAGTGGCTAACCGTTACTTCTTTGTGCGCGACCCGAGAAAAATCTTGGTGAAAAACGTTTCAGGGCAGGTGACCGCAAAGGTTCCGTTGCATCCTGACCATTCCGAACGAGGTCATCGGGCTTTCAAAATTGAACCAATAAACGGTGAAGCTGCCTTCTGGGTTTCAAGCCAAGACGCCAATTTGATGAAGAGCAGAGACCTCATACGCTTCATGGGGCTTTTCAACATCCAAATCGAGAATGTGCAGGCTGGCGTGATTGAAGCATTTTTCCACAGCAAGTCGCACGAGGAAGCAAAGAAACTGGGAGCACCGTTGATTCATTGGGTTCCTGCTGAAACGGGTATTCCATGCGAGGTGATGATGCCAGACGCTACAACCATCCGAGGCATAGCGGAAGACACGTGCAGGCAACTGAGACCAAATGACATTATACAGTTTGAGCGCTTCGGCTTCGTGAGAGTTGACAGTGTAAACTGGAAGCTTTCAGCACACTTCGCACATAGGTAAGAACTTTCCATGACTCTGGCTACGAAGCTTTCAATAATGTCTCTTCATTTTCAACATACTTTCATGAAGCCAAATTGAATGAAGCAGTCTTAACCATCGTGCAGTTGTAATCTGATTCGGAGTTTTGTTCTCATTGAGCTTAATCAGAAATTCATAATTTGCTTATACAGGTCATGTAAGAGTTTTCTAAAGTTAGGCTACCCTCTCACCCTCGGGAATTGCCATGTCAGAAAAGGATTTCGATGAACTTCTGCTTGAGGCAATTGACGAGGGGCTGTCCTCGATAGGGGAATCTTCTAAACAAGCAATTTATTATCATCTGGAGAAAGGCTTCAATATTAAAAGACAAGAAATCCCCTGCAAAATCGAGGTTTTTACGTATGCAATTGAGAAGATTTTTGGATTGGGAGCTAATTTTCTCGAAATTCTGATCATGAAACGGCTTTATGAAAAAGTTGGAGGTCATTTCAGATGGTACAGCTCCAAAGATTTCGCATTCACTGAATATGTGGCTGTAGCTAGAGAGAGTTTTCAAGAAAAGAAGAAAGCGGAGGAGCTTGTTCAATGCGAGCGAATAGAGACGTAGAGTTTAACGATAAGATCTTGCAGAGTGCGTCAGAAGACGTTTGCCCAAGAGAGCGTTGATGGAAATGAACGGTGATTTGGTCTCAGTGCTAATGTGGGGCTTCTTAACTGCTTTCGGGATACTTGCTGCAGTAGGCTTGGGTTACATGTATCATAAAGATAAAGATAAACGCAAACTAATGTTCGCCTTAGCCTTTTTTTTCGCCTCCCACACCTACCTGCCAAGGTTATACCCCGCATGGGAAAGCGTATGGATCTTAGAAAGACTTGCCTCTTGGAGTATTCTCCCTGTTGTGGCAGCAGTTTTTATTGCTGTTCTCTCGATTCTCTTAAGCCAGGAAAATTTTGACAAACCATTTAAGGCATTTCTTTTCGTCTTAGCAGCGTCAATATTTATGGTAATTGCTCCAGTTCCTTTTACGCCCGAACCTTTTCTGTTGTTAGGGGCAATGGGGTCGATTGCTATGTCAGTTTACCTGTACGTAACGAGAAGGGAAATTTCTGTTCTTATGTTTTTGCTTTCGGTTGTGTGCTTCACGATAGGTGGCTTGGGATCGGTTAGAGGCTTAATGGAGTTATCTTATTTTTCCAGTTTCATTGCCTATGTATTCTTATTCCTTATATTCATAACTGCAAAGGAAGGTGTAAAAGAAGGCGTCTCCTCCATTTTCGCTCTTGAGAGAGAATTAAAGAGTGAGAAAGAAAAATTCCACAGATTACTTAACTTACTCGCCGATCCTGTAGCTATTGTTGATCGCAGAGGCAAGATTTTAGAAGTTAACGATAGAGTAACGGAACTCACTGGTTATGAAAAAGAGGAGTTGCTTGGACAGAATTTCTTGAGAACAAACATTGTGACTGCTAAAAGTAAAGCCATTTTGATAAAGAATCTGGCTAAACGAATGGTAGGAATGAATATTACGCCCTATGAAATTGAAGTGGTGGCAAAAGACGGCCGAAAGGGGTTTGCTGAAGTAAATGCAGCGAAAATAGAATATGAAGGCAAACCAGCAGCTCTTAATGTATTCCGAGACATAACAGAAAGAAAGAGAATGGAGGAAAGGCTTTCTGCATTAAACTTTTACGGAGGAAAGCTGAACGCTGCAAAAAGCCTTAATGAAGTCTACGAATTGACCTTGGACGCCATGAAACAAATCTTAGGTTTTGAAAGAGCAGTAATAATGGTTGTAGACAAAAGAAACCTAAAAATGGTTTACCAACTGGGCGAATATGTAGAACCGGCTATCACTTTGCCTTTGGATGGAACAAAAAAGGGCATAGTTGTGAGGGCAGCAAACACGCGCAAATCAATCCTTGTTCCTGATGTTAGGAAGGACAAAGATTATGTTGAAGGTGCTCCTAGCACTCAATCAGAACTTGCCATTCCAATTGCGGCAGACGAAAATGTCCTTGGTGTTCTAGACGTAGAAAGCGATAGATTAGGAGCTTTCGACGAAAAAGACATGACGTTGCTTCAAATCTTGGCTTCGCACACTGCAACCGCAATTAGTAACATAGAAAAACGAGGAGAAATTGAGAAGCGCTCCAACCAATTGGTTTGGTTAATGAATAGCTCCGCTGAGATGATTCGTTCTACGGATTTGCGCCAGCGACTCGAAAAAATTGCTGAGGCAATTAGAGCACTGGGATGGCGAAAAGTTGTTCTCTATGTCACAGACGAAAACCTGGAGATAAGAAGCCAAAAGGACATAGTAACCTCAGGCTTAACGCACGAAGAAAAGGAACTTTTATGGAGCAAAAGACAGCCTGGGTTAGTGTGGCGTGAACGCTTTGGACCAGAACACGAGCGCTTTAAAATCGGCGAATTCTACCACCTTCCTTGGAGCGATTCGAAAGACTTACTTTACGCTCCGCTTAGCTTGGCTGAAGGACGCATCGTAGGCATACTGACCATTGACGATCCTTTAGACGAAAGACAACCCACCAAGGAATCTTTAGCAACGCTGGGACTCTTTTTACATCAAGCCGCTGTGGCTATTGAGAATGCTCAACTTTTTCAGCAGTTGAACAACGCAAAGAACCAAGTTAAGGAATATGCGGATCAACTTGAACTGAAAGTGAAACAGAGAACCCAAGAACTGATGGAAGCCCAAAACAAGCTACTCACAGCTGAAAGACTTGCCGCAATCGGACAATTGGCTGCAATGGTCGGTCATGACTTGCGCAACCCGTTAATGGGCATCGACGGCGCCACATACTACTTGAAAACGAAACTAGACTCAAAAATAGACGAGAAAACAAAGGAAATGTTTGAGATTATTGAAAAGGACATAGAATACTCCAACAATATCATAACCGACCTTATAGAATACTCAAGAGAGATACGGTTAGAAAAGGCTGAAACCCACCCAAAATCAATCATAGCGGAAGCATTGTCCCTTGTCAAAATTCCTGAAAGCATCCAAGTGTCAGACCTCACCCAGAGTGAACCAAAAATAGAGGTTGACGTGGATAGAATGAAAAGAGTCTTCGTTAACCTCATCAAAAATGCCATCGACGCCATGCCTGAAGGTGGCAGACTCACAATTACAACCAAGGAATCTGATGATGGTCTGGAAATTAACTTTACAGACACTGGAGTTGGTATGCCAAAAGAAACATTGGATAAGATTTGGACACCGTTGTTCACGACAAAGGCAAAGGGAATGGGCTTAGGCTTGTCCATCTGTAAACGCTTCGTAGAAGCTCATGAAGGCACCATCTCGGTGAAAAGCAAAGTTGGCAAAGGAACAACTTTCACGTTGAAGATCCCTGTCAAACCAAAAATAGAAGGAGGTGAAAAAGCTTGGTTGAACCAGCCAGAATACTCGTTGTCGACGACGACGAGAGCATAAGGAAAACCTTAGCAACCATACTGAAAGACCATGGATACATTGTTGACACGGCTGAAAATGGAAAAGAGGCAATTGAGAAATCGAAGGCTAACTTCTACAACTTGGCGTTGATAGACATTCGACTGCCAGACATGGAAGGAACAAAGCTGTTGACTGCAATGAAAGACACCACTCCTAAAATGGTCAAGATAATTGTCACAGGCTATCCCGCGCTGAACAACGCCATCGAAGCAGTAAACAAAGGTGCCGACGGCTATGTGCTTAAACCAGTGAACATAGACAACCTCTTAAGCACCCTCAAAGAACACTTGAGAAAGCAGCAGGAAGCCAAAAAATACAGCCAAGAAAAGGTCGCAGAGTTCATAGAAACACGAGCCAAAGAATTGGAAACAACGCCGCGTCAAAAAGCGATTTAACGCCCTCTTCCTTTTTCTCTTTATGCCTCTTTAACCATTACTATCAGTCTTTCACTTTTGCTTTCTTCTTTAAAGCCTAGTTTTGTGAATACATGGCGTGCTCTTAGGTTGGCAGAGTCCACGTGAAGTTGTATCCTTTTCAAGTTTAGTTTTTCGAATCCTATCTTGAGTAGGAGTTTCATGGCTTCGGTGCCGTAGCCTTTGTCCCATTCGTGTTTGTCGCCTATGAATATGGCTGCTTCAGCGGTGTTTTTGGTTGTGTCGATGTCTCTGAGTCCTATTGTGCCTATCAGTTCAGACTTGTCCCTTAACTCGATGCCCAAAACAAGGTCGTTTGGGCTTTTGGCAAGGTTCTTCAGTTGTTGGGCTCTTTCTTTTAGTGACGGAATTTGTTTGATGCCAACTATGTTTGCTACTTCTGGGTCTTTCAGCCACTTAATGTAAGGGGAAGCGTCTTTCTCGTCCATGTCTCTTAGGCAGACGAGTTTTCCACAACGTTGACCTTTCAACTGCAATTTTGTTCTCTCCCGAAACCTTGATAAATAGGTGTTGTTGATAAAAGTCTGCACTTGAACAATATTAAGGGTGAGGCAAAAAATTGTCTAGACCTTTCTACGTGAAGTTCAGCGTCCCCAAAGAGGTTGTGGACGCCGCCTATGAAGCCCTGCAGCTTGCCACTCAAACTGGGTCGGTGAGGAAAGGCACAAACGAGACCACTAAGGCTATTGAGAGGGCTCAAGCCAAGCTTGTTGTCATCGCTGAAGATGTGGACCCGCCTGAGGTTGTGGCGCATCTACCGCTCATATGCGACGAGCGCAAGATTCCGTACGTTTTTGTGCCGAACAAGCAAAAAATAGGTTCAGC
>Ga0315309_1001191_pt1 | contig 15547 bp, 13 predicted proteins | sample TDP4_MG_FD_203080 | JGI IMG/M metagenome (GOLD analysis project Ga0315309, IMG submission 203080) | Freshwater sediment microbial communities from Lake Towuti, South Sulawesi, Indonesia - TDP4 | ecosystem: Environmental > Aquatic > Freshwater > Lake > Sediment | place: Indonesia: South Sulawesi... | reverse complement strand
GGTCCTATTCCAGCCTCAAACTCACCCCTCTTAGCCGAAACAAAAAGCACCGCGCCGTCAGCTTGGCTTGCGCCGGTCACCATGTTCTTCACGAAGTCCCTGTGTCCAGGCGCGTCGATGACGGTGAAGAAATACTTTGGCGTTTCAAACTTGAGGAAGGCTAGGTCGATAGTTAGACCGCGCTCGCGCTCTTCCTTGAGCTTGTCGAGCACCCAAGCGAATTTGAAAGCTTCTTTGCCCATTTTTTTGGCCTCTTCTTCGTAGGCTTTAACCGTCCTTTCGTCTATTGTTCCCGTCAGGTAGAAAAGGTGACCAGTCGTGGTGGATTTCCCGTGATCCACATGTCCCATTATGACAAGGTTCAGGTGAGGTTTTTCAGGCTTGCTCATCTCGTTCCTTTTCCTCCCAAATCTTTTACGGTTTCCTATTTTTGTGGTGAAATTCGATTAACAACAGTCGCTTCAATTATATATCTTTTTTGAACATGCCAAGGTTCAGTCCAGACCAATTATGAGAAATCTCAGCACATAGAAAAAAAGTAGGGTTGAGGTGTCGTTTTTAGTAAAGGAAGTTGCGTCGCTGCCTTTCAATAAGCGCTTCAGTCTTTTTGCGCTCTGCCTCCAACAAGGCAGTCCTAGCCCAGTTATCGCCATAATGTGCCCTACATGATATTTGAAGCTTTGAAAAAAACCGAGTCCAAGCCAGATGAAGCGGTTATAGCTGGGGATTCTGCAACCGACATGCAGATGGGAAAAAACGCAAAGGCCAAAGCATGTGTAGGCGTTCTGACAGGGTTCACTTCAAGAGAAAAACTTGAACAACTAGCAGACATGGTTATCCCCTCGGTTGCAGAGTTAAACGTTCTGTAATGGGATGTCTAAATCAAGGATGGCGGGCCCGCGGGGACTTGAACCCTGGACCTACGGCTTAGAAGGCCGCCGCGCTATCCGTGCTGCGCCACGGGCCCGTAACTGACAAATCGTCATAGACTTGAATCCACGGAAATATTAATCCTTTCACTCAAAAGCATAAGTCAATTCAGCAAAACTCATAAAGATTGAGGGTTTGAAAAGGGGCAAGTATTATCGCGTAGAAATCTCGCTGATCGAGCAAATCTCTAGTCTCCTTCATACTCTGGAATGACTTTTCTAACGCTTTGTTCCTCTTCGGTAAGTTCCTCGTCCAGTTCTTTCCAGAATTTCGCAGCCCTGCGAAATCCCTTTGCGCCCATTGCCTTGCCACTTTTAGTGTAGAAGTCCTTTCTCGGTCCCTTCTTCCCACTTGGAATCCTCACCAGCTCTCTTACGCCCATGCCTTCTTCTCTCATAAAGTAGTCAAACACTCTTGCCACACCAACGTAGCCCACTGAGCAAGAGTGAACATCCGCATCATAGCAGACTTTTGCCTCCAAGGTTCTGGGTTCTTCTGTTCCCCTTGGCCCATGAGCTCGAATGCAATGACATATTTCTTCAATCTCTTCCTTTGCGAAACCAGAGTCTTCAAGATATTTAGGAGCTATTTTTGCACCCGTTGAATGATGGTCACTACCGGCTGCTGGATAAAGTCTTCCAACGTCATGTAAGAGAATGCTTGCTAATACAATCTTCATGTTCACTCGTTCTGCTTCGCCCATTAGAATGCCCTTAGCCAAAACCCGAACTGTGTGGTTCCAATTATGATGCACAAGCCCTTTTGTAAGAAACTCCTGCTTCACCACTTCATACAAGAATCTCAATTCGGCAAATCTTGAAAGATAACCCTCAAGTTTCATAACTATTTCCTTCACTAGAATAACTCAGTGCGTTATTACTTAAATTCTTCATTCGATGTATATGGCTGGGCGACATGGTTTCGCCATTTGAGCTCTATTCTTCGGGTCATAACGCTGCGCGTCCTCTTCCTGATAGATATAGACTTCAGCGTTGAGCTCTCGTTTGAAGAAGGCTTTTGCCTCCTTTAGACCTTGATTTTCATCTACTGTTTCCACTCGCAGTTGCCTCTGTTTCCTTTCAGCAGACATCCGATTGACTTCATCGACTATTTGAGCGATGAATTTTGCCAAAGGCTTTGCCACATTTTTCATTTCTTTGTCTTTCATCAACTCGATCATGAGTTCGCTTTGAACAACCTTAGCCGAAACCGATTTTCGCAACACGGTCAAATATGCTTTCCATTTCCACGGAGCCACAACATAGTAATAGATTTTCTTCGGAGTTATACCTGTAGCCTTAACTATGTTCAATGTGTCTTCTAACGTGCCCTCGATCAAGGCTTCATTTTCCTCAGCCCGAACGTCAACCTTGGACTCATCCGGGGCAGGCCAAGCAGCCAGAGAAACGAAGCCCTTGCCGCCCATCCTCTCCCAGAGTTCTTCGCATGTGTGAGGCGTCACTGGAGCCAACATCCTAACCTGGGCATTTAAAATCTCGTTCAACACATAGTTGATGGCTTCTTTTCTCGCAGGATTTTCTTTTTGGTCCGTTATTCTTCGCATGTACCACTGAAAGTCTTGGTCCATCTCGTACAGAGCGCTGTGAATGGCCTTGCGCACCGCCAGCTTGTCCATGGCTTCTGCAGCCATTTTAATATGTTCCTGCAGTCGACTCAAAATCCACCTGTCTGGCAAGGTCAAGGATTTCTTGGTTGCTTTCGCACCTCTTGTTTTGATTATTTCTTCTCCAAATCTGTAGAGTCGTTCTAGCCGATCTCGCATAGACTTCGCCAATGTTGGACTGAAATCAGCGTCTTGCAACAGTTCGGCAGTGGACATAACGCCCAACCTTACCGGGTCGGCTCCAAATGCTGTGATGGCCTCGATTAAGGGTATGATGTTCCCAAATGATTTGCTCATTTTTGAGCCTTGCATCATCACGAAGCCGTTTGTCACTATTTGGTGTGGCCACAATTCTTCTGGGAATATAGCTGTGTGATTGAATATCATGAAAGTTAAGTGATTCGGAACTAAGTCACGACCCGAATGGCGGCTGTCTAATGGATAGAAGTACATGAACTCTTTTCGCATTTCTTCTAGAACGTTGACTTTAATGTGAGTTTTTTCTGCGACTTCATTTGCTTTTTCCGTGCTCAGAAAGATGTAGTCGAAGACTTCGTCTGTGAGCTGTGTTGGCTGTATGCCGTACTTCTTGATGTGTTTAACTATTGTGTAATAAGCCATGTAGATGACGGAGTCAGACAATGATTCAATTATCCACTCTTGGTCCCAAGGTAGTTTGGTGCCCATACCTGACTTTCTGGCACACGCCTTCTCATGCAGCCAGTCAATAACGTAATTGAATTCAGTGCGCAACTCTTGAGGCAATATCTCCATCTCGTCGAGAGCCTTGTGTGCCAGCGCCTTCCACTCACGATTGCCATAGTTGATGAACCATTGATCCTCGAATATTTTGACCACACACTCGGTTCCGCAGCGGCAGACAACAGGTTTGTTCAGCAGTTCATAAATGGTCTCCGCTTTGCCCTCAGTTATCAAGTCCTGTTTGACTTTTTCCTTGGCTTCTGCCACAGACATGCCTGCGTATTTGCCTGTGTTCGGTTTCATCTTACCATTGTGAAACTCGTGTCGATAAACCTCTTTTGTTGCCTCCTCTAGTTTCGGGTCCACTTGGCTCTCTATGCCCATCTTCTTGACAACATCGCCGGCTGGAATATCGAAGTATTCAGAAACACTTATAATGGAGACTGGTTTGACCGCATTCACAGCGTCTGGCGTCAATCCGTATTCTTTTAGTTGAATTGAAGCCTTCGTTAGATTCTCCAAAGCCACATAATCGTACGGTGCATGTCCAGGAACCGACATCACCACGCCCGTAGCGTTTTTTGGGTCAACAAAGTCGGCTGGCAGAACCAGAATTTTCTCTTCTCTAGCGGGGTTTTCAATTTTTTTTCCTATGAGGTCTCTTCCCTTAAAAGATTCAATTACCGTTACTTTTCGGTTCAGATACCTGAGTTTTTCTGCGCTTTCCTTGCTGATTATCCATTGTTCGTCATCGACTTTGGCTTTAACGTATTCAACTTTTGGGTTTAGCCACATGTTGGTCACGCCAAAGATTGTTTCAGGCCGCAGTGTGGCCGCCGGTAGAATCCAGTCGTTGTATTTGAATTTGATTAGGGTGAATTCGCCGATTTCTGGCTCTACATCTCCCTTTGTGTCGTGTTGACCTACTGGGTTGCCGTCTTTTGGGCACCAGCCCACTGGGTGACTTCCACGGGTTATGTAGCCTTTTTGGCGCAGTTTTTGGAACTGCCATTCGATGAAGCGGTTGTAATGTGGGTCTATGGTGGTGAACTCGCGTCTCCAATCGATCGAGTAGCCTATCGCCTTCATTCCAGCTTTGATTTCCTCGTGGAAGTAGCTAGCCATCTTGAAGGGTTCAGCAAACTCGTCTAGTTTTTCTTTTGGCACCTTGTATACGTTTACAAAGTCGTCGATTAGGTCTTTGTCTTTTTCGGCTAGGCGTTTGGACATTGCTAAGACTGGAGTGCCCGTGTAATGGAAAGCCATGGGTAGAAGCACATTGTAACCGCGCATTCGCATGTATCGTGCGTGCACGTCCGCCAGCGTGTATGTTCTGCCGTGTCCGATATGCTGTGGCGAGTTAGGGTAGGGATAGGCAACGGTGATGAAACACTTGGGCTTATTTGGGTCTAGGTCAGCCTCAAAAATTTTGGCTTCTTCCCACCTGCGCTGCCATTTTTGCTCGATTCGTTTCAAAAATTCCATAAAGGCTTCTGGATTGTGGTGTGGGCTATTAAAGGTTTTGTCAACGTTTATTGAGGTAGCGATCCCTCATTTTCCAGCACCAAACAACATAGAAGGAGAGAACTCACTTTAATTCTTTGCGTTTCAGTGGTTCATTCCCAGAGTTGCATATGCGTGCGGAGGTGCCTAATGCATTGAGCGAACAGAGTATTTTCAGCCGCTATAGTTCTCCGTGATAGAGTCTGCTTACCAGATAGGGATAGAAAAACAACAGAAGGTGCGCACTGAATAAAGCATTATCAATGACCAAACCATGAGAGATAGGGTAATCTACAATCATGTCCCCCACAGACTTAGAATGAATACGCCTAGTCCGAAAGGAAATGCTTTCCAGAAAGGTGTAGAGCCGATTAATTTCCCATAGAACAGCACATATAGAATCCCACAAGTTGCGAATACGATTGCAGTAGCTACAGCAATCATCGTTAACCCCTGCACACTCAGTGCGTAAGCTATTCCCAAAACCTCAGATATCTCGTTGCGGTATTTTGCGGCAAGCAAATAGTAGTTGAGTGGAAAAGACAAAATACCTATAACAACGCCTGAGATGAACCCCACTTTAACTCCTCTCGTCAACTTTTTTAAGACAGATGTTCCGTTATTCATCCATAGATGCCCTTGTAGTTCATTTCTGGGCCTTCAACTGTTTTCTGATGGTCTCTTCAGCCTTACGCAATGCTTCGGAAACCCTTGCTGTCTGGGTTCCTCCTCCTTGTGCGAAGTCAGGTCTGCCGCTCCCTCCGCCTCCTAACAATGATGCTGCTTTGTCTGCGATTCGGCGCGCATTGATTCCTCTTTTCAAGCAGTCCTTTCCAGCCATTACAACAAGCCTCGCAGTTTCGTTTGTTCCGCACAGAACAACAACCGCTTTAGGCTCCTTCCGTACTATATCGCTGGCAGTCTGGATAAGGCGGTCGACGTTTTCCTCCTTCAATGTTTGAATCACAACCTTTAGTCCTTGCATTTCCTTGGCTGTCGTCACGTATTCTGTGCTTGCTAGCTCGGAGATTTCTTTTATGAGCCGTTCTCTCTCTCGTCTGATTTCTTTCCATTCGACCATGAGCCGTTCAGCGGTTGGTTCAAGCTTTTCTAAGGGTGCGTTCAGTTTTTCCGAAACCCTTTTCAATAGTTCTTCGTCTTTCTGAATGGCTCTTAGGGCTTGGGTTCCAGCGCTGAATATTATGCGCTCTACGCCGTCTTGTATGCGTTCAGTGTGTAGGATCTTTATGAGTCCGATCTCACCCGTGTTTTTGACGTGGGTTCCACCGCAGGCTTGAACCTCCCAGTCGCCTGTTTTTACCACTCTGATTTCTTTTCCCGGAACCGCCCCACCTTGATAGAGTCGGAAACCGTGTTGTCTTTCCGCCTCGGTGCGTGGCTTTACAGAGGTTTCGACGGGTATGGTTCGCATGACAGCGCCGTTTGCCAACTGCTCAATTTTGTGTACCTCTTCGGTTGTTAGGCGTTGGAAGTGTGAAATGTCCAGTCTGGATGCTTCAACTTCTTTCTGGGCTCCGCTCTGCCACACGTGTTCCCCCAGCACTCGGCGGGCTGCACCCATGATAACGTGTGTGGCTGTGTGATGCCTCATCAAGCTGATGCGGCGGTTCCAGTCTATGTGCCCAGTGACTTTGTCGCCTTCTTTTGGGGTTGAGCTTGTCACAACATGGACTATAACATTGCCCAGTTTTTGAACGTCCGCCACTTCTGTCTTTACGCCATTGAACTTGAGGAAGCCGTGGTCTGCTGGTTGTCCCCCGCCCTCGGGATAGAACGCGGTTTGGTCAAGCACGACATACTTGCTGTTAACGACTCTCAGTGCTGTGGCTTCGAATTCTTGGATGTAGGAGTCCTCGTAGTATAGGGTTTTTGTTGCAGGTAAGCCGGAGAGTGCAGTCTCTATTCCTTTTATGGGTTCCTCTTCGACCGTAGGTGGTGCTTGAAGGTGTTGTCCAGCAACTTTGGCGTAGAAGCCCTCTGGTACCTTAACTTTGACGCCTTCTCTTTCCACTGTTTCGGCAACTACTTCTGGAGGCAATCCATGTGAATCGTAGAGTTGAACCAACGCCTCTTCTGGTATCTCTTTGATTCCTTTGGTTTCAAGTTCCGATGCAATTCGTTTGGCGAGCTGGCTTCCACGTTTGAGTGTCTCTGTGTATTTTTCTCGTTCAACCGATAGCATTTTGAGGATTTCGTCTCGCATGTCTTTTAAGTGAGGGAAGTCTGGCGACCAAAAAGTGATTTGTTTGTCAATGATGTCGAAAAGTTTCTCCTCGATTCCGAGGGTTCTGAGCAATCGGTAGGTTCGTCTAATCATGAGGCGAGTTAGGTATCCTTCTCTCACGTTTGACGGGACGACACCTTCAGCGAGCATGAACGCTATGCACTTGGTGTGATCGATGACCGCGAAGGCGTGTTCTATGGGAACCATTATGCGACTGAGCTCTTCCACGCTGATGCCAATGTTTTGGGCGATTGTTTCCCTGGCTTTGCTGCGGTCGGCTGTTTTTTCGAGGATCATTACGCCTGATTGCCGTGCCACTTGGGTTAATAGTTGGTTGTCGATGTTGGTTAAGCCAGCTAAGGTGAACACGTAGTCTAGTATTGGGCTGTAGACGGAATGGAAACAGCTTAGGTTTCCTTGAGACAGCCAAGTGTAACGTTTGATTCCGTATCCTGTGTCTACGGTTCTTATTGGTAGTTCCACGTATTCGCTGTTGACTACTTTAAACTTCATGAAAACCAGGGTGTCGAGTTCAAGTCCTTTGACAACGGTTTCTAGGTCTGGTCCTGCGTTTCCTCCGCCTTCCCACACGTCTTCTTTGTAGATTATCTCCTCTGGCTTGATGCCCAGGTCTTGTGTGAGGAATTCGTGGTGGTAGCGAACTGTGCCGTCTTTCCAGTAGACCTCTTTGTCTGGATAGTTGAAGGCGTGGTGTCCGCCCATCTCGAATATGGTTAGGTGGCGACCGAACGTTGGACCTACGTTGTCTACGTCAACGAATCGTATGCTGGGTTGACTTATAACTAATGGATTGGCGGGAGGTGGGATTATTCCGTTGGTTACGTAGGGTTGAAAGTCGGCTATGCTTGCCATGGTGAAGTAGATGTCGTCTCTCCAGCGAGCCACGATGGGGTAGGGTTTGATTCGTTCGTGACCGTGCCTCTCAAAAAACGAGAGGTAGGCTTCACGCATTTCTGGCAGACTGTAGCTTTTGCGTGTTGGTGGGTTGTTGATGAATGTTAGAAGTGCGCAGCCTTCGGGTGTTGATTCTCCGCAGGTGGGTTGGTCTGGGTTCTGGGTCCAGTAGTGTTGGCCACAAACTGGGCATAGCTTTCTGACGTAGCCTGCCTCGTCGAAGAAGGGGACATGATACTCGCTCTCTGGAAACTGACGCTTCAAGAGTTGAGCCAATCCTCCGTTGTGAGTCATGGAGACTAGGCGGCTTCACAAGTTAAGGTTTGAGGACGAATTTAACCGTTGAGATTTAGCTGGGTCTGGAAACGTTTTATTTTGCAGTCTTTTTCTTTTCTCATGTGGGATCAGTGTGGGGATGAAGAGGGTTAGGTTTGTCATTCGTGACCCGGATATCAATAGGGTGTTGGGCAACGAGGTGGAGTTGTTGTTGGATGAGGGGGCAAGCATAATCGATGTAATCAAGAAGGTGGATGAGCTTATAATGCAGAAGGTTGGCAGTTTTCCGGTTAAAGGTTGTAGGAGTCTGCTTCATTTGACTTTTCATCCTGTTGAGCATCGTTTCTATTCTCACGCTGCTTTAACGGCTTACAGTCAGACGGAGAGGTTCCTCGATGTGAAGGCGGATGTGGATTCTCCGTTGCCCGATGGTGCTGTGGTGATTTTGGCGTTGACCATCTGTGGTGGTGACTGGGAGCGAATTGTGGACGCTTAGCTGTTGGCAGTAACCGTTAAATGTGGGCTTAGCGTATTCACGGGAGGAAAAAGGGTGGAATTGGTTTGGTTACGGCTTTTGTGTTGGTTAAGGTTGGGACGAGTGAGCATTTGAATTTTGCGAAGTCGGCTAAGGAGGATATAGGGAAGATTAAGGGTGTGAAGAACGTGTACGGTGTTTTTGGGCGCTATGACCTCGTTGTGCATATGGAGGCGAAGGACTTGGAGGAGCTGTCGCGCATGATTATGGATAAGATGAGGGCTATACCGGGCGTTATGGCGACTGAATCGTTGATTATAGGTTATTAGAAGTTTCATGTTGGCTTGCGTTTTGCGGCTGTGGTTGTGCGGCTGAAAGTCGTGTGCGTGTTAGTGTTGACGTTGCCTTAGTAACACTAACATGTGCTGTGTTGATGGGGCTGCGGGCAGGTTGAAACAGTTGAACTTGAACACGCAAACCCAGACTGTTTAAGATTTTTGGTCTAGGGCTGTGTGTGCTGTACAACTTCTTCTTATGCTGGCTGTGAGTGGGCTGCGGGGTTGTGTAGAGTATTGATGCCCAACTGCTCTTAGTGCCATCAACGAGTGCTGGCATGTAGAGAAAGAGTGTGAAGTTGTTGTTGACGTTGAAGGGTTTGCCACAACAAATTCTTGGATGTCGGAGGCGGAGTAGGTTTAGAAGTAGTAGTCTGCGCCGCGTGTACGTTGACTACTACTTCTATGTTGGCTGGTATGCTGTGGAGGCGGGTTTCTGTTTTCATGTGTTATTAACTTGGCTGTTAGGATCTGGGCTGAGGCTGTGTGCGTGGTGGTGGCAAACTGAGCTATAGTGCCATCATCACCACGCTTGCTGATTGCCTCCTGTGGCTGTGAAAACTGTGTGGAAGAAGGTGAATGGTTCCTTTAAGGCCTTCTTCTTGTGAGATGGATTTTTTCGTGTGTGCCGATGTCAAATTGAGGCTTTACTTCATTATCATGCTTATCGTGTGGAGGTAGAGGCCTTAGTGTCTTTGGTATCAGCGTGAAGTTACAGACATGTTAAATGGCAACATAAATTTTCCATAGAAACGTACTCAACAATAATGCGCACGTGAGATGAATAAAAGCGCAATTCACCGTGCGAAGCCCACTAAACAGATTGAAGATAGCTACTTGGTCCCTAGTTCTATTTTGACCAATCTTCGCAGGGTTAAAGTTCTAATGGCTTCTCTTTCAACTCTCTGTATCAAATCTTCCAGATTTTTTGCGGCGTCCAAAATATCGAGAAAACTTGACGCCAAGTCTAACGCCTCTTCCTCTTGCTTCTCGCGAATTAATGTAGGAGGCGGAAAGTAACGTTCTTCAGGCTTACCCCTGTATATTTCACTAATTGAAATAACCTTTCCTTTTTTCACCTTTTCTGCGATTTTATCTAGTGATTCGCCAGCCTTCCCGAATTTAGTCCGAATTCTATGAAGCTCCATTTCCCATTCTTTTGTGCTCTCAGGCATTACCTGTTCCAGAAGTTTAATCTCTTTTTGGGCAAGGCGCACTTCTTCTTCAAACCACTCAGAAGCTTTATCGCGAATGTAAGGAACGGAGTCAAGCAGTACTTTCAGATAGGAAGGTCTCTTTTGCTGTCTTTCCTCTAGTAGAGATTCAAGCTCATCAAAAGGATTCCTATTGGACATTATCTATCTCCAGTACATGATTAGCCATACCTTCCCATATAAATCTAATTTCATTCTTTCTAAGATTCATCCAAGCAAATACGTCGGAACATTGGGTGAGGGATTTGTCTACAATGACGTTCAAAAGTCTATAATAGAAAGGATGTATGATTTCCCTGAGTTCTAAGTCTATTCCGACATCAACGTAGAAAATGGGAATTCTTTCCTTCTTTCTAAATTGCTCTTTTACGAGTTTTGCTATCCAGCTAAAAGCTTTGTCTTTTCTCGTGCAAATCAGTTTAATCTTATCTTCTTCGCACAATGATGAGACTACTTTCTTGAAGTGGGCAGCCAATTTGAGCTTAGTTGACATGTTTAGTTCTCTCATATGGACTGGCTTTCCACACATTTTTTGAAGTGATTTATTGAGTTCCTCGTTCACAATTTGTGGATGTCCGACTATTAATCCCGTGTAGGAATCCGAGGTATCAACAAAGATTGAGGTCAAATCTACGCTCAGACATAATCCCTCTCAGATTGTAGTTAAGCAATTTGCGGTCTTCATTTCTTGGCATATAGCACACGCTATTTCTCCCACTATGTTTGTTGTGTGAGCCCCGCTATGTTTTCAGCCCTTGAAATGCATATTAGTCTCTACTTCTTGATATAGCCATAATAATCTGGAACGCAAAAAACAGGTTCGTGAACCCAAAAGAATGAAAACCCTATCGACGGACATGTGCGTCCTCATCCTTTGTGGAAAATCTTATGTAGTATATCTTCGGAGTGAAATGTAGTGGTTAAGATGAGTTATGCAGAAGAATGGTTTAAAGTAAAGGGAAGAAAACCATACGCAGAATTACTAAGAACTAAGAGTGATCCAAACATTGCAATTCTCCAAGATTTAAATCTCGCAAGACATGTAGAGAATATAGATGATATGAAAAAGTACTTGGCAATAATCTACCATGATTTGCTTGCCTACTTCAGAGTTGTGTGGGACCATCCGAATTTCATAAAGCTCTCTGCAACACAACAAAAGAAAATAATAAAAGATGCCGAAAAGTGGGCGGACGAAGAAATGAAAAGAATGCGATAAAACTACAACTTCGAGAGATACGACAACTATCTGAAGAATCTTTTTTATCACATACTGAATGCAACCCGAACAAGAAACTTCTGTGTATCTAGAGAACGCTGGAATTGTCGATTTGATCATATGGAGGCATTGTGCCGAAAGTTGAGAGTTTGACTACCAAAATGTTTGGGGACTGAAACAAAATGCCCCAAATGTTGTCTTAAAGATTCACTATACAATACGTCCTTGCGGTTTAGAACGCTCCTTGCAGTCCGTTCCCGAAAGCGCGCAATAATAAGCCAGTTAAGTAACAATACATGCCAAATGCATTCTAACTGTAGGCTATTGTTTTGAACTCCTTGAAGTATGTTTACGACTCAGACCAATCTTGTAACCAACGTTCTGCATCTGAAACATATCTTTTCCGCTCTTCAATGTGTTCCTTGATAATTATTTTTGCATTTTGACCCCTTGCCAGCTGTTGGAAAGCCAAATAGCTACCTGCAACTTGGCTACCCAACATCCATGCTCCTTGGTTGAAGGCTATTGGACTCACATTAGCTTTTTCACAAAGCTTGATAATTAATTCTTGCTTCTCCTTTAGAACTTTTGGCTTCTCATTTCCAAAGATTATTGAGAGTGTTTGTTCTATCCAGGTATCTACTGGTTGCAGATAATATGGATCTTTTATCATATTTTCAGGAAGCTTTCCCAAGTATGCAACATCGCGTAAATAAAGTGAAGCAATCTTTGTTCCAGTACCGCGTACGTCATCAACTAACTCGTGAGCCTCTCTTGTCTGATTGTTTTTGAGTAAGTTTCTTACATGAGATGCGATATTAATAATATTTTTCTCCGCCATTATCGTAAGTAAGCCATCATCAGAATTCATTGGATTATGTGTTTTGTTCACTCCTAAATTATTATACTCATTTCTCGCAATTTCCTGGTAGTTCTTCCACACTTCTGTTGCATCTGTAATAGTGATAGATTTTATGCTGAGGTTAAACCGATTCTGGAGTGCCTTTACCGCTATTTCTGGGTATGCTCGTGCGGCTCCTAGGCGCTGATAAGCATAATTCTCATAAAAACAAATTAAAGCTTGATAATTATCTTCAAATTGTTCATTGAAGGATTTGTCTTTATAGAAATAACTTCGGAAAAGATTGGCTCCATAAGATAGTCGTTTAGCCATTTCTTTTTGCTCCGAAGTGAATTTCATCTATTCACCCGCTTTGATGTATTTGATTGCATCAGAGTAATAAGTGGTGCATTTAAGCTAAGTATTAAGAAAATTCTGTAAAGCAGATAATTCACCTATTGCCTTCTTAAACTCAGAGATAAACAAGGTCTCTGATAAAGTGTCAAAAAATATGCTCTTGCCAATTTGGATGTGGGCTTGCCAGTTCCAGTCCTTTATTTTATTTATGCAGTATACAATATCTGAAGGCTTCAGTTCTGATATGGGTTTGATTTCTTCTTCAGTGTACTTCTTTGGACGATAGGATGCAAACTTCCAAAGATACAAGTGATAGTCTGACGGTAGCGCGGAGAGCAGACTATAGAATTTTCCAGCATCTATAATACTGAATATGCGTCTGATAGCCGGTTTTTTCTCTAGGTTTAATGCAAACCAAAAGAGGTTTCCAGGGTCTTCAATAGAACAAGATATATTGCATGGCTCTAAGCTTGAAATCCAGATGTGTCCTGGTGAATCAGCTCTTCCAAATTGAAAGTTATTGTGTTCCAATACTTTAGAAGTTGCAAGAAGAGCAATGGCTTTACATTTCACCTGCAGACTGAAGTCTTTTTGATTAAATCGGATATTATGAGCAGGTGGGAAAATTTCTTCAGTTTCACCGTTTATGACAGAAATGTAACCTAAACCAAGCTCTCGTAAAAGTGATTCAACATGTTTTAAGTCTTTCTCTTCTGCTTCGGTGGCGACATAGACTTCTGGGAATATTCTTTGATACGCGGTTGCTTGCCCTAAAGCCTCGCCTGCGGCTTCCCATGTTTTACCAGATTTACACTCAACTGCTTTGGCTTCTAATTCATCATTTACCCACCTAAAGGCGACTACATCAATTTTCTTTGCGACCCCATGGACTTCCACTCCGAATGGACTATGAACTCTTTCACTTGGAAGCTTTCCGCGGTCGCTTATTGAAAAATAGCCTTTCTTGACGAACATATCCTCTACTGGTTTATACAAGTCTTTTTCAAACAAGACTTTCTTGGACAACTGAACCACCTATAAGTACTATTCAAGAGACCAGTTTAATAACTGTGCACGCGCGCAAATGAGGGAGTGCACGCGATTTTCATTCATTGAACAAAAACGAAACAAAAAGTTGCGTTCTCCAAACATTCGTGGAACATTGAAGCCCGGGGAGGAGTGGGCAATTTCTAGCTTAGCAATTCTTAACTTTACGCTTTCCAAACGTTGCGTTTCAAATCGTCGAATATCTGCGAGCAGCAAAGCGATGAGAATGATGTTTCCATGTGCATTGAGTCTGCTAGTTTTATGGCTTGTTCGGCTGGAAAGGCTATGGCGTTTGCTCCGGCTTTAACCGCTAACACATCGGTTTCCGTCTTATGTTTTCCTTTTGGTCTCATGCAGCCCAGCACTATGGGAGTTCTAGGCAACATAAGCCTCGCAGCAACCAACACTCTGGCAACATCAGCAGGCGTCGGCGGCGTGACCGTCTCCATCACGGTGCCGTGAATCGGCATAAGAGCTATCACGATAACTGCGCTGGGCGCGTACTTGGCAATCATCTGCAACGCTTCAAACTCGCCCTTCAACCTGCCATAATGCAACCCCACGAGCACATGAGGCACCAACGGAACCCCAGACTCATGCAACGCCCGCAAAGACCTGTCGTAATCCGCCACAGAAACATCGAGCTGATAAACCTCCCGTATCGTTTCATCCGAGCCAATAACATCAATCAAAGCAGCGTCCACACCCGCCTCCCCAAGCCTCCTAGCCAACGCACGGTCAACAACGCCAGTATGCACAACCACGGTTAAGCCAAGACTTCTCTTCACAACCGCAATAGCGTCCACAAACTTATCTAAAGGAACAGACCCGTCTGGAAGACAGCCACCGCTTACGAGACAGCCCAAGCCCCCTCTTGCCTTGATTTCAGTGCACACCTCAACCAAACGCTCAGGCGTAAGCGCAGGAAACATGGTGTTCAAAACCTTCCCCCCACAATGCTTACACTTCAAGGCACAGAAGGAACCAGTAACAGAAACAGAAGGAAAAGCCGAGGGCGAAGAACAAAAACGCCTAGAGCGGTAATACATGAAACTCGGCGCATAAAAACGAATCCGCCTACCAAAATTCTTCCAGCCAATACTACGCACATCAGCAAGGGCTTTTTCAAGTGTTTCCTCATCGGCTTGAAGCAAGCCCTGAACCTTATTTCTCCAATTTGACATGGTTAAATGCACGCTTGACATGTGCAGGATGAGTATTCCCTCGTCGTTCGCAGACTATAAAAATGTAACTTAAGTAACACCGTGCCCACGCCTTCGGAGCACAAAAAAGAGTGCGAAATTCCTAGAAACATTCAACCCTCGAAGGGAGCATCATAATATTGTCCCGGGGATAATCATCTTGGAAACCATGTTTGGAGCGGGAGAGCAGAAAAAGAAGGCTAACGGAGCAGGCGTCATGCCAAGTATTCGTATTCAATGAAGACTTTCATCTTCTATTTTGAGAATCTATTGAAGAAGCGATGAATCGATGAGTTCAGTGTCTATGTAGTCAAAATGACCTCCTATGAAATCTCCAACTTCTACCCCAGTCACCAGTGCTTGAACTGTTGGGCGATATGCTTCAACTGAAAGGTAAAGCTCTGAAGGAATCCCTTCTAAGGTTAAAAAACGTGATTCTATTGGGGCGTTTGTGTCCGTCCAGAATCCTGCGGTAAAGAGCGTCTTGCCTTTCACTCTCACCGTGGCGTTAAGTTGATGTTCAGACTCGGTAACATCGATTCTTGCAATGGTAACATCGGCTTCCCACACAATCGGTATCCCTGCCCGGGTTTTTTCTATTGGGTATGCATATACTTCTCCAGCCTTCAGGTTGTCTGTGTAGTAGTGATACTCACAGTAGT
>Ga0315309_1001190_pt1 | contig 15566 bp, 16 predicted proteins | sample TDP4_MG_FD_203080 | JGI IMG/M metagenome (GOLD analysis project Ga0315309, IMG submission 203080) | Freshwater sediment microbial communities from Lake Towuti, South Sulawesi, Indonesia - TDP4 | ecosystem: Environmental > Aquatic > Freshwater > Lake > Sediment | place: Indonesia: South Sulawesi... | reverse complement strand
GATACGATCGCTGCTGATCGTATTGTGATCGTGTGCAAGGAGTTTGAACGAGAACAGATCGAGAGAGTATGCAGACAATTGGGTTTGAGCGAGCGTATCCAAGGCATTATTACGCAGGATGATTTGATAGCATGGTATGATACCGCGTTGCGAGGCAAATTCGCAGCAGAACTCGGCACAGACCTGTTGAAGTCGCTGCTGGTTGAATTCCAAAGCGAGTTTCCCTTTAGCAAAACGTTCGGCGATTTTTACACACGGCGTGGTTATGCTTCCATGCCCCCTGCAGACTCTATCTTCTGGCAGGTGGACGATGACTGAGTTCATTAGCAATCCTTATGTTGAGGATATCATCACCAAACTTGCTCAAGACGAGGTAGGCAAGCGCCAATATTATCGCCCTGTCTATTCCCTGCACAAGTGGTGGGCACGGCGACCGGGCGCTCTGTTCCGCTCCATCATCTTGTTGGCCGCCAAGCCGGAACTGTCCGCCACCCTCTTTCACCGCGTCGGCAACGATGGCCTAGCGGCGGATAGCCCCTATTTTCAAGGTCACGATCTGAGCGACTTGATCATCCTAGACCCATTCATGGGCGGGGGGACAACGTTGGTAGAGGCGAACCGCATGGGGGCCAGGGTCATCGGCGGTGATATCAACCCTGTCTCCTATTGGATCGTGCGGGAGACGCTGAAGCCGCTTGCCCTGGGTAAGTTGCAAGAGTATTTCCATGCCCTGGAACAGGAAGCAGGAACACGCATAAGAGCCCTTTACAACACCACCTGCACTATCTGTGGCGCAACGGCGGACGGACTATATCACTTCTGGGTACGCTATGTGCCCTGCCCCGAATGTGGGGAGCGGATCTACTTGTTCAAGCACCACTTACTGAACAAAGGATTCATACGAAGTAAGCATGTGAGCGCGAGCAATCCTGCCACGATAGTTTGCCCTATCTGCCATACCTTGAATGAAAGCACAATCGCTGAGAGTTGCCGGTGTAGGTATTGTGGCGTGGAGTTCGATCCCCAAAAGGGTAGCTTCAATCAAGGGTGGTTTTCCTGCGCCCATTGTGAAGCGCAGAAGATCTCGCTGATTGAGACAGTCCACCGTGGTCAACCGATACGTGAAAAGCTCATCGCCATAGAATATCTCTGCCCACGCTGCCGACAGCGGTTGTACAAAGCCCCTGCTGATGAAGACTTGGCGAAAGTGGAAGGAACCACTCGCATATTGGCCGCAAATCGAGATACGTTGACCTACCCACGTCAGGAGATACCACCTGGTTCATCGTCGGCCCGTTGGCGGGCGCATGGCTATCGCTATTACCATCAGGTCTTCAGCGCACGGCAGATCGTGGCCTTCAACTATCTGTTCGAGGCCATCCGGCAGATACCCGAGCGAGAGTATCAGGCGGCGTTTCTCACCATCTTCTCCAACGCCCTGGAATACAATAACATGATGACTCCCTACAATTATCCCCATCGCAAACTGCACCACCTGTTCAACTATCACGCCCTGCCATTAACTACCATGCCTGTAGAGAACGTGGTCTGGGGTGCGGCAGAGGAGGGAGCTGGGACTTTTGTCAACTGCTACGGGCGTTACATACGGGCCAAATCATACTGCCGCCGCCCTTTTGACAAGTACAAAGATGTCTATGGGCAAGTGCAGACGGTATATCCCCCAGGCGAACGGATTGCCGGCCAACTTGTTTCCTCGTTCGCTGAACTGGCACGGCAACCGCGCGGCGTGTGGCTGCACTGCGGCGATTCATCGCACCTTACGGGCTTGCCCGACGACTCGGTTGATTTCATCATCACCGACCCACCATATTTCGACAACATCCACTACTCCGAGTTGTCCAACTTTTTCTATGTCTGGCTGGCACAGTTCGATCTGACCCCCCACTTCTCCACGAGCCATGTGGACGCCGAACAGGAGGCAATAGTCAACGTGGGGATGGAGAAGGATGAGGAGCTTTTCAGGACCGTACTGACCAACGTATTCCGGGAGGGCACACGAGTACTCAAGCCGCAGGGCCTATTTATTTTCACTTTCCATCATACCAAGTGGCGGGCCTGGTGGAACGTCTTGCAGGCGATAATGGGCGGTGGCTTTTGCCTAGTGGACTATTTCCCCGTCGTGACCGAGTACAAGGTTAACCCGCATGTGCGGAACAAACAGGCATTGGATATGGATTTGGTGCTCGTGTGCACCCACCGCTCTGCCGGGGAGACCAAACCCATAGAGCAGACGAGGGCTTTGTATGAACAGATAGCCGCCGCCACTCGTGAGAAGCTGAGCTACGAGGCAACTTATGCCAGGCTCAATGAGAACAAACTGTTTCTCTACTATATGGGCGAGACTTTAAAAGTATTGAGCGAGTTGCCAACGACGATCGCGGCAAGTTACGAGTTATTCTCTGACCTGCTTCAGCAATACAGGCAACTGTTAGATGAAGTGGAGGAATTGCTTGTTTCTCTTGATCGCAGTGCAGACACGTTCATCCATCGCAAACAGGCTTTGGCAGAACAGTTAAGATTATTCGAGGCGACAGTACGTTACAATACGGCAGAGACGTGATTTGCATTAGGAGAGACACAAGGGCCAGGAATGCGAACCATCGAATGGGACGACGGCGTGGTCAAGATGATTGACCAGCGCAGGCTGCCTCAGGAGGTTGTGGTGGTCGAGTTCAGCGACTACCGGGAGGTGGCCCGGGCCATCAAAGAGATGTACATCCGCGGCGCACCAGCCATCGGCGCGGCGGCCGCTTTCGGCCTGGCCCTGGGAGCCCGGCAAAGCCAGGCCACGAATCGTGAGCAACTCCTGGCCGATTTGGAAAAGGTCGCCAGCGTCCTGCGGGAGACGCGCCCCACGGCTGCCAATCTCTTCTGGGCCGTCGAGCGGATGCTCAACCGGGCCCGCCAGGTGGAACCCCTCGAGGTAGGGGCAATTGTTGACGCTCTGGTGGCCGAAGCCCAACGCCTGGCCGATGAAGACGTGGAGGTCAACAAGCGTATGGGAGCCCATGGGGCGGAGCTGATCGCGGACGGCGACAACATTCTGACCCACTGCAACGCAGGGTGCCTGGCCACTGTGGACTATGGCACTGTCCTGGGGGTGGTGCGGGCTGCCCACGAACAGGGCAAGCGCATCCATGTCTGGGTTAACGAAACCCGCCCCCGCCTGCAGGGGGCCCGCCTGACGGCCTGGGAGCTGATGCGCGACGGCATCCCTATGACCCTCGTCGCTGACAACGCTGCCGGCCACCTGATGTATACCGGTCGGGTGGACATCGTCCTTTTCGGAGCCGACCGGGTAGCAGCCAACGGCGACGTGGCCAACAAGATCGGTAGCTACAAGCTGGCGGTGTTGGCCAGGGAGAACGGCATCCCCTGCTATTCCGTCTCTCCCATCTCAACCGTGGACCTCTCTCTGACCAGCGGCGACGACATCCCTATCGAGGAGCGCGACGCCCGAGAGGTGACTCACATCAGAGACGTGCCCATCGCTCCCGAAGGGGTGCCTGTCTACAACCCGGCTTTCGACGTGACGCCCCATCGCTACATCACTGGCATCGTGACCGAAAACGGCATTGCCTACCCTCCTTTTAAGATAAGCTTGCGGAAAGTGGTGGAAGGATCATAGCAGATGAGAGAATTTGAACCCAATCTCTTACCTATATCCCTGGGCAGTGTGCCCCATCTGGACCCTGAAACGGCCTGCGAGCTTATCTTGAGGGATTTCCCCCAGATACCGACCTGGCCGCAATTGCCTAATCGTTCCTTCTTGGAGAATATGTACGTCCAGTACAGCGAGGGCTTTCCCGGCGTCGTGCTGGAAGACGGGCGCATCTACGTGGACCGGAGCCAAGACCTTGACCCCGGCCTGGAGAAGCTGTATCTGGCCTACCTGGAGGATGACCTGGATCATGTGGCCATCAGCGCCGATTACGCGGCTGGGCTGCCTGCTTTCCTCCAGGCGCTGAATTCCAGGGGCGGTCAACTCTTGGCCGTCAAAGGGCAGGTGACGGGGCCTGTCAGTTGGGGGCTTGTGGTCGTTGACCAGAACCGTCGCCCCATCCTCTACGATGAAATCCTGGCCGATGCGGGGGCCAAGCACCTGCGGCTCAAGGCGGCCTGGCAGGAGCGAGAACTGCGCCCACTCTGTCCCACAGTCATCACTTTCGTTGACGAGCCTTACATGGCCTCCTTTGGCTCGGCCTTTGTCTCCCTGGGCCGTGAGCAGGCCATCACCCTCCTGGAAGAGGTCCTGGGCGGTATCCAGGGGGTCAAGGGTGTGCACTGTTGTGGCAACACCGACTGGTCCATCCTGCTGTCCACCTCCATTGACATCCTCAGCCTGGATGCTTACAAGTACGCCCAGGCCCTGTCCCTTTATCCCGACGAAGTAAAGGCTTTCCTGGAACGCGGCGGGATCATCGCCTGGGGCATTGTGCCCACCAGCGAGCAAGTCTACCAGGAGACGGTGGAGAGCCTGGTGGAGAAACTGCACCAGGCCATGAACCTGCTGGTCAAAAAAGGCATCTCCTTCGATCAACTCCTGGAATCCGCCCTGATTTCCGCTTCCTGTGGGGTAGGTCCCTCCACAGAGCCGACCGCCGAGCGGGCCCTCTCCCTGGCGGCGGAGGTTTCGGTCAGGATGCAAGAGAAGTATTTGTGAGTGGAGGAATGTTAGATGACAACTATAGCTTTATCGAGAGTAACCAGTAAGGGACGAATTACTTTGCCTCGTGAAATACGCGAAGGCCTGGACGTGCAAGAAGGAGAAGATCTGGCCCTGCAAGAGGTGGCGAAGGGAATTGTACTACTAGTCAAAGCGCCCCTCTCCCGCACTCAGGTAGCTGAACGTCTTCTGGATAGCCTGGTCGTCAGCATAGGTCAGGAAGCCGAGAAGATGGGCATCCGCGAGGAGGATGACCTGGACGCCATCGTGAAGGCCCTAAGAAAACGTTCTTGCGCAGAGAGATATGGCGGTCAAACGGTATAGAGTCTTCGCCGACGCCAACGTGCTTATTCGAGGTGTCACTTTCCCCCGCTTCCCCTATGAGATCTTGCGTCTGGCTGCGAAGCACGAGATTGTGCTGGTGGTCTCGCCCTCGGTACTGGATGATGTACGTCACTACGTGAGCGAGCTTTTTCCCGACCACCTGCCTACATTGGAGGCCTTTCTGGCCACAGCCCTGGTAGAGATTGTAGATGAGCCCACTCTTGAGGAGGTGAATGCTAATCGCGACCTGGTGAGAGATGTTGATAATGTTCCCATCGTGCTGGCAGCAGTTAAGGCCGAGGCGGACTTTCTCGTCTCCACTGATGCTGACCTTACCGATGTGGACGAAAGTACCGAGAAACTACGCCAGGTGCTTGCTCCTGGCAAAGTGATGAAGGTGAGGACGTTTTTGAACGAGGTGATAGGATGGAGCCACACCGAGTTAGCAGCCATCAGCCGCCGCCGTTGGGAGGACGTGAAAGAGAAGGTCTGGAGTTCAGGAGAGGATTAAGGAGGCACAAGGCGGCGGAGGTGTCGGCCAGAATGCAAGAGAAGTATTTGTAAGTGAAGGAGAGCCACAAAACGAATGAGCATTGTCGTCACCGGTTCCATTGCCTACGACTATATCATGTCCTTTCCCGGCCGCTTCAGAGAGCACATCCTGCCGGAGAGGATCGAGAGCTTGAGCGTGAGTTTCCTGGTTGACTCCATGCACAAGCGTCGCGGCGGCTGCGCCCCTAACATCGCCTATTCCCTGGCCTTGCTGGGAGAGCGCCCCAGGGTGATGGGCACCGTGGGCCAGGATTTCACCGAGTACCGGGCTTGGCTGGAGGAGCAGGGCATTGATACCTCGACCATCAAAGAAATCGAGGGCGAGTTTACCGCCTCCTACTTCGTCAGCACGGACCAGGAGAACAACCAGATTGCCAGCTTTTACACCGGAGCCATGGCCCAGGCCCACACCCTTTCTTTCAAAGACCAGGATTATTCTACCATTGACGTGGCGATTATCTCCCCCAACGACCCGCAGGCGATGGTCCAGTATGCACAGGAGTGCCAGGAGTTGGGCATCCCCTACATCTACGATCCCAGCCAGCAAATCGTCCGCCTGAGCGGTCAGGAGCTGAGGGAAGGCGCGCGAGGAGCCAGAATGCTCATCCTCAACGAATACGAGTACGAGATGTTCCAAAAGAAGACAGGCCTCTCGGAGGCGGAGATTCTGACCCTGACCCAAACCATCGTTGTAACCAAAGGGGAACGCGGCTCAACGCTGATAACCCTGGAGTGCGAGCCTGAGGATCTGACCAGGTTACCTGACGCCAGTGGCTTGAGAGTCATTGAGGTTCCCGCTGTCCCTCCTCGATGCGTCTCAGACCCCACTGGCGTGGGCGACGCCTATCGGGCCGGTGTGATCAAGGGCCTGGTCCGTGGCTATTCCTGGGAGACCATCGGCCGGCTGGCTAGCCTGGCCGCTACCTACGTCATCGAAACCCCCGGTCCCCAGTCCCACCGCTATACCCTCTCTGAGTTCGTGACCCGCTATCGGGAGCATTTTGGTGACACCCCGGAATTGGAGGATCTGTTAAGAGCACATGTGGCGAGTCAAAAAGCTCGATGACAAAGACGAAATCCTGGCCTTTTTGCAGCAGGACCGCTTTTACGCCACCTACGCTATCGGTGATTTGGAGCCTGACTTTTTCCCCCAGTGTGAATGGTTCGCCGCTGGAGCCGAAGGGCGTATCCAGGCCCTGACTCTGCATTTCACCGGCCTCGATCCCCACGCTCTGTTCACCATGGGAGCGAGCGATGGCCTGGCTCTGATACTGGGCTCAGCTCTGCGACCCGAGCGGGTTTACTTCACCAGTCGTTCTGAACACCTGCCCGCCATCCAGGCCTTCTACTCTTTGGGCGAGATTAAAAAGATGCTCAGAATGACGGTGCATGACGAGGATTTCAAGCCTGTCACCGGGAAGGCGCTCAAGCTGGGTCCAGGCTACAGCAATGAACTGAAACGGCTCTACAGCCTGGGGGAGAGCAGAGGTGAGTCCGTAGTCGCTTTCAGCCCTTATCAACTGGCTCAGGGCGTGTTCTACGGCATCGAGCAACGGGGGCGATTGATAGCCGCAGCCGGCACCCATCTGGTCGCGCCTACCTATGGCCTGGCCGCAGTAGGCAACGTCTTCACCGACCCCGATTATCGCGGGCGAGGTTACGCCACCCTCTGCACCAACGCCGTGACCAAGGAGCTTCTATCGCAAGGCATGGACGTGGTCCTCAACGTGCAGGAAGGAAACGCCGACGCCATCCACATCTACCAGAAGCTGGGCTATCGCGAGTATTGCCGCTTCATCGAGATCCTGGGGGTGCGAAAGAGTCTGGGCAATAAAGCTAACCGAAGAAATCATACTTGGAAGGAGAAAACTGAATGACCGACAAATGCGATGTCAAAGACTTGGACCTGGCTCCCAAGGGGAGACTGCGAATTGAATGGGCTGAGCAAGAGATGCCAGTGCTCCGATTGATCCGCCAGCGCTTCGAGAAAGAGAAGCCTCTCAAAGGAGTGAGACTTTCGGGGTGTTTGCATATCACCACCGAGACGGCCAACCTGGCGCTGACCTTACAGGCCGGAGGAGCCGACGTGGTGCTCTGCGCCTCTAACCCTCTTTCTACTCAGGATGACGTGGCCGCCTGCCTGGTGGCTCAGTACGAAATCCCGGTCTTTGCCATCAAGGGCGAGGACAACGAGACCTACTACCGACACATCAACGCCGCCCTGGACCACGAGCCTCACCTGACCATGGACGACGGCGCCGACCTGGTCTCCACCCTGCACAAAGAGCGCACGGAGTTGATAGACCATGTCATCGGCGGCACCGAGGAGACGACCACCGGTGTCATCCGCCTGCGGGCTATGGAGAAAGACGGGGCCCTGCACTATCCCATCCTGGCCGTCAACGACGCCGATACCAAGCACTTCTTCGACAACCGCTATGGCACCGGCCAGTCAACCATTGACGGCATCGTGCGGGCCACCAACGTCCTGCTGGCGGGCAAGACCTTTGTGGTGGGAGGATACGGTTGGTGCAGCCGGGGCATCGCCATGCGGGCCCGGGGCATGGGGGCCAACGTCATCGTCACCGAAGTGGATCCCCTGCGGGCTCTGGAGGCCGTCATGGATGGCTTTCGGGTGATGCCGATGCTAAAGGCAGCAGAGATGGGCGACATCTTTGTCACCTCCACCGGTGACGTCAACGTGATAGACAAACCTCATTTAGAGGTCATGAAAGACGGAGCCATCCTGGCCAACTCGGGCCACTTTAACGTGGAGGTCAACATCCCGGCTTTAGAGGAGATGGCGGTCGAGAAACGCCGCATACGTGACTTTGTTGACCAATACATCATGCCCGATGGACGGCGCCTCTCTCTCCTGGGGGAGGGACGTCTGGTCAACCTGGCTGCGGCTGAGGGCCACCCGGCCAGTGTGATGGACATGAGCTTCGCCAACCAAGCCCTGGGGGCCGAATACATGGTCAAGCAGGGCAAGAACTTGGAGAAGAAGGTCTACTCTGTGCCCAAGGAGATTGATCGCGAGATCGCACGTCTCAAGCTCACAGCTATGGGCATAGAAATAGATACTTTGACAGATGAGCAAAGCCAATATCTAGCCTCCTGGCAGGCGGGCACCTGAAGCTCGTCATGTGGCAGGAGGATCAAGTAGAGCCGCTCTGTGATCAGGGCGGCTTTTTTGGGCAGTGTGAAATGAGCCATGGCTATCATAACCAATGCTAGGAGGTTAAAATGTCTCTCGGATACCACCGACGCATTTTGCGCGTCAACCTGACCGATGGGCAAATCACTGTCGAGAGGCCTGATGACGTTTTTTACCGCCGTTATCTGGGCGGCGCAGGATTCATCGCCTACTATCTGCTGAAAGAGGTGCCCCCTGGCACCGACCCGCTGGGGCCAGAGAACCGGCTGATCTTTGCCTGCGGGCCGCTCACCGGCGCGCCGTTGGCCGGTAGCGGGCGCAACGCCATTGGCGCCCGGTCCCCGCTCACCGGCGCGATGGGCGAAGCGGACGTGGGCGGCTTTTGGGGTGCGGAACTGAAGGCCGCTGGCTTTGATGCCATCGCCGTCGAAGGGCAGGCGGCGTCGCCGGTCTACCTCTGGGTGCACGACAGCGAAGCGGAACTGCTGGACGCTTCGCACCTGTGGGGCCTGGAGAACGAGCCAGCCCACACCGCCATCCGGGAGGAGTTGGGCGAGAAGCGGGCCAGGATCGCCCTCTGCGGGCCGGCTGGCGAGCAGTTGGTTCGCTACGCAACGATTTCGGCCGACCTGAGGCACGCGGCCGGACGCACCGGCCTGGGCGCGGTGATGGGCGCCAAAAAGCTGAAAGCGGTTGCCGTGCGGGGCACCGGCAAGCTCCCCCTGGCCGATCCCGTTCAAGTCGGCGCGCTGGCTCGCTGGATGCGAGACAACCACCGGGACTTGATGGGCCAGTTCCCCGACCTGGGCACCGGCATCAGTGTCATTCCCTACAACCGCGATGGGGTGTTGCCGGTGCGCAACTTCCGCGACGGCCACCTGGACGGCGCTGACGTCTTGGGCCGCGAGGGCCTGGCTGAGCACGTCGTCGTCCGCATGGAGAGTTGCTACGCCTGCGTCGTCGGTTGCAAGAAGGTCGCTGTCCTGAAAGAGCCGTACCCGGTGGACCCGGCTTACGGTGGCCCGGAGTATGAAACGGCGGTCAGCCTTGGCTCCAACTGCGGCCTGACCGACGTCTACGCTGTGACCAAGGCCAGCGAGCGGTGCAACGCCCTGGGGCTGGACACCATCTCCGTCGGAGGGACAATCGCCTTTGCCATGGAGTGCTTTGAAGAAGGGCTGCTGACGCCAGAAGACACCAGCGGATTGGACCTGCGCTTTGGCAACGCGGAGGCCGTGCTGCAACTGCTTGAGTGGATCGCTGCCCGCCAGGGCATCGGCGACCTGCTGGCCGAGGGGACGAAGCGAGCCGCCGAACGGATCGGTGGCGGCGCGGAGCAGTTTGCCGTCCACGTCAAGGGGCAGGAGTTGCCCTACCACGACCCCCGCCTTCAGCACGGCCTGGGTCTGGGCTACGCCGTCTCGTATACCGGCGCCGATCACATGCACAGCGCCTTTGACATCAACTACGAGCAGGAGGAAGGCATGGATAGCGTCCGCAACCTGGGCGTGCTGGAGCCGCTGCCCGCCACCTGGCTCGGTCCGGAGAAGGTGCGGGCCATCCTCTATGGTGGCCTACGCCTTCACCTGAACAACTGCCTGGGTTTGTGCAGCTTTTTGCCCTATAGCAACAACCAGGTGGTGGAAGCGATACGGGCCGTCACCGGCTGGGATACCAACGCCTGGGAGTTGTGGAAAGCTGCTGAGCGAATGGTGACCATGGCTCGCGCCTTCAACGTGCGGCAGGGCTTTACTCCGGCCGACGACCGCCTGCCGCCCCGCATGGCAGAACGCCTCAGCTCTGGCTCCGGCCAGCCAATAGACCCTGCGGCCGTGGAGGCGGCCCTGCCACTCTACTACGAGATGATGGGTTGGGACCCGGCCACAGGGGTACCCCACACGGCAAAGTTATATGAATTGGACATCGGGTGGGTGGCAGAGTTGTTGGAGGGAAAATATAGTTGACATCTCTCCAAGCCTGTGCTATACTGACATTTGCGCAAGGAGGGAGTGCTGCTGTTGCGCTCCCTATAAATCACTCCACTGACAATGCCTTGTGCTATCTTGAGTTGGTTGTTGTCAGTTTGTCCTCTCATAGTGGCTCACTATTGGGTCAAATTCCTCCATTGAGTTTAGCGTTAGATACCCTGCCAGACGAGTGGTCAAGGAAGACTTTGGGCTAAGGATATTCTAGCGCCGTCGCCCTGGTCATCATTCAAGTTTACCGTGGCGTGCCGGGCCCTCAGGTGGCATGCGGCCCCATGGCCAGGAGAAATTGCTGACTCTCAGCTCTAAAACGCAGCTAGCCAAATCCTCTGGAGTTGCTATGGTAGTCACTGAAGCGGAAGTCCGATCTGGAGCCTACTACGACTCCGTGGTCCTGATGCAATTGCAGCGTTCCCTGGCCGCCTTGCCTGGCGTCCTCGACGCTGGCGTGGTGATGGGAACCGCCGCTAACAAGGATATCCTGGCCCAGAGCGATTTACTGACGCTGGAAGCCCAGGCTGCCGTGGCCGATGACCTGGTCATCGTGGTTCGAGCCGAAGACGAAGCCGCAGCTCGAGCGGCACTGGGCCAGGTGGATGAACTCCTCACCCGCCGCCGGGCAACCTTCGAGCAGGATTATCGCCCCAAGAGCCTTGAATCGGCGGTTCAGATGCTGCCCGATGCCCAATGGGTGCTCGTCTCAGTTCCAGGTCGCTATGCCGCTGGCGTTGCCCGCCAGGCGCTGCATCTGGGCAAGAACGTCTTCCTCTACAGCGACAACGTCTCCCTGGATGACGAGACTGCCCTCAAGCAGACCGCAGCCGAAAAGGGCCTGTTGGTCATGGGGCCGGACTGCGGCACCGCTATCGTCAACGGGGTGGGGCTGGGCTTTGCGAACCGGGTGCGCCGGGGGCCGATTGGGCTGGTCGCCGCATCGGGAACTGGGTTACAGCAAGTGAGCGCCCGCATCCACCAGTTGGGGAGTGGCATCACCCATGCCCTGGGCACCGGCGGGCGCGATCTCTCCCAGGCAGTGGGGGCGGTGACGGCCCGCCAGGGACTGGACCTCCTCAGCCGTGACCCCGAGACGCGAGTCATCGTGCTCATCTCCAAGCCACCTTCTCCTGCCGTCGCCGATGAGTTGCTGAGAGCCGCCCGAGCGGCGGGCAAGCCGGCCGTGGTAGATTTCATCGGCTATTCCCCCTCGGCCCGCCAGGTAGACAACCTCCACTTTGCCATCACCCTCGACGAGACCGCCGACCTGGCTGTGCGGTTGGCCGCCTCAACACCCAGCGCAGAACCTACCCCAGACCTGAACCTGGACCGCTTCGCACCGGGACAACGCTACCTGCGCGGTCTCTTCTCCGGCGGCACCTTGGCCTATGAAGCCCTGCTTATCCTACAGAACTATGTGCCTGCGGTCTACTCGAACGTCCCGCTGAACAAAGAATATCGTCTGGCCAACTCGATGGTCAGCCAGGCTCAGACCATCGTTGACCTGGGTGAGGATGAATTCACGGTGGGCCGTTTGCACCCGATGATGGACAATGACCTCCGCATCCGACGGCTGCAGCAGGAAGCCGACGACCCGGAGGTGGCCGTTATCCTGCTGGATGTGGTACTGGGCTACGGTGCTCATCCTGACCCAGCTAGTGAACTGGCCTCGGCCATCGCCAGGGCGCGCGTGGGGGCAGAAAAAGCCGGGCGACACCTGGAAGTGGTCGCCGTCGTAGTCGGCACCGACGAGGACCCACAAGACTTAAACGCCCAGATGCAGCAACTCAAAGCGGCAGGGGCGCAAGTGGAAACCAGCAACGAAGCAGCAGTGCGCTATGCAGGGCGGTTGGTTCGGGCCCTCAATCCGAAATCCGACATCCGACATCTGAAACCCGTTGACTTGGCCGTGCTGCATCAGCCCCTGGCTGCCATCAACGTTGGCCTGGAGTCGTTCACTGAGAGCCTGATGGCCCAGGACGCACCGGTGATTCAGGTAGACTGGCGGCCCCCTGCCGGCGGCAACGAGAAGTTGATGGCGATCTTGGAGCGGATGAGGGGATAGGACAGGGAAGTGCTAAATGCGGGTTCGAGTTGCACTACACGGCTGGCTCAAGGTCGGGGTTGATGACCCCGATGGCCTGATCGAGTTGACCTTGCCTGACGGGACCGACGTGGCGGGGGTGATCGAGGCCCTCCGCGAGACTTCACCCATGCTCGACCCGCGGGCCTGCCTCGCCATGGTCGGTGGTGCGCAGGTGCCGTTGGATCGAACCTTGGAGGACGGCGAAGAAGTGGGCCTTTACCCTACCTTCAGCGGAGGGTAGGATCGGTTCCGAGGGAGGATATTAATGAAAGAATTCACCGCTGCCTGCGTGCAAATTGCCGTCACGCCCAACGATGTGCAGGCCAATGTGGACAAAGGAATCGCCTGGCTGGAAAAGGCCGTCAACGAATACGAGGCCGAGTTGGTCGTCTTCCCGGAGACGGTGACCACCAGCTTTGTGACCGGTCTGGATGTGGAAGAGTTGTGGGATTTGGTGGATGAGGTCCCTGGCCGCATCACCCGCGACGTCCAGTCAATTGCCAAGTTGTTGGGAGTCCACGTGGTCTGGCCGTCGTACCGGCGCGGGCCCGAGCGGGGAGTGATCTACAATTCGGCGATATTGATCGGGCCAGATGGGGAAATCATCGGCATCTACGACAAGACGCACCCCTTCCCCCTGGAACGGCGCGATTGTGGTGGCTGGGTGACGGTCGGCAACCGCGCCGACGTGTTTGAGACGGCCCTGGGCGGCATCGGCATGATCATCTGCTACGACGGCGACTTTCCGGAGCTTTCGCGCCTGCTGGCGGTGAAGGGGGCCGAAGTCATCGTCCGCCCGTCGGCCCTGTTGCGCAGCTTTGACATCTGGCATATCACCAACTCCGCCCGTGCTTACGACAACCACGTCTACGTGGTCGCCACCAATTCGGTGGGACCTGATGCTGGCGGCAGCTACTACTTTGGTCACAGCATGATCGTCAACCCCATCGCCTGGCGATTGGCCCAGGCTCGGGGTGGCGAGGAGATCATCGCCGCCAAGCTCGATCCCGACCCGCTGCGTTACGTGACCTGGGGCAGCAAGAGCCTGCAAAGCTTCGACCACCTGCAGGACCGCAACCTGGCGCTTTACGAGGGGATTCTAAAAGAAGCTCGCTCCCGGTTTGAGCCTGGGAAGCGCCTTTCGCGGATGGATTAAGGTTGGAGATTAGGGGCCTGTTAGTGTACAATTGGGGGGCAGAGCGAGGACTTCATTGCAGGAGGAAGGGCTATGGAGATGGAGAAGGTAAGCCTGAAGCAGGTGAAACAGCAATACGCTGGTCAGGGGATAACGATAGACTCTGATTTGAGTAGGAGAAGCGTAAAATGGAGTTGACGATCAACGAAAAGCAAGCCAAAGAATTGCTCAAGGAAGTACTCATTGAACTGATGGAAGAAAAACGCGACCTGTTTTTTGAGGTGATGTTGGAAGTCATCGAAGAAATCGGCCTGGCAAACGCCATCCGGGAAGGTCGGCAGAACGAGTTAGTCAGTGAAGAGCAGATTCTAGCCATCTTGAGAGGTCAAGCGTGAGGGTCTCTTTTGAAGCGAGCTTTGCCAGAGACCTGAAAGGCATTAAAGACAAAATATTGCTCGAACGGGTCGAGCAAATTATTGCAGAAGTCAAAACGGCCACTGCGTTGAGTGAGGTCAAGCATTTGAGCAAGATGCGTGGGTATGAGAGTCTCTACCGTCTCCGATTGGGAGATTATCGGATTGGGATAGAAGTGGTTGAAGACGAGGTCGTTTTCGTCAGGATACTGCATCGGAAGGACATTTACAGGTACTTTCCGTGAAAGAGGATCAAGGGGGTGTGGTGGCTGGGCGGGGGTGCGCGGGTGGGCGAATGTCCCGTGTCGTGTGAAACCGCCCCCAAGAATGGCACGGGGAAATGTCGGGCCTCGATGTGGACTACTTGTCCGCAATGGTATTGCCTGGAGCGTGCTGCTTATCTCACATTCGTTAGGCCGCAAAAAACTCTTTGCTTAACCGAGTCGAATAGGGAGGGGGAGTTATGGAAAATGCACCTCGCAGAGGATTTGATATCTCACAGATTAGTAGTCCTTTGCACTTCTTTAGCTTGATTGCCAATGCCGTTAACTTATTTGCAACTTGCCGCATTGGGTCCCATCGAGTAAAATGATAGTATGCCAAGACCTAAGACTGGCCGCCGCGTGCGGCCCAAGTATCGTAATCTGGTGTCTGCGCGCAACTTTGAGTGCTTCTTGAATGGCACCATCCCACCCGAGCGTCGGGCCGAGCTGGCAGATCGGTTCGACTACGACTGGCACGCCCACACGCTTTTCTTCGAGCCGTACTTTCGGGCGCTGGTCACCCGCCAGTTCACCGGCGGTAGCCTCAATGACCTGCAATACGGGATGGCGTACGACCCACTCTATGCTGCGCACGGGGCCCAGTTGGAAATCAGTGTGGCCGCCCTGTCCAAGGCCAATGCCAACCGGCCTGTCGAGCCGTTTTTGTACCTGTTGGGCGATGTGCTGCAGGCTATCGGCAAGATACCCAAGTCGGGCAAGGTCTTGCGCGAGGTAGACACCGTCACCCTGAAGGGCATCGCCCACCTCCTGGAGCAAACCTGCATCTTTGACGCCACCACCCTCCAGTTGCCGGTCAAGATTGCCCGCTGGGCTCAGGTGAACGACACGGATGCCGGCTTCAAACTCCAACTACGTCTGGCGGGGGGCTATGGTGGGCCGGACCGGGTCATCCTGACCCCTAAGGCGGGCAACGACAACCCGTACTTTTTGATCTTGCTGGATTTGGAAC
>Ga0315309_1001186_pt1 | contig 15613 bp, 15 predicted proteins | sample TDP4_MG_FD_203080 | JGI IMG/M metagenome (GOLD analysis project Ga0315309, IMG submission 203080) | Freshwater sediment microbial communities from Lake Towuti, South Sulawesi, Indonesia - TDP4 | ecosystem: Environmental > Aquatic > Freshwater > Lake > Sediment | place: Indonesia: South Sulawesi... | reverse complement strand
AACGTCCCTCGGACCATGCCTATGCCAGCCTTGACTCGTGCCGAGACCTTCTTTTGCTCCTGAATCTCGTAGCTCTGGATGCCGGGAACGCTCTTTACAACTTTTTCAGGATCCATCACGGAATCCCAAACCTTCTGTTTGGGAGCGTTTATCTTGAACTTGCCCTCGAAATACATCTCAATCCCCGATCCCGTTGTCCCCTCATGGACCTATTTAACGTTGGATTCTATTTCGTCATGTTCAGGTGGATCAATCCGCGACTACGGTTAGTGAGGTCGGGTCTTGCGCGTGTGCTTTCCCCGACGCAGATTCTGAACGACCTCCGCCATGATGCTGAGAGCAATCTCGCCTGGGGTTTCCGCGCCGATGTCCAAACCGATTGGCGCAAACAGCCTTCCCCTCAGACGCTCCGGCTCTATGCCTTCTCTCTTCAGCCTCTTGATGAACTCAGAGATCTTTCTCCTGCTTCCGAGCAGCCCTATGTATCTCGCGCCGCTCTTCGACGCGGTGACCAGAGCCTGGAAGTCGTGGTCTACGTCTCCGTGAACTATGGCGACAAGGTCGGAGGCAGCGAGACGAGCTCTCTCAAGCGCGTGATCAAACCGTTTGTCAAGTATCAACTCGTCAGCCATCGGGAAGCGTTCCCTGTTTACCATGTCCTCGCTGTCGTCTACCACGCATATTTTGAAGCCTAGAGTTTCGGCCAGCCTCGCAAGTGGAAAGCCGATGTGACCTCCTCCGATGATCACCAACCTTGGAGATGGGTCGAGGACATCCACGAACACGGTTGCGGTCCCGCCGCATATCAGTCCAGTGTCTATCGACTCGGGCACCTCTTTCCCATCTCCGAAAGAGAAGTCCACGTTGGTCGGACGGCCGGCCTTGAGCGTTTCCATTGCCTTGCCAACGACGAGCCTCTCGAATCTTCCCCCACCGACCGTGCCGTAGGTTCTTCCATCCTCGAAGACCGCCATTTTTGCGCCGACGTCGCGTGGAGTCGAACCGTCCTTCCTAACCAAGGTACAGAGAGCAACCCTTTCGCCTCTTCGGAGGCCTTCAAGGGTCTTCGCAAGCACCTCTTCATCGTCCGCTCTAGAGGGCTCGCCACGCTGGACCGCTGCCGTTCGCCCTCGGCCCGCTGCCTCGGCCCTTTGTCTGACCATTCCATCCTCTCGACTAACGATCCAGCAATCTTTCTTTAATGCTTTCTATCAATAGAAGATCTTTTAAGCCAATTGCAGGTACGAGCCCCACAAATAGGAGCGGATTGTTGATGGTAAAAGGGGTCGACCATGTGGCGATCGCCGTCGCAGACCTCGATCAAGCAATAGAGACCTACTCCAAGACGATTGGACTAGAGCTTAGAGAAAGGAAGATCGTTGAGTCCCAGAAGGTGGAGGTCGCGGTTCTGACGGCCGGAGGAACGAGGATCGAGCTTGTCAAGCCTACGGAAGAATCGAGCTCTGTTAAGGGCTTCATCGACAAGAGGGGTGAGGGTCTCCACCACATAGCGTTCACCGTCTCCAACATAGAGAGTGAGATTGATAGGATGAAAGGGAGGTTGAGCTTCATCGGGGAGAAGCCCACCATCGGAGCCGAAGGTCATCCCATCATCTTCATACACCCCAAGAGCGCCAGGGGCGTGCTCATCGAGCTCGTCGAGCATTCGAAGGATTGAAGGGAACCAACCGGTCTCCAAGCTATCGGTTTCCATCAATCGGTTGTTCAACCCGACAAGGGGCGGATCCTACGGAGGGGTCTTCAGTTCTTGCGGCTTAGGTCCAGCGCAGTATCTTCCTTCCATAGAAGACCTCGGGCAATATCAAAAAGCCCACGAGAGATATCGGCGCAACCATCGCGTAGTCCAGCAATGTCAGGGGGGCTGTTCCGAACAGACCGAAGTACGGTATCGCAATCGTTGAAGCAACCGATACCAGAACGGCGACCAACAGGAACTTGTTGTTGAGGAACCCGACCTTGAACGCGTTGTGTCTCTCTGATCTGCAGTTCCACACGATAACCAGTTCCTGCAAGGTCGCCTGAACAAAGGCCATCGCCCTCGCCTCCGCCAGGGGCTCCCCAAGCACATAGTAGGCAACATAGAACAGCACAGCCGTCCCGAGGAACTGTGTTACAAACGTCGCGAAGATCGAGGCCAGCCTTCCGTGCAGTATGCCTTCAGCCGGGTTGCGTGGGGGTCGGTCCATCACGTCTTCAGCGGGCGGGTCCATGCTCAAGGCCACCGCCGGCCCCCCGTCCGTCACCAGGTTTATCCAGAGTATCATGCCTGCTGTGAGGGGGAGTTCCAGCCCCATCAGAGCAAAACTTCCTATGACCAGCAACTCGTCGAAGTTACACCGCAGCAGGAAGAACGAGAACTTGAGTATGTTGTCGTAGATAGTCCGTCCTCCCTTGACGGCGTTGACTATGGTTGCGAAGTTGTCATCAGCCAGCACCATGTCCGCGGCTTCCCTCGTCACGTCTGTTCCGGTTATCCCCATCGCCACCCCGATGTCGGCTTGCTTCAGGGCAGGTGCGTCGTTTACTCCATCGCCAGTCATCGCGACGATGTGTCCCTTCTTCTTCAGCGCCTTGACTATTCGGAGCTTGTGCTCAGGGGAAACCCTCGCATATACGCCGACCTTTTCCACCACTCTCTCGAAATCGTCGTCGCTCATGCCATCCAGTTCAACGCCCGTGAGAACCATGTCGCTCCCCAGCATGCCCAGCTCCTCGGCAATGGCGACAGCTGTTAGCTTGTGGTCCCCAGTGATCATGACAGTTCTTATGCCCGCTCGCTGGCACAGTCGGTTTGCCTCCTTCGCCTCCTCGCGCGGAGGATCGATCATCCCCATTAGACCCAAGAACACAAGATCGGTCTCAAAGAAATCTTCCTCAAAGTCCTCGACCGGTTTTCTCGGCAACTCCTTGTATGCCATGCCCAGAACACGTAGAGCCTCGCTCGCCATTCGCTCGTTCGTCTCCAAGATCGCTTCTCTTTCATCGTCGGTGAGCTCGACTGGTTCACCGTTTCTCAGGATGGAGGAGGATCGCTCCAAGACCACCTCGGGGGCGCCTTTGACGTAGGCAAGCAGCTTTCCCTCGGGCGACCTGTGAACTGTTGCCATGCGTTTCCTTTCGGAGGTGAAGGGCACCTCCCTGACGCGTGGATATGTTCTCTCCAACTCCTCCTTGACCAGTCCTGCCTTGGATGCAGCTACAATCAAAGCCCCTTCGGTGGTGTCCCCGATCACGCTTCTTCCATCATACTGTGCGTTGTTGCAGAGCGCTCCGATCTTGAGCAACAGACCGAGTTGGCTTTCTTTGCCGGGGTCGATGGGGCCGCTGCCGAGGAACTCGCCCTTGGATTCGTAGCCGACCCCTGTCACGTTGATTGTTTTGCCGCCGGCATAGACCTTGCGAACGGTCATCTCGCCCTTGGTCAGTGTGCCCGTCTTGTCGGAGCAGATGACGGTGGTAGCTCCCAAAGTTTCGGCCGACGCGAGCCTCCTGATTATGGCGTTCCGTTTTGCAAGCTCACGAGCACCCAGGGCGAGCGTTATGGTCACGACAGCAGGCAGCCCCTCAGGAACCGCTGAAACAGCCAAGGCGACAGCGACCAGAAGGGTTTGGACGATGTTATCGATGGAAAACCCTCCTCGGATCTCAGTCAGCTCAAGAACGAATATCGCGATAACCAGCAGCACTATTATGATGCCCAGCTTCTTGGCGAAACGCTCCAGCTTCTGCTTCAGGGGTGTCTGCTCTTCCTCAACAGCCTGAACCATCTCGGCTATCTTGCCGAATTCAGTAGCCATGCCCGTTGATGCGATGACCGCTTTTCCTCTGCCGTAGGTCAGGTGCGTGCCCATGAAGACCGAATTGCTTCTGTCAGCTACGGGAGTCCTCTCGTCAACGGGTCCCGTTCCCTTGTTGCAAGGGGTGGATTCGCCGGTCAGAACGGCCTCGTCGGTCTTTAGGTCGACGACTTCAATGAGCCGTCCATCCGCGGGAACGCGGTCTCCAGACTCGAGAACGGCGACATCCCCAGGCACCACTTCCCTTCCAGGGATGATAACCTCTCTTCCATCGCGTACAACCCGTGCCTTCGGAGCCGTCAGCCTCTTCATGGCCTGCATGGCCCTCTCCGAGCGATACTCCTGGACGAAGCCGACTATGGCATTGAGGACGACTATGGCGCCGATCGTTATGGCGTCCTCCTGGGCTCCAACCACGAAGGAGATCGCGATCGCGATCAACAACATTATGACGAAGATGTCCCTGAACTGGTTGATGAGTATTGTAAGAACGCCCGCCCCCTTCTTTTCCATCAGCTCGTTGTGGCCATACTGTTCCAGACGCCTCTGAGCCTCTTCGGAGCTCAACCCTTGCCGGCCAGTCCCCAGAGTCTGAAGAACTTCTTCCTCCTTCATTGCGTGCCATGCTGAACCCATGTCGGTCACCTCAGCTCAGGGCCAGCACTCCTGTCTTGGTTCCCAGTCCACCGGACCCACTTTCGATGGCAAACGACCGGCCACCCGGATGCTGACCACGGCATTCCGGCATCGATGACCACGGTTAAAAGCTTGCGGAGAGCGCAGCGCGGGCAGTCACCCCCCTTGCGAGCCACATGCGCGCTTCCAGGTCCCAAGGCTCGAGGCACCGGTGTATCAATCGATCAATCGTCTTGATAGAAGGTGGAGACGATTGCAGGATCGTTGTGTGGAAAAAACATATTAGAGCAGGCTCTCGGTCAACCAGCCGTGGTAGCATATGACTGAGGTTACGGATATCTTGAGTGTTGACTGGGATGTTCCGAGGAAGCCGTATCCCGCCAAGGTCTTGACCTTGGCTACCGGAGAGAAGATGGTTGTGCGTGAGGCTTCTAGGGAGGAGGTTCCTCAACTGCTCAAGGCGATTCGTCCGCTGCTGGATGCCCCAAGCGAGTTCTACGATCTCGTCGCAGCGAGAACCTTCGCGGAGCTGCTGGGCTGGTACAGGTACAGGGTGAGGAACGAGTACTGTCTCGCTGGGGTGGTGGACGGGAAGCTCGTCGGCCTCGTCAACAACAGGATGTTCAACAAGGATCTCTGCATCAGCCTCCACACGATCGCCATCAGAAGAGGGAGAAGCATCGGAGCACACCTCTTCGCAGCCAAGCAGGAGCACGCGATCGAGTACCTAGGTGCTAAGGAGATATTCGTTACCGCTGAGAGCCCCAGAGGTTTCGACCGATGGATGATAGAGTGGAGTCTCGAGTCTCGGCCAGATGTGCAGCACGAGCTCGGTGGCGCGAAGGCCTGGGTCCTAACGAGGGAGAACTACTACAAGAACAAGCACAGACAGGTCTTCGGCGACCGACCTGTGCCTGACGACGTGTACAAGCGGTCGTTGCACTTCGAGATAATAGAGCCGGACATAATGCGTGGGGAGAGCGACTGAGAGATGCCTAGGAAGGTCGTCATCATAGGGTGCGGGATGTCAAAGTTCGGCCGCCGCGACGACAAAGACCTGATGGGGCTCCTGGTCGAAGCGTCCACTGCATCACTGGCAGACGCGAATATCGGAGGGAAGGACATAGATGCCATCTACGTCTCCAGCATGCTGTCTGGGGAGCTTAGCCATCAGACGGCCACCGCAAGCGCCTTGGCCGACGAGCTCTCTCTCTTGCCCGCTGCGGCGGACCGGATCGAGAACGGGCCGGCGTCGGGCGGGTCGGCGGTCAAGAACGCCTACGCAGCCGTGGCCTCGGGGCTGTTCGACACGGTCCTTGTGACCGGAGGGGAGAAAATGAGGCATGTAGCCGGCGCAACCGTCACGGATCTGCTCGCCACTATGACGCATCCAACCGCCGAGTACATGCAGGGGGCGACTCTGCCCTCTCTAGCCGCGATGTTCACAAGGCTCTACATGGAGCGCTACGGCGTAGAGCCCCGACACCTGGCTCTCGTAGCCATAAAGAACCACAGGAACGCTCTCAAGAACCCCTACGCCCACATTCACCGAGAGATAACTCTGGAGGGCATCTACTCCAAGCCTGAGGCTGAGCTGAACAATCCCGTCGTATCCGATCCCCTGAGGCTGTACTACTCCTGCCCCATAACCGATGGAGCCGCCTCCATCGTCATAACTTCAGCTGAAAACGCACGGAAGTTCTCCGATGCGCCCGTAGCGATCGCCGGTATCGGACAGGCCACCGACACCCTAGCAGTCCATCAGCGAGAGGACCCAACGGTCCTGAGAGCGGTGCAGATCTCCTCCCAGCGCGCGTTCGACATGGCAAAGTCGAAACCAAAGGAGATCGACGTAGCCGAGCTTCACGACGCCTTCGAGATACTAGAGATAGCTGAGAGCGAGGACGCAGGGTTCTTCGAGAAGGGCACAGCCCACAAGGCAGTGGAGAAAGGCGTGACAGCACTCGACGGCGACCTGCCGATCAATCCTTCAGGAGGCCTCAAGGCTCGGGGACACCCTGTGGGGGCGACGGGCGTAGCTCAGATCGTCGAGCTCACCTGGCAGCTGCGCGGCGATGCGGGTGGACGGCAGGTCTCAGGGGCGGAGCAGGGATACAGCTGCAACTTCGGCGGGTTTGGAAACAACGTGCTCTCCTTCGTCTTGAAGAGGGGTGACTAGGCTTGGAGAAGATGATGGGCGTCAAGTGTAAGAGCTGTGGACGCGTCTTCTATCCCAAGCGTAGCACTTGTCTCAGCTGCAGGAGCCAAGAAGTTGAAGAGGTTGAGCTCGGTGACAGGTGCAAGCTCGTGACATACACGGAGCTCTACGCCATCCCGATTGGGGTGCACAAGATTCCACTGGTGCTTGGGATCGTGGAGTTCGACAACGGCGCCCGAGCGACGGGTCAGATAGAAGCCGACCACGTTAAGATAGGCATGCAGCTGAAGCCGGTGTGGGGCCCCTTGAGGACGATCGGACGAATGGAAGTGTTCGGTTTCAAGTTCACTCAGCCATGAACTGGAAAAGTCGATCGAAGACTCTTCAACGTAGTCCATATGTCAGTGTGCTGCGAAAAGCAGCGTCAGGGGACCCCAGAGAAATAATGCGCCACTAGATCGAAACATCTAGCGGAGGACGTGGAGAGAAAACTCTAAAAGCCGTGACAGGAAAGAGGGGCGGGAGCTGAGCCATGACGCAGCAAGAGGCCAAGAAAAAGATCAGGATACTCGTCGCCAAGCCCGGGCTCGACGGCCACGACAGCGTCTGAAACGACGCCGTGACAGAGGAGCATTGGTGCTCTGTCGAGCCTTTAGGGACGCAGGGTTTGAGGTGATCTACACAGGGATACTTGCCACACCTGAGCAAGTTGCGAAGATAGCTGTAGACGAGGACGTGGATTGCGTGGCACTCAGTCTGCTCAACGGAGCGCACATGACAGCTTTTCCCAAGGTGGTCGAGCTACTGAGGGAGAGCGGGGCTGGAGACATACCTGTGGTCGGTGGAGGAATCATCCCGGAGGAAGACGCCCGGGCGCTTGAGAGAGACTGGCGCATCACGGGAAACTTCGGTCCCGGAACATCGATGAAGACCATAATAGACCACGTGAAGAAGAGGGCTATGGAACGACAGGGCGCAGGATCAGTCGGATAGATCCCGCTTTGCCACACTAGCCGTTTCTTCAACAGGATCGGGTCTCAACCGACATCACGAGAGTCCAGTCTTGTGGAACGCATATCTCCGATGTGATCTGGACGCAGACAGGCGATGCCGGATAACCTTATCTTCGGAGCAAAGGAAACGCTGTCTGGGTTCGGCGATGGTTCGGCCTAGGCTAGACAAGGGCCTGGTGCACCTGATAACGGGAGACGGTCCCGGAAAAACCACCTCCGCGCTGGGGCTGGGCATGAGGGCCGCAGGCCAGGGCTACAGGGTCTACATGATCCAGTTTATGAAGGGCACCTGGAACCATGAGGTGTACGGCGAGGTCAAGTTTCTGAGATCCGTGAGACGCTTCCAAGTCAGGCAGTTTGGGCGAGGAGAGTTCGTCGAGAAGCGGAAGCCGGACAAGGTAGACCGGGACCAAGCGGCGAGAGGCTTGAAACACGCGCAGAAACTGATCCAGCGGGGCCGCCACGACATAGTCATACTCGATGAGATTCTCGTCGCTTTGGGCTACAACCTCCTCTCAAGGCGCGACGTGAGTGCTCTCATGAAGGACAGGCCGAGGCATGTCGAGCTTATACTCACGGGCAGAGACGCGCCGAGACAACTTCACAGGGTCGCAGACTATGTGATAGAGATCAAGGAGATAAAGCACCCTTTCCGAAGGGGTGTTCTGGCTCGGAAAGGGGTGGAGTACTGAACAGATCCTCCACCCGACCACGCTGAGCTGAACGGCGCCCTCACGGACCAGACCCTCGATGACAGGGCGTGCTTGTCTTTCAGGGTACTGAGGCCCCGGTAGATCATCCTGGAAAAGAATAAAAGATTGTGAAACCCAAAGGTCGAAGAGGTATCTAGTTGTGATAACCGTTTCCTTTGAAACCAAGAAAGATCAAGAAGCTGTATTGGATGAGGCTGTAAAGTACTTCGGTGACAATGTTGGTTTGAAGATAGCTGAACGAAGTTCTTGCTGTGCATTTTTCGGCGACTATCCGCGCAGCTACGTTAGAGTAACGCTTTCCCAAAAAGATCAGAAGTTTGAGGTTGTTGTGGAGAGCAAGGAATTCGAATACTGGGCGAAGAGATTTGCGGAAGAGTTCAAACGATAGGTCTAGGCTCAGGCGAAAGAGTATTCCTTCATGAAACAGTTGCGGCGGAATATCTACATCGAGAAGAAAGCGAGGACGATCGATCGATCCAGCTAGGAATGAGACTCCCGATAGTCCGCTCTGAGAACGTTTAACTATCCTGCGGTTTGACCGGGGTAGCTTGGAGGAAGGCGTAGGGTTGGCTAGATGCTTTTTGTGTGGGAGGGAGGTCTCCCTCCCATTCACATGCTCCTACTGTGGAAGCGCCTTCTGCGAATCTCACCGGCTACCGGAGAGCCACGACTGCCCAGGCCTCGGCCACCTCAGAAAACCAGAGGTTAAGCGCGGAGTTCCCGGCAGGGAACGGAGACCGATACCCCTCCCCCGTGTCGCTCCGAGGCTTGAATTCAGGGAACTTGCCGCCGCGTTCAGCCGGGAGAACGAACTGAGGGACCTGGCGATCGCCTGGCTCACCATCGCCTTCTGCTACTCGGTCGGATACCTGTACAGCGTCTCCGGTTTCTTGCAGTACTTCTTGATGTCACTTGTCACGATAGGATCGGGCTTCCTGCTTCACGAGCTGGCTCACAGATTCACTGCTCGAAAATTCGGCTTGTGGGCGAAGTTCAGGCTATGGTGGTCCGGCCTGATCGTAGCCCTTGCGACAGCGGTCCTATCCATGGGAAGGTTCTTCTTCGCGGCGCCCGGCGCCGTGTACATCCTGGCAAGCCCGAGCAGGCCATGGGGACCCTCGAGAAGAGAGAACGGATTGATATCTCTCTCGGGGGCTGTTGCCAACGTGGCGGTGGGAGTAGGTTTCCTCGCGTTGACTCCCCTCGGGGGGCTGCTGGCGGAGATGGGAAGGATCGGCTACCAGATCAACCTGTTGTTGGCTGTGTTCAACCTGCTGCCAGTTGCTCCTCTCGATGGCCAAAAGGTCATTTCGTGGAGCGTCTTTGTTTGGGCGGCGGCATTCATTCCGCTCGCCGGTCTGCTCCTGTTCGGAGCGCTGCTCTAGGCATTCTCCACGCCAGGCTTCTCAGGGGAATTTGGAGACACGTAGCAATCAACGAGAGGTTGCTCTAGCCTATGCTTCGCTGAATCGATCAGCGCTTGATAGCTCTGGCCGCTCGGGGAAAGAGCCCTAGATCGCGGTGAGGCAGGTAGGTCGCATCTAGGAGCTCCTTCGGGAACGTGGGCTCCGCGCTCAGCTCGACGTGACGCGAGTTCATAGCGACCTCGGCTGCCTCCCTCCTGTGTCGCTCTGAGAGCAGATACAGCCTAGCCCCGAAACCGGAACCGTTTCCAATAGGTTTGATCCTCCTGAGTGGGACCTCCGGGATAAGCCCTATCACAGAGGCTGAGACGGGGTCCACGTAGTTTCCGAAGGCACCTGCCAGGTATACGCGGCGAATAGCTCGGGGGGAAACTTTCAGCCTCTTCATCAGTATGGAGCAGCCGGCGAACATGGCTGCCTTCGCGAGCTGCAGATTTCGTACGTCCCTTTGGGTTATGACTATGTCTTCTCCCAACGAGTTCTCTCGTGCCCAAGATATAACGAAGCTCGGTTGCCCGGATGTGAGCTTCAGCCTATCAGTCTCGAGCCCTGTGACCATCTTTCCTCCCCTGTCGATCACTCCCGACACGAGCAGCCATGCAACGGCGTCGACGAGCCCTGACCCGCAGAGCCCTCTAGCCTTCCCACCCTCAATCGTTCTATAGTACACGTGATAGTTCTCGGCGTCGATCATCACCCTGTCGATCGCTCCCTCCTCGGCGCGCATCCCAAACGTGATCTCGGCTCCCTCAAAGGCTGGGCCCGCCGCACATGAAGCGGTGTACAGAGCTTGCCTCGATCCCAGAACGACCTCGCCGTTCGTGCCCACATCGATTAGAAGAGACAGATCGGAGGACCGATGCGCACCCGACACAAGCGTATCACACACCACGTCTCCTCCGATGTACCCACTCACGACCGGAACCGTGTAAACATACGCTGAGGGGTTAACGCGGAGGCCAAGGTGCCTCGCCTTGACTCGCATCTCACTCCTGAACGGCGGCGCGAATGGGGCGGATGCGATGTTGGATGGATCCACACCTAGGAAGAGGCTGGTCATTGTCGTGTTTCCGGCGCAGGCAACTTCGTAGATGTTCTCTGCCTTGGTGCCGAATCTGAGACACAGATTCATGATCAGCTTGTTCACGGTCTCCACCACAGCTCTCTGCATGGTGCGTAGTCTAGTGTTGTTTCCGGCGACGAACCCGATCCTGGAGATAACGTCCTCACCATGGACAACCTGACCGTTGAGAGCCGACTCCACACCTCTGATGCGCCCGTCGTTCATCCCGACCAAGTAGGCGACGACGGTGGTCGTTCCAAGGTCCACAGCCAAGCCGCAGCACTCGCTTCTCGTGTCGCCCGGCTCCACGTCAATGATCTCCTCAACGTGGCAGGTGAGGGTGACATTCCAGCCCGCTTCCCGGATCTTCGAGGGGAGGGATGAAAGAACTTCTACGTCCATTGCTCTAGCTCGGGCGGCAGCCAGGACCCGCTCCAGGTCCGAAGCCTGGTCACGCAGCGTTGGCCGTCTGAGGCGTGCATGGACCTTGCTTGTGCGGGTGTGGATTGCCACGGGCAGCTCCAGCCCCCAGGTCAGAATCTTGGCTGCTTGGGGTCGAGACGAAGATGGTATCGAGACTGAGACGTTCCCTCTCGGAAATACCTGGCACGCCAGCCGGTACCCTGCACCTATCGATCGTTTGTCAACAAGACGTCTCTCCGAATCCGTCGGCGCAGAGACAGATCCTCGCTGAATCCTCACCAGGCATTTTCCGCATCTGCCCTTTCCGCCGCAAAGGCTGTTGATCTGCAGGCCCAGAGACAGGGCCGCGTCCAACACACTCAGACCGCTAGAAACAGTCTTCTTCAGCGACTCTTCCTGAAACTCGACGGAGTTTCGGGCCTTCATGCAGCACAGCCACACCTTTCTCTTTTTGAGTCTTTGGGTACGCAGGAGTCTCACCGCAAGAGGAAAAGCTTAACTAAAGACAGATCTCAACAGGCAAGAACTGAGTTCCAGAGGCTTCTTCACGGTGAAAGTATGATGGAGGAGAAAGAGGCGTTGCAGAGAGTCGTAGACTGCATCGTCGGACTGAAGTTCGACGAGATACGAGAAGCCTGCCAGCAGGCCCTGGACGCAGGTGTACCGGCATTCATGATTGTCAACAGAGGCATGGCCGAAGGAATGCGGATCGTCGGCGAGAAGTACGAGGCAAGCGAGTACTTCCTGTCGGAGCTGATCGTCGCTGGGGAGGTCATGAAGGAAGGCATGAAGGTCTTGGAGCCTCACCTCAAGAGTGGCCAAGTGAAGAAGTTGGGAAAGATTGTAATTGGGACGGTGTTCGGCGACCTCCACGACATAGGCAAGAACGTGGCGTCAGTGATGCTGGGCGCGGCTGGCTTCGAAATCGTGGACCTCGGAGTGGACGTGCCAGCGGAGAAGTTCGTCGAAGCCGCCAGGAAGGAAGAACCAGACATAGTGGGCATGTCGGCGCTTATCACGGTGACAATGCCAGAGATGGAGAAGGCGGTGAAGGCTCTGGAAAAGGCGGAGCTGAGGGACAAACTGAGGGTGATCATCGGCGGAGCCCCAGTGACAAGCCAGTACGCCGAGAAAATAGGCGCAGACGCAGCGGCCAAGGACGCAGTTGACGGAGTCAAAATATGCAAGTCCTGGGTCCAGGGCTAGCACCGCGTCCTGGGTCGTGGCCACCGAGTGCTCCTTCGACGCGATTGGCCGGCAATCAAAGTTGAGCACCTGCCACTAGTGCTGGTGCTATCACTCCAGGCCGTCCTTCCGTTGGCCGCCGCCCAGCTGGACTCGCAGTGGTTCATTCCGGCAAACCAGGGAAGAGTGATCGGAATGGACGGAAACCTTCAAACATTCCCTGGGGAATGGAATGACGCCAGCTGGATAAGATTCGATCAGAGCCCATATCCACCTCAAAGAGCAACACAGCCACCGGGGCCGGATCTCTACACGATCTACGCTAAGACCTACTCCGGCCTCTTGTACGTTGCTTGGAACCTATCTGAGTCCGACCCGATCCAAGGATCGATCGAGATCTTCATCGATCCCAAGTACGACCGGTCATCGGCTCCACAGCCAGGCCACTACCGCCTCCACATCGAGAGGTCAGGAGGCGCCACGGTCTACCGGGGGACGGGCAGCGGGTGGGAGGTCGGGGCGGGCGCACCCTGGATCCACGCGGAGAGAGATCTTCCCTGGGGGTGGCAAGGGGAGATCGAGATACCCCTCTCTGACCTGAGGACGGGGGTTCAGGGGCCTCACCCGATGGGAATCGCCTTCCAGGTTGCCGGGGCTGGCACTGGGTTCTGGCCCAGCAACCCATCCTTCAACCCACTCGCCCCCAATACCTGGGGAACACTCGTCTTCCCGATCTTCACGACCATTACAGCGACTGTTTCCACCACGATCATCTCATCGCAGGTCGACACATCCATCCAAACCTTCACAACAGCCATCGACATGGTGTCAACAAGTGTGAGTACCGTCCTCCACTCGACAACGCAAAGGCAGGTTCTGAGCGAGACACTCACCGAGACGATGGTCACCTCTGAGACGAAGTCAGTGATCACCACAAGCACATCGACACAGACGACAACGCGAACCGTGCAGATCATCTTCGCGTCAACGATGGTCATCGAACAGCGGTTGGCCGGAGTTCCCTCTTGGATCCTTCTCATCGGAGCTCTGCTTGGATCCCTCACGCTCCTCATGTATGCTCTGATGCGAGGTGAAAGGCGATCAAGCGCCGCGGGTTGACAGCTAGCCGTCTCGACTCACCCACCTGGCACGGTCAGTCAATGCGTGCTTGCCTCCTGATCACAGCCTGCCTCGCCGCCCTGGCATCTGCCGACCCCGCCCGGGCAACAGCGAACCAGCAGGCAACAGTAGCGGGAGGCTGGACGCCCAGGCTTGACGGTAACCTGGCCTCATTTGCAGGCGAATGGGCGGACGCCACACCCATCGCTCTCGCATCAAAGTCTCCGCCCTACCGGTACCACGTATGGCTAAAGCACGACGGCCAGGTTCTCTGGATCGCCTGGCATGTAGAGGACCTAACCCCTGACGCCTTAGACAGGGCAGTGATCCTCATGGACACAGACCACGACGCTGCAGGCTCCCCCTGGCCAGACGACAGAAGGCTCGAGATCACGAGGATGGGACAGAGCGCTCTGAGGCAAGGCAACGGCCAAAGCTGGTCGTCTTCGCTACCTGCCTGGGAGAGCGAGTCGCTGGACTATTCCTCGGGTTGGAGCATCGAGGTCAGGATACCGCTGCCGGAGCTCGGGGTGACCATGGGCCCATCTGGATTCATGGCGGGTCAATGGAAGAGCATCGGGATGGCGGCCGAGTACTTCGACGTAACCAGCTCCAATCAGACAGCAGCCGGGAACTGGCCTTCAACCGCAGGGTTCACGGAGAACTCACCAAGCACCTGGGGAAGCCTGGTGTTGCAGGGTGCCTCGGCCGCCACACACACTGAGATCACCCTCGTCGCCTATCTCTCGACGACGCGGACCACAGACTGGTTTACGGTCACTCAAACCACCAGCCGAGCCTCCACCATCACCACTACGTCAAACCGCACCACGACCATCGACCTAACCGCAACGACTACATCAACTCGGGTCGATACGACAACAATGCTCGCCACCCAGAGCATCACGACTCTGGTGAGCGAGACAACCACCAAGACCGTGGTCTGGACAGTCTGGACCACAACATCTGAGGCTTCATGGGAAGTTCCTCCATGGGCCTCGGTCCTGTCTCTCTCCCTCGCCGTAGGAGTTGCCTCTCTCGCCGTGCTGCGACTCCGCCGCGCCAAGACCTTGTAGCTCTGGACGATAGGCTCCTCGATTCGCAATGCTTTAATTCCAATTGAACACTAAAACTATACGATATGGTTACGGAGTCCCTGTTCGGGTCCAGAACCCGGGCCAGGCTGCTGTCAACCTTGTTCCTCAACCCCGACAGGGAGTTCTACATGAGACAGCTGTCACGAAAGATCAAGGTCAACCTGAACGCGGTGAGACTGGAACTAAACAACCTAGAGGGCATGGGGCTCCTGAAGACCTCCAGGAAGGGTAAAGCGAAGTACTATACCGTCAACAAGGAAGCCCAGATCTATCAAGATCTCAGGTCTATCTTCCTCAAGACAGAGGGAGCATTAGACTACCTGAAGACGGGCCTCTCAGAGTTCGACGGCCTCGAGCTGGCTTTCGCCTTCGGAAGCTACGCTCGGTCCAGGGAGAAGATGCCGAGCAAGATGGAGATCTTCCTCGTGGGACAGATCCCTGAGGAAAAGCTCTACAACTTCCTGGTCCAGGCTGAGCGAGATCTCTCGCTGCAGATCGACTACGCCCTAATCACCCATCAGCAACTTGCAGAAAGGGTTACGGCCCTCGACCCGTTCATAATGAAACTGCTCAAGCAGAAGAAGATCTGCCTCGTGGGAAACCCCACAAGGCTTGTTCGAAGCATAGTTAAACAGCATTAGCCAACGGCTGTCTCCGAGCCGCAGAAGAGCCCGATGCCGGCAAGCACGTCACAACGGTTATCCTAGAGTTTGTATCCAATCTTTCTCAGGAAGCTTCTCCTCTCCTCCCTGTCCTCAGCCTTTTCAATCCCCTTGGAGAAGTAGCCGTCAACAACACCCAACACCGCCCCTCCCTCATCTGAGTCGAAGACGACCACCTCCACCGGGTTCGCCGTCGCGCAGAAGATGCTGCAGACCTCGGGCACCCTCTTGATGGCGTTCAGAACATTGATGGGATACGCATCCCTAAGGAAGACGATGAATGTGTGACCGCAGGAGAGGTT
>Ga0315309_1001185_pt1 | contig 15616 bp, 12 predicted proteins | sample TDP4_MG_FD_203080 | JGI IMG/M metagenome (GOLD analysis project Ga0315309, IMG submission 203080) | Freshwater sediment microbial communities from Lake Towuti, South Sulawesi, Indonesia - TDP4 | ecosystem: Environmental > Aquatic > Freshwater > Lake > Sediment | place: Indonesia: South Sulawesi... | reverse complement strand
AAATGTCCCACAGCTCGTCCGTAGCGGGCGGGGCGGGATTTGGGCTTCTTACCGGTGGAGATATCACCAGCAATCCCCTTTTTTGGTGGAGTCTCATGACTTTGGTGTGTTGTATGATTTTGATGCAGTAGTTTGTTTATGCCTGTTTTGATGGGCGTCTTACATTGTTGAGTAGTAGGAGGGCGTGATGAAAAGTCTTTTCAAAGGCTTGATGGTACCTTTGTATTGGGTTGGGGTATGTCAGAGTCGTCCGATGTAGAGTTTTTTCTAAGTCAGGCTGGGAAGCGAGAGAAGGAATATGATTGGTTAGGCGCAGCTGAGTTTTATAGGAAAGCCATAGGTTTAGTGTCTAAAACTGATTTTTTGAGGCTCGGGCAGGTTCAGGAGAGAATCGGTTACGTTTTCTATCGGGCGGCTATGCAGGCTGAAAGTGTTTATGGTTTTAGGGTGAGGATGCGTCGAAGTGTTGCCAATTATCAGAAGGCAAAGGGATTCTATGCGAAGATCACGGAAACAGAAAAAGCAGGGAGAATGCTCCGGTGCGATGCTGTGACTGCGCTAGCAGGCTACTGGCTTGGCTCCGAAGCGCAGGAAAAGAAGAAACTAACCACTGAATGTTGGACGCTTGCAAAGGATTGTCTTGAGGCTTTCGAGAAGGCTGGTGACGCATGTGAATATGGGAGAGCGCACAACCAACTCTCGACATGCATTGATCTTGGATTCTATTTTGAGTGGGATTTTAAGGCCAGAAAAAGGATGATGGAGGAAGTGGTAGACCATGGAGAACGGGCGATTAAGTTCCTTTCCAAGGTTGGAGACTCGGCTGAACTAGCCAGAGCCTATGTGAAAACAGCCAACTGCCTCGAGGTCTTTGGGTATTATTTCGTAGACCTAAGTGAAAAGGAGAAGTACTATCAAAAGGCTGAAGACTATTTGCAGAAGGCTCTCGAGATTTCTGAAGAGGCAGCCATGCTTGAAGTGGCAAGTATTCTCTTCGGCAACGGTCCGGGCGGGTATTGGGGAGATGGAACGGATTCGGCTCTGAGTAATCTGGCAAAAACGCTGGAGTATGGCAGGAAGACTAAGGACAGATTCATCATCGGATGCACATTAGACCTCTTAGCATATCACACAAATTGGTCGGCAAGGACTTACGATGACCGTGACGAGAGGCTTGAGCATTTTAAAAAAACTTTGCAGTACATTGAGGAGGCTAGACGTCAGTTTTGCCCCATTTCCTTCATTAGTCCGCTCTGCGCCACATGGTGGGCAGAAGGACCTTACACTGCGTATTACCGGGTTTTGGCTAGGACGGAAACAGATCTCAGCGAAAGGCGAAGATTTTTGGAAAAGGCATTACGAGTCGCACCTGAAGAGTTGAAACGAGCCGAAAGTTCAGGATACCCTGACGTAATAGGGGCCCAGCATCACAGGTACGGCTCAGTACTTACGGACCTAGCCCAGATAGCCACTAACTCCGAAGAGAAACGAGGACTTTTGGAAAAGGCTCTTGTCCACATGGATGAAACCTGTAGGATCGGTGAGCAAGTCGAGCAGCTGAGTGGTTGGAACATGAATCTGAAGAGGACGGCACGTGCTGTCACGAAATCAGACCTCGCAGACCTAGCTAAAGATCATGAGACTAGAAGAGCTATGCTCCTAGAAGCCGCCATTGACATGGAGACATCACTAAAACTCCTCAAAAAACTCGCGATTGATTCTGAAAAAGAAGGCACAGTCGCTTTATTCGAAAACGTTGGTCTCCTCCGGCGTGGGCTTGGAGATTTGTGGATTCGTCTCCATGAAGTCAGTCAGAACAACGAACACTTGCAAAGAGCAATTGAAGCTTTCGATGACGCTGCTGAATCATATGAGAAGGTTGGTGTGAAAAGCCGTGTGGCGGAGTGCTTCTGGAAGGCGGCTCGAGCCTATGATGGTCTAGGCAACCATTTGAAAGCGGCAGAAAACTTCGAGGCTGCATCCGGCAGTTACAGAGTTGCAGCTGAGAAGGTTCCAAAGCTCAAGGATTTTTATGGCGACTATGCGGTTTATATGCAGGCTTGGAACGAAATCGAGAAGGCAAGACACCATCATGCAAGACAAGAATATGGCTCAGCAAAGGAACATTACGAAAAGGCAGCCATTATCCATAAATCATTGAAGAAATGGGGATATCTGGGTTCAAATTATTCTGCATGGGCTCTCGTTGAAAGCGCTGAAGATCTGAGCAGAAGAGAGCAAAGCGAAAATGCAATCCGAGCCTTTGAGCAGGCAACCAACCTGTTCACTGAAACAAGAGAATCATTGCAGGCGCAGCTCAGCAGGATTGAAGATACAGACGAAAAACAAATGGCAACCCGCATGCTGGAAGCAACAGACACGAGACGTGAATACTGCGTAGGAAGAACAGCCCTTGAGGAGGCAAAAATTCTCGATAAGAAAGGCGACCACTACTCGAGCTCACAAAAATACGACTCAGCCGCCCAAACATTCGAAGAAATACTCCAATCATTAGAAACTGAACAAGACCAGAAGGAATTCAGACTCATCATCACTCTTTCTCGGGCTTGGCACAAGATGACACTTGCTGAAGCAGAATCATCATCAGCACTATACTTGGAGGCGTCTCAGTTTTTTGAACAAGCCAAGGAGTTTAGCCCAAGCGAGAAAACAAAGATGCTGGTCTTAGGTCACAGTCGCTTTTGCAAGGCACTTGAAGCTGGAACAAGATTCACTGATTCCAGAGATACAACAATGCATGTTGCAGCTGTTCAACATCTTGCAAGTGCCGCCAGCTACTACTTGAGAGCGGATTTCAGAATGGCTTCCGAATACGCACAGGCTACCAGATTACTTTTAGACGCTTACCTACACATGGACAACGCCGAAAAAGAAACAGACCCCGAGAAAAAAACCAGACTCTACGCTATGGCTGAAAAAGTCTTGCAAAGTTCAGCTGACGCCTACATAAAGGCTAAGCACCCTGAGAAGAGGGAGCAGGTGCTGAGATTGTTGGAAGAGGTGAAGGAGGACCGGGAATTGGCTCTGTCCCTGACCGAAGTGCTTCATGCTCCGTCAATTGTTTCTGCAACAACATCCTTCCTCACACCGACACCAACCCATGAAGAGGCAGTCGGCTTGGAGAAATTTGAACACGCCAACATTCAGGCTTACCTGGACATGCCAAAAGAGGTCGTGGTTGGAGAGACCTTTGAGATTCGACTTGACATGGCAAACGTTGCCAAAGAACCAGGGCTACTGGTTAGAATTGAGAACCTAATTCCATCAAATTTCAAAGTAGCTCACACAGCACCCGTATTCAAGCTTGAAAATGGCACTGTCGACATGAAAGGCAAACGCCTTGAGCCTCAAAAAGTCGAATCAATGAGAATCAGAGTCTCGACGCAGCAGAGCGGCATCTCCCACCTGAGCCCAAGAATCGTCTACGTCGATGAGGCTGGGAAATTCACCGTGTGCCAGCCCGATCCAGTCGCAATAGCTATTTATCCACCTGGCAAATTCCAATTCGAAACCAACAATGCGCAGAAAGTCTTCGAGTATCTGACAAAAGCCTTCGTGGAAGACTACATGAAGAAGAGGCTGCCTGTAGAAAGGTCAGGGTGGAGAACCCTCATGCAAATTGTGACGAGTGCAAAAACTTCGAAGCTAAGCATTTATGGAACCACAGCGCATCGAGGAACAGCCATGTCAGAACTGGAAAGCCGCGGTGTCGTTGAGGTAAGAATCTTCCCCGGAGAACGAGGACGAGGCGGACAGATAACGAAAGCACGCGTCGCCTACGAAAGAGATGTAATAAAACGACACATTGACGAGCAGGTATTGAAAATTAGGGAAAAATAAATACGCTCATTTTGAAGACATCTTTCTGATTAAAACAACAGTTGTGGCTCTTATTCAGATTTCTCCTCAATTCTGTCCTATTCGACCATCAGAACCAGTCAGAGTCCACATCTGGTGATTTCACGAAGTTCCACGCCTTCTGACCTCGATCAAAAAAACCTAGCTATTTTTCCAACCTTAGCATCTGAACAACAAAACAAAGGAGGTGAGAAACGTGAAGAAAGTAGTCTTGATGTCAACTATAGCTCTATTAGCACTGTCCATAATGGTGATCTCTCCAGTGAAGGCAGTAACTAAAGAACCTTATTGGGCTCATCACGAGATTGATCTAATGGACCCAGGCACAATATGGGTTAGCGAAGAAGGCATCATTCACACAAAGGATTCCTATTGGAAGGGAACGAACGAAGGCTCGTTAGGTGTAGGAACACTTGAACTATGGTATAAGCAAATAAGTCTCGACCCGGCAACTGGAGAAGGAGCTTTCAGTGGAAAATTCTTAATCACAATTCCAGACAAAGGTACTATTGCAGGGAGTGGCAGAGGCACCATTAGGGGTTTCGTATACAGCCTTGGAATATTCATTGGTGCAATTGGCACCGGTGATTTTGAAGACTTAATAGCAAAGGGTTCATTCGAGGCAATTTTTACAAGTCCAACACACTTTTTCATGGATTGTGTGGGCACATCAATCTATCCTTAGGATGCCTTAGTAAGCAGAAAAACATGAGCTAGAATCCAGATCCATCCTCTCTTTTTTCATTGAACAGCGCCCGCTATAGAGTATCACAAAACCAAAGACATCCTTCACCTGATACAAATGCTCGGTCACATAAGCATCCAAAACACGCTGATCTACACCCAACTTATAGACTTCAAGAACGATGAGTACACAGCCAAAGTAGCCATTCCAAACAAGGAGTCTGCCAGCTTAACTGAACCAGGCTTGCGTACACCTATAACTAAGAAAACAGAATCTTCAGTGAACGAAAGTGACTTTAAGGAAAAATCTGTTAAGGTGCAAGGTTGTGCTATATGCGGGCGGGGTGGGATTTGAACCCACGACCACAGGCTTAGGGGGCCTGCGCCCTATCCGGGCTAGGCATCGGTAGAAAAGCTCCCACATAGACAGGAACCCTTTCTATACCCGCCCCCTCGTAGGGATAGAGCCGCCCACACTTCATAAACCATCAGAATATTATAACAGTAACGCCAAACCAAATCAAAAAGGCCCGGAGACAACCTATACTTCAAAATGCGCACTACAGCGTGCTAATTGAGACGCTTAGGCTGAGAACTTCAAAGCCTCTTCCCAATCGCAAGTAGCGTTAAAGGATTAGCGTTGCCGAATTCTCTGTTTCTTTCTTTCAATTCCTCGCCTCTCTTTTGAAGACTGATGCGAATCTCTGGGTCAGCAATATCCTGTAGTCTTTTGAGGTTGTCATCGATCTCTTTGATTGAATCTTTAAATCTTTCTTCATTTTTCGGATCGTCGCATTTGTGTCTTTTCTCACAAGACAAGCATTTGACAGGGTCTGTGGATTCAAGTATCTCAACTTGCTCAAGCTGTAGGTTCCTGACAAATTCTTTGATTTCATGTTTGGTGAAAGTTGCCCTGTGAGTCTTGCCCAAGACCGTGTCGATCTCCGCATCCCAAGCATGCTGCAGCAGGTTGGTCTTCTGCGCTTCAGTTTGATTTCCATCACAGAACTCCTCTTGAATGATTAGGTTTCCGCCTGATTTCAACACGCGTTGCACTTCAGCAAGTACCTTATCTACTCTGCCAAGATGATGCAATGAATAGGACATGCTCACGGTATCGAAGGAATTGTCGTCAAACTCCAATGATTCAGCATTCATCTCCAGAAACTCAACAGGTTGATCTTTGAATCGCTTCTTTGCTGATTCTAAATCCTTTTTTGAAACGTCAATTCCCACGAAGCAGTCATAATTTTTCAGTGTCTTCATCAGAACATCGATAAAGTCCCCGCTGCCCGTTGCAACATCCAGAACCTTTCCGCCGGAGATCAAACCTAGTCTAGCCCTCATCTCAACCGCGCCAGATGCTGCCAATCGTTTGGGCAAGTCCTCCAACTGGGTTTCTCCCTCTTGGGCACATTGGTTGTCGTGCAGGTTCTTAAGTCTTCATGCCTCAATGTCTGCCCATCGAATTTGGAAAGCACAATTATAGAAAGCCCGAATACCGAAATCATTTACCCAGAAATCTTGAAATACGGATTTTGCCATTTCTAACCTGTGGAATGCCATGAGAGGCATCGCCGTCTTGATTCTCCAACAAAATCTGGTGATGATCGCATTTGTCCTCATGATCGCATACACCGGCTCGTTCGCAAACCAAATAATTCTCTCCATCATCGCCATAACATACTGGCTGACAGCCTATGCGATGATCCGCCAAAGAACCAAGAGACAAGATTCGAAAAGCTAATACCCACACAAAGACTGACTCCACAAAGACACCAAGTAGAAGAAGGCACTAGGGCGACCACCTCCTTCTTCACTGAAAATTCTCTTCCCCGCACAACCACAGCAACATACGCAAACGTCACGCTCAGCAATATCCAAACTCCACGCTAACCAACATGAAACTCCACCGAAACCAACATACAAGCGCACCTCAGACAGAACGCAAAACAGCCCCTAAACCACAAACAGAATGCCAAAACACCAACAGAACCCGCCCCACCCACACCACAAAAAATTTTTCACACACCCATACTAACCTAGACCCAAAAACCACGGTATTATGAACTGTTCTAACAGCGAATTAATAACACATGAAAACAGAAAACCAGCCCCAGCATAACACATGTTAGTGTTCCTAAAGCACGGTCGACACTAACATGCACACATTTTCAGCCACAGCTTAGCTTGGTGATGCCACTAGGAACGATTGGGCATCAACACCCGCACAGCCACACGCTCCATTCAAGACTTCGGTATTATTACTGTTTCTAAGCGGAAGTTAACGACTCATGAAAATTCAGAGCCGCAGCCCACACCCAGCCAACCAAGAAGAAGACGTACAGCACAGTTCAGCGTGGACAACTACAACTATCCAAGCTGCCACCCTCATAGCCACAACATTCCGGGATGTTGATGTCACTAGGAACAGTTTGACGACGACGCCCACACAGCTCTCAGCCCATTCCATTCAACACAGAAGTTGTTGTTGTGGCTACTCAAAAAATCTCAACAACAACACGTAGCCACAGCCGATCAGCATCGCACTCACTTATCACGATGTCTCTACGAGCCGCACCACATCTTTAGGCGCATACACTCCCCTCTCACAAATAACAGCCGTAACATACCTCATAGGAGTCACATCAAAAGCAGGATTCAAAACCCTAGTTCCATCCGGCGCCACCCTCTTACCACAGAAACACGCAACCTCATCCGCATCCCGCTCCTCGATAACCACATCCCCAACCCCACGCCCCAGATCAAAACTACTCAAAGGAGCAGCCACATAAAACGGAACCCCGTGCACACGAGCCAAAACAGCAACAGAATACGTACCAATCTTATTAACCACAGCATCACGCACAATCCGATCAGCACCCACAACCACATTACTAACCATGCCCTTCGACATCACATACCCTACCATGCTATCCGTAATCAAACAGAACGGAACACCCGCACTCTTCAACTCATACGCCGTAAGCCTAGCACCCTGCAACATCGGACGCGTCTCCGTAACCACAACACTAATACTCTTACCCTGATCCCAAGCCGCCCGAACCACACCCAAAGCAGTGCCATACTCAACCGTCGCCAACGCACCCGCGTTACAGTGCGTCAAAACCGAGTCGCCATCGCTAATCAACCTTGAACCAAACTCACCGATCTTGCGATTGCCCGCAGCGTCTTCATCAGCAATCTTCACAGCCTCACCAACAACCAACTCCCTCAACGCTCCAACAGAAACACCCCTCGACTCACGAACCCTCCCAACCACACGATCAACAGCCCAAAACAGATTCGAACCAGTCGGCCTAGTACCCCGCAAAACCTCAGCAGAAGCACAAAGCTGCCTCAAAAACTCCTGTTCATCCGCAGCCTTAGAGTGAAAAGCCGTCAAAGCCAAACCATAAGCCGCAGCAGCACCGATAAGAGGCGCACCACGAATCTTCATAGCCCTAATGGCAGACGCCACCGCACGACAACTCCGCAACCGCAAATAAACCAACCGATGTGGCAACTTAGTCTGATCCACAGTCACAACAACGCCGTTCTCCCACTCAATCGTCCTCAACACAAAGCCCCCAAAGCAACAGCTTAATCCCAAACTAATAGATATGAGCTTACACAGAAACCAGACTAAAAACGTGACGCACAATGAAAAAACGAGAACTAATCACTCTTCTAGACAAACTTGGCCAACGCTACACAGAACTACTACACATCGATGTTGACTCAGGCAACGAACGCGAAGTCTTCAAATGGTTCTTAGTAGCCGTGCTCTTCGGAGCGCCAATAACCGAATCCTCAGCCACAAAAACATACAGATGCTTCGAAAAACACAGCGTACTCACACCCAGAAAAATCATCGAAACAGGCTGGCAAGGACTAGTCGACATCCTAGACGAAGGAACCTACACCCGATACGACTACAAAACAGCAGACAAACTCCTGCTCGTCATGAGCAACCTGGTCAATAACTACAACGGAAGCCTCAACAAACTTCACCGCCAAGCCACAGACTCAAACGACCTAGAAAAAAGACTAAAACAACTCGGAAAAGGCATAGGCAACATCACAGTCAGCATCTTCCTCAGAGAACTCAGAACCACATGGACCAAGGCTGACCCCAAACCAACTCCACTAGTTATCATGGCAGCAAAACACCTAAAAATAACACGAAACGAAAATCCAGAAGAAGCCTCAAAAGAACTGAAGACCTTCTGGAACAAAAACGCCATTCGAGGCAAGTCCATCGTGAACCTCGAGACCGCCCTGCTCCGCTTAGGCAAAGACCTCCGAAAGAAAAAGACAAGCCAGAATCGCACAGCTTCTTGAGCGCACGAATCTTTACTGCGTAACAGTTAGCTTAGTTACAACCTCGATTGATTCCTTAGGAACGTTAAGCTTTTTCTGCCATTCATCGCCCACAGCGATCAAGGAGTAAATACCAGAAATCTCGGCTTTAGCCTTCTTAACCAGATTGACAAGCGCCGCCTGGGTTTCACCCGTCTTAATCATGTCGTCCACAATAAGCACACTGTCCCTCTTCCTAAGAGCGTCCTTCGGCACATACAAAGTCATCGTCACACCCGAGTCCCTCAACACGTAAGTCTCTTCTAAGAAAGCCGGCACACCAACCTCCTTATTCCATTTGGCTATGACAAGATTCACACCCAACGAACTGGCAACCATCGTAGCCAACGGGATGCCATCAACAGCCGCAGTCAACACCTTCGTCACTCTCTTTCCGGCAAACACAGCCAAGGCGTGATGAGCAGCCTGCCTGAGAATGTTGTAATCACCTATGATCTCTGTGTTGTTGAAGTAACCATCGTTGTTAAACAGTATTCTACGGCGGAGCTCAGCCTGCAAACCCACCATCTTTGTCAACGTTCGCCACAGCTGACGGGCCCTCTCTGCATTGGGCAAAACATGACCCTTCGCATACCTGCTCAGAACCGTGACAGGCAAGCCAGTCTTGCTGGACAATTCACGATAAGTGTAGGGCACCCTCTTAGCGGTGCGCAAAAGCTCAATAGTCATGAGCCTAAACTTAAGATCCTCTGCATGAGTACTCATGGATATCCGTCTCTCTTATACAGCAACGCGTCAATTAAACGACGCGCCCTATCCCTTTTTAGCTCGAAGGATTTAATACTTTTCATTGCCCTTGTAAAGCCACTGCAATCAATGAGACTTGCCTATTCTACGAGCGAAATCATAAACCGCTTCTTTCTGTGCCGTTGATTCGACTCCCCAGCCTCGCTTCTCCCTAACCTTTTCCAAGGATTCATCTGGGGAGAAACAATAGCTGACAAGGTATGCTACGAGCATCGTGCCTGTTCTCCCAATTCCAGCCTCGCAGCAAAGAACAACAGGCTTGCTCTGTTCAAGCATCTGATCGCAGAATCTCACAAAATCTTCTATGTCTTCGAGTTTTGGCTCAGCGAAGTCCCTTACTGCAATGAACGCATACTCAAATCCAAGCCCTCTAACCTGCTGCTCGTTTAATGGATGTTCCATGTTGAGGCAGACAATCGCGTGAACACCGTTGTCTTTGAGCCAGCGAAGCTGCTCTTCGCTCTCAGATCGGGCGCTGCCAACAAGTTTGCCTTCAATGACACATGAAAAGTTGACTTGTTCAGCCGAGGAACGGCGCGGAATGGCCAAAGAGGCTTCACGGGAACTCTAGGAAACTACTTGCCTTTCCACTGCGGCTTTCTCTTTTCCAAGAAAGCCTTCAACCCCTCAACCGCATCTTCTGTTCTCATAAGCAGATCTAGATAGATCTCGGTCACTTTATCAAGTCCGCTCTTGAAGTCCAAGTCTAGGCTCTCACGTAAAGCCATACGTGTAAGCCTGAGCACAATTGGGCTTATGTCTTTAAGTTTGTTCACAAGTTCCGTAGTGGCTTCATCGAGCTTGTCAGGGGGCACTATTCTGTTGACTAAACCGATGTGTTTGGCCTCAGTAGCTGATATAGCATCGCCTGTCAAAACCAGCTCGAAAGCTTTCTTTCGCCCGATCAATTTTGGCAACAGGGCAACCGCAACAGGTGGAATAGCGCCTACGGTTATCTCAGGCTGTCCGAACTGTGCCTTCTCCGACGCAACAATCATGTCGCATGCAGCCGCGAGTTCGCATCCTCCACCTAGGGCTACACCATTCACAGAAGCCACGGTTGGTTTGTCCAGACTTTCCATTGTGTAAAAGACCTTGTTGAACACAGATAGTGTGGAAGTGACCTTGTCGGGAAGGTGATCTTTGATGTCAACGCCAGCACTAAAGGCACGGTCGCCTACACCTGTAATTACAGCAACTTTTATGAAAGGGTCGTCTTTTGCCTTAGTTAGTGCTAGGTTTAGTTCAAGTAAGGTCTCGGCGTTAAGGATGTTCAAAGGCGGTCTGTTGATGCTGATTCTGGCCACCCCGTCTGCTTCCTCATACAAGATGTTCTTGAAACTCATGTTTACTCACAATCTCTCACGAGAGGTTTCATCCTAGTTTAAAATGAGACCTATAAGGCATTTGCTGTCAAGGTTCACAGCTGGAAATCCGTAAGAAATAAGGCTTCAAACTGTGTGATTAAGCCACAAGTTTGAAGAAGTCTCTCTCTGTGAGTATCCCGACCAGTTTCTCGTTTTGAGCCACCAGAACAGAGCCAACGTCCTTTTCACGCATAATCTTGGCAGCCTCACCAACATCAATATCTGGCTTCACAACGTCGACATCTCTAATCGCTATTTCCAAAACCGATGTTTGCAGGACCTGCGCCATATTTCCAGACTGCAGATGCTTGAAGACCTGCCCTGAACCAAAAAACCGAAGCACGCTACGCGCTGTAGCCATGCCCACAACTCTGCTATTCACTACTATCGGTAGTCTCCGAAAGCCACGTTCCACCATAGTTCTTTCAGCCTCGAAAATTGACATGCTCGGTGTCGCAGTCACAACCTTTCGGGTCATCACATCGGAAACCTTCACATCGCTTATCATACCAGTAAAGAACGAAACTATGTCGTGCTCGGTCAAAATTGCCAAGACGCGTTTATCCATGTCTACCACAGGCAATCCGCCAATCTTGTGGTTCTTCATCAGCTCAAGCGCCTGACCAATCCTTGAAGTTGTGTAAACATATATAACATCCTGCGTCATGATCGCTCTAATCGGCTCGTTTATAGCCTTGAAGAAGTTGCCGCCATACTTTCGCTGAATTATCTGGAACTTATCGCCGCCTCCGAAAAAATTGACTATATCACTGGCTGTGACAATGCCGTGCAGACGTTTGGTGCCAGGTTCAACAATGGGCATCCGGCGGAAGCCCTCCTTAGCCATAATCTTCACAGCATCGTAAACTGGAGTGGTCGGAGCCATCGACAGAACAGGGCTCTTAGCTATACTCATGATTTCGCCTTCTCTCTTCTTAGGTGGGTGAGTCTTCAAAGCGACTGGTCCCTGATCACGCAGGCGGCGTCTGAAAGCCTCTCGTCTCTGTGGTTGTGTAGCCATTTTTCTCACGGCTCGCTTGGTTATGTGATGAGCGCCCTTAAGACATCTTCTCGGTCAATAATGCCCACTAGAATTCCCTTCCTGTCGATTATGGGCACACGTCCAATGTTCTTTTTCAGCATAAGGTTAGCGGCATCCTCAACCGTGTTCTCAGGTTTGAGAGACACGGCAGGAGTCTTCATGACTGCGAAGATGGTGGCACGAGACCTGAATCTGCCCTTCTTGGCCTCAAATGCCGGAAAGATTGAACGGCTTTCCAAAAGATCTTGTTGACTCACAATGCCAATAGGCTTGCCATCTTTTATTACCGGGCACGCAGCAAAAGAACGTCTCTTCATGATTTGCCATACATTGTCCACCTCTTCGTCTGGCGAGCATGTAATAAGTTGCCTCGCGGACATGACTTGAGACAAGGGTTTTGAAAGTCCTGCAACCTTCTTCTCATACAACGGCCTAATAACGTTCTCTAAGCCCAGCATCCCCATGTAAGTGTAATCTGTTGAAGACTTGACCACAGGAACATACCATTCATCTATGCGCAACGCTTCACGTGCCGCTTGTACGGCATCCATATCTAATATTGCCGCGAACCTTATCTCAGACATGATTCCCTTCACGCGTACTGGTGAAACGGAGGACGAAATGGTCATTACATCGTTTCGCGAGACGACTCCCAAAACACGCTTATCTTCATCGACAACAGGTAAGACTCTCAACCTGAGTTTGCGAAGAATTGCCCGTGCATCTGTTGCGAGTGCGTCTGGGTAGACTGAGGGATGATTTGGGTTCATCACATCTTGAACACGCAAATCATCTACCTCTAGGCATGCCCGCGGCTACAATTCTCCTTTCAGTTCTATCTGACATTCCTCGCAGAGAAGTTGCCCTTCAGCTTCCTTCAGCGAGTCAGACCATCTGCCACAGTGATCACAGTAACCTTCTAAGGGGCGAGGCTCAGGTTCTACTTCCTCAGAAGCAGGCTCCTTTTCGATTTTCGCTCTTTCCTGAATAATCTCTAAGAGTTCCGGAGTCACAGCCAATATGTCTTTGCTTGACACCAAGCCTTCTAAGTTTCCCTTGTAGACCACCCCGAGTCTCCTAACGTTTAATCGGCTCATTTTTCTGGCGGCTTCAGTTAAGGTCTCATCCGGGTCGATGGTTATGAGCGGCGACGTCATGACCTTCTTCGCTCTTATCTTGCTCGGCAGAATGTTCTTTGCAAGAACCCTTGTGATCATGTCTCGCTCTGTTATGATGCCCGCTGGCTTTTCGTCTTTGCTAGTCACTATTATGCAGCCCACATCGTTTTTGTCCATTAGCCTAGACGCTTCTTGAGCCGTGTCGTCTTCATCGATGGTTATCACAGGACTCGTCATGACATCTTTGACCAGCATCTTGGGTCTGAGACCTATGTCCGCCATTGCTTGCTTTCCTCAGTCATGCAGATTTGCTTTTGAGCTATTAAGCCTTGTTAAAGGTTGCATAACACTCAGAAACAGCCTTATTTAAGTGTGAGCTCTCCCCTGCCGAATGGCACAAGACCCTGAAACTCCTCATTTGGAATCGAAAAAGCTCCTTCACGCCAGCTCTTGGGCGCCTTCTCAGAAAACTCACGACGGATACGCTTAATGAGCACGTTTGCTCCTTCCTGTCCGGGAACAACCTCCACGAGAATTTTTGTCTGTTTTGAGACCCCTTCAGCCGGGCCTCCAATGACTGCGAGACGTCCTCCTTTCATCAACAATCCTATACCAATGCGCAATTGCACTTTTCTGACGTAGTTCTTGACGCCTTGTATCAAGAACGAACCCTTTTCAAGAAATTGTCCAGATGGAGGAGTCTTGATGACCTGGCTAGGATAGACCCAGTACACATCGATTGCACCGAGCATTTCACGCCAAGCCCTCGAGTAACAGGCTGCAAGCTGAGCTGCTTCAATTATGACTTGGTCTGAAGGCGGTTTGCCCTGTGTCTTGACGACAACGAATGGTGCACCAACAATGTCGGCATGGAACACTATGTCCTGCGGCTCCACATGTTTCTTTATAAGAATCTCGTTTGTTGTTGCGTCTTTGCCTGCGACGATAAGGAAGCCCTCAGACGACTGGAACCATCTGAATTTCTCGTACCATGCCTTTTCCAAACGCCTTTTGGGCGCTTCGTGCTCTGTCTCTTCAATTTTCCTGGTCCATGATTGCTGCAACCCTTTGATTCTGGTCTCTGTTTCTTGCAGGGCTCTCTTCGAGCCTTCCAGCTTTCTCTCCGCTTTTTTCATTCTTTCGTAGTATTCTGCTGCGTTTGCTTGAACTGAACGGTTGATCTTCATGGGAATAACATTGCCGTCAATCACAACACTGAGAATCTGATTTTTTGTGTCTAAAGAGTCGAAGTAAATAGCGGGTGTTCGCCGTGCCTGCTTCTCATTCTTGAACTGGTTGACAATCTCTACCCATGTCTCGCCCTTGCGCTTCTCGTCAATCATTTGCTCTACGAGAAGTTGTAGCTCACTTAAATGCCTGTAGAGAAGGTCGCCCAAGAGCTTGTTTCGTTCCAATGCCCTTTGTGAATCTTCTATTGTTTCCTGCTGGTTTTCTAATATGCGCTGGTGTTTGGCTAGTTCTTTCTCGTATTCCTTTTCTGCGCTCGCGACTTTTTCAACTCGTGTGGCGTGGGAATAATATTCATCCAGGGCTTCATTGATTGATCTGACTGGCCGTCGTTTGAGTTCGTCATATGTCCTCAGTGTGAGGGGAGTTGCATCTACGCATAAGTCTTTTTGGTCCAGAACTATTGAGGGCTCTAGTCTTCCTTCACTCAAATGTGATAGCATGGTTTTCAATTGTGCGAAGATGTGGTCAAGTTGCTGTGGAGTCAAGGCTTGGCAAGGTGTTTTTTTGTCAATATTGCCACGTAGCAAAATCTCTTCTGCATAAAGTCCCCCGATGCTGAGAAACCTGGTTAGCGCCCGCACGACTTCTAGCCGTCCAAAGCTTTTAAGCTCTTCAAATCCGGAGGGCTCAAGCCGGTATGGGTTTCTGCCGCTTGGCGGAGCGTGCTTAAAAATCTCGTTTCTTAGTACGTTACGATCTCGCATCCTCCTGTAAGTGAGTGCCGCGGTTATGGTGCCTTGAGGATTGACTAGGACAATGTTGCCCTCGCCGAAGAGTTCAGCTATTAGTAGAAATGGGCCTTCTCTGGCGCTGATCTTGAGCACAACGCTCCGTTCAAACTCGTGCTGTTGGATGTCCATGATTTTCGTGTTTCTTAAGTACTTTCTAAGCGTCATGCAGAAAGTTGGCGGCGTTAAAGGCTTCTTAAGAACATAAGATGTTAGGTGAATTCGCTTACCAGCCTCAATCAATAGTTGCATGGCTTGTTGGCTTGGTCTGTGCAACTTTAGCAGAAGTGTCGATGCGTTAGGCTGGTAGATGTTTTCAATTCGAGCATCTTTGATGGTTTGGTTGAGTTCAAAGACTACAGCTGCGACGTCAAAGCTTGTCATCTCGGTTTTCAAGATGATTCTTCTGTTTCTCCT
>Ga0315309_1001184_pt1 | contig 15620 bp, 14 predicted proteins | sample TDP4_MG_FD_203080 | JGI IMG/M metagenome (GOLD analysis project Ga0315309, IMG submission 203080) | Freshwater sediment microbial communities from Lake Towuti, South Sulawesi, Indonesia - TDP4 | ecosystem: Environmental > Aquatic > Freshwater > Lake > Sediment | place: Indonesia: South Sulawesi... | reverse complement strand
CCGGGCCTCCATCCTTCCAATCTTCACTTTGATCACTTCCTGCTCAATCCCTTCATGTCCTCCCTTCAGTAAAGACCCCTCACCCCGCGCCCTCTCCCCGTGGGGGAGAGGGGGAAATGCAGCGATTACCGGAGGTTCTTTCATGACGGTGACCAGGGTTCCTGTTTCCAATATCTCTGCAGATGAGTCCGTATCAAGGTGAGCAGGTTCCTTCAATCCTCCTGCCTTTCCTATGGTTTCTTTCAGGGTAGGAGGCTTCTGGAAAAGATAAAGTCCTGGCTTTCGGACTTCGCCCAACACTTCAACTGCAATCTCCTGATAAATCTCTTCCGGAGGGAGAGCAGGATGATAGAAAAATCGAAAATAAAGGAGGAGGAGCATGGAAAGGGATAAGACGAAGAGGACCTTTTGTTGACCAAGAGAGAGATACCTCATGAATTCCAAATTTCAAAATCCCTGCCTTCGCCGGAGCGGCTTCGCGCAGGCAGGCAAATGTCAAATGAATGCAAGATGACTAAATGTCAAAACTTTTCTTTGAATTTTGGATTTTATTTGAACTTTGAGCTTTGACATTTGGCATTATTTCTTTTCCGTTTCTTCTTCTTTTAAGAGTTTGTAATCAATTGAATCGACCAGGGCTTGCCAGCTTGCCTGAATGATATTTTCAGAAACACCAACCGTTCCCCACGTGGATGTGCCATCACCCGATTCGATGAGAACCCTCGTCTGTGCGGCTGTTCCATCTTTGCTTGAAAGGATTCTGACTTTGTAATCCGTCAGTTTGACTTCTTTCAGTTCAGGGTAAAACTTCTCCAAAGCCTTCCGAATCGCATTGTCTAAGGCATTGACCGGACCGTTTCCAACTGCCGCAGTGTGTTCGACCCGATCCCGCACCCGGACCATAATGGTGGCTTCTGAGAGGGGAGGGTCTTCCTCTTTCCTTTTTTCAACGATGACACGAAATCCGATCAGTTCAAAAAACTTCCTGTGTTGGCCCAGGGCCTTCTTGATGAGGATTTCGAAAGAACCCTCTGCGCCCTCAAATTGAAAACCCTGGTTCTCCAATCGCTTCAGGTCGTTGAGGATCGCTCGGACCTTTGGATCTTTGCTTTCAAAATCGATTTTGTATTCGGCAGCTTTATAGAGGATGTTTGATTCACCGGAGAGATCGGAGATAAGGACTCTTTGGCGATTTCCTACCCGCTCGGGCTCAATGTGCTCATAGGTGACATTCCTTTTCCGGATGGCACTGACATGGACGCCGCCTTTGTGCGCAAAGGCGCTGTCTCCCACATAGGGCAAGTATTTGTGATGGGGAAGGTTTGCCAGTTCCGAGACGAAGCGAGAGACGCTTGTGATTTTTCTCAATTGATCGTCTGTGATACAATCGATTCGCATCTTCAATTTAAGATTGGGGATGATCGAGCAGAGATTGGCATTACCGCATCGTTCACCATAACCGTTGATGGTCCCCTGGACCAGAGCAACCCCTTTCTTTACAGCAACGATCGTATTGGCGACAGCCATATCCGTGTCGTTGTGGACATGGATGCCGAGTGGGACAGCAATCTCCTTTTTCACCTCATCGATCACCGATTGAAGCTCGTCAGGGAAAGTCCCTCCATTTGTGTCACATAGGACGATCCAATCGGCCTTGGCATCCTGTGCAGCCTTGAGCGTGGACAAGGCGTATTGACGATTGCTTTTGAGGCCATCGAAGAAGTGTTCAGCATCAAAGATGACCTCTGAGAATCGATGCTTTAGGAATCGAACGGATTCATAGATGATCTCCAGGTTTTGATCCAGGGTAATGTTGAGCGCCTCAAGGGGATGAATATCCCAGGACTTCCCAAAGATGGTCACGACCTCTGTGCCTGCCTCGATGAGTGCTTGGATATTCGGATCCCTCTCAGGTAGAATCCCTGATCGGCACGTGCTCCCAAAGGCAACGACTTTTGCCTGCGAAAGAGAAATTCTCTTGATCTCCTGAAAAAACTGAATGTCCTTTGGATTGGAGCCTGGCCAACCCCCCTCGATATAATGGATACCCAGCTCATCCAGCTTTTGGGCAATCCGAACTTTATCCTCCCCGGAGAAGGCAATGTCCTCAGCCTGCGAACCATCCCGAAGGGTCGTATCGTAGATTCTTATAGAATGGGAACGAATCAAAGAAAAACCTCCTCATTAAACGATGAACGATGTACGATGATCTTTGTTCATGGTTCAAAGTCCATCGTTCATCGTTCTTCTGTCACCTCTGGTTGGTCTAGCCGGAAGGCGTCGTGGAGGGCTCGGACAGCCAGCTCAGTATATTTGGCATCAATGACGCAGGAAATCTTGATCTCCGAAGTGGAGATCATGTTAATATTGATTCCCTCCTTGGCCAAAGCTGAGAACATCTGGGTTGCCACATTGGAATGGCTCCTCATTCCCACGCCCACAATGGATACCTTGGCAATGTTTTCATCAGCATTGATCTCTTTCCCTCCAATCTCCTTGAGAGAGTTCTTAACGATTTGAAGCGTCTTGGCGAAATCAGATTTGGGAACGGTGAAAGCCACATCGGCAAAGCCTTTGTCAGCGCTCGATGTCTGGATAATCATGTCTACGACAATATTGGCATCGGCGATGGGCTTAAACAATTTTGCCGCAACTCCAGGGACATCGGGGACATGCATGATCTCGATCTTGGCCTCATTCTTGTTGTAAGTGACGCCGGAGACAACGACCTTTTCCATCTCTTCATCCTCCTTGCAGACGAGGGTTCCAGGATTATCGTTGAAAGACGATCTCACATGGATAGGAACATTATATTTCTTGGCAAATTCCACAGAGCGAATCTGCAACACCTTGGCTCCCAGACTGGCCATTTCCAGCATCTCATCATAGGAGATCTTAGATAGCTTTCGTGCCTTATCGCAGACGATTGGATCGGTCGTATAGACCCCATCCACATCCGTATAGATTTCGCAAACGTTCGCCCTGAGGGCTGCGGCGAGGGCGACGGCGGTTGTATCGGAACCCCCGCGGCCCAGGGTCGTGATATTGTCCGATTCGTCGACGCCCTGAAATCCTGCTACGACCACAATGCGCCCGTTTTTTAGATCGTAAAATATCCTTTCGGATTCAATGCCCGTAATGCGAGCTTTCCCGAAAGCGCTGTCTGTCGCAATCTTGATTTGGAATCCCAAATAGGATTTGGCATCGAAACCCATCGATTTGAGTGTCATGGTGAGCAAGGCGATGGAAACCTGTTCTCCAGTGGAGACGAGCACATCCAGTTCTCTTTCATCAGGATTTGAGGTGACCTGTTGAGCCAGACGAATGAGTTTGTCTGTCTCTCCCGCCATTGCTGAGACGACGACCACCACCTCATGGCCCTGATTCTTAGTCGCGATGACGCGTTGGGCCACATTTCTGATCCGCTCAATATCCCCAACAGAAGTCCCACCATACTTCTGAACCACCAATGCCATTCTGAAACCTCCCATTTAAGAAGAGGGATCCAAGGATTCAAGGGTACTTGGGTTCAAGTGAGTTTTGACTTGACCCCTTGAACCCTAGACCCCTTCAGTCCTTTTATAATTTGTTCGTATCTTTTTCCTTTCCCGGTGATTTCAAGGGATCGGGTATTTTTTCCAGTATAATGAATGTTTATCCAGAGGACTTCCTTCGGAAGCAAAGAAGGTATTCTGTCCGCCCATTCGATTGCCGTAATCCCTCTGCCCTGGAAATATTCTTCCAGACCCAATTCCTCAGCCTCCTTCTCCTCCTTCAGCCGAAAGAGGTCGATGTGATAGAAGGGAACCCGTCCCTCATATTCATTAATGAGCGTAAAGGAAGGACTTGATAGATAAGCCGGGTTTCCAATTCCCACCCCGACCGCCAGCCCCTTAATAAATTGGGTCTTTCCGGTGCCCAGTTCCCCCACCAAGGCCACGACATCTCCAGGGAGAAGAAGGCTTCCGATGCTCTTTCCGATTCGAATGGTCTCCAATGTGCTCTTGGTCTGCAGAACAACCACATTAAACCGCTATGCGCATAGCGCTAAGCGCTTAGCGTCTTTTGAGTCTAGGCTTTATATTTAAAATCATCTGGGTTCAGATTTTCCAGCCATTCTTTCAATTGGTCCCCATCCTTCTCCAGATCGATGGTTCGGGCTTTTTCGATGACGTGCTCAGAGACGAAGATGGGGGCGTCCACAGCCAGGGCGATCGCAATGGCATCACTGGGGCGGGAGTCGATGACGATCTCTTTTCCCCTCCGGTTGAGGTGGATCAGAGCGTAGTATGTATTCTCTTTCAGGTCGTTGACCACAATTTTCATGACCTGGGATTCGAGACCTTCTAAGATATTGTGAATCAAATCGTGGGTCATGGGCCGCTGAGAACCCATTTTCTTCAGCTTCATTGCAATGGCGTTGGCTTCAAAGGGTCCAATCCAGATGGGAAGGCCTGTCTTATTGGCGAGGTCCATCAGAAGGACGACAAACCCATTCGATGTCGAGTCGAATGTCAGAAACTTCACTTTCATTTGGATGTACATTCTTCTGCTCCTTCCATCGATCCATCGCTTTTGGAAATATTCTCTAACGAGATAAAGGAAATCTTAAAGAAGCGGCCACCCCATCGTTTTCTTTTAGAACGGGGTGCTCCTCAACCCATTTGACCTCCCCATCCTGGCGAAGCGTTGACCTCATCATCTCCTCCGCCAAATCGACGGTCTTCGTCTCGTCTTTGCACAAGCTGCATCGAACGGAGAAATGGCCTGTCGGGTGGCCGAGATTGAGAGAACCGCACCGACGGCACTTTCCCCCTTGGGTGGAGAATGATGTCAGGAGGTAGAGCGTGTGAGCCTGGCCCTTATTGAGGGCTTCCAATGTCCCATTCAGGCCCAAGGTCGCCATACCTGCCTTGAGGGCCTTATCCGAAAGCCCTTGGATCTGATGAACCACTTCGTCTCTCTCCTTTTGGAGGAGACGCTCAAGGGTATGGAGGATGATTTTGGATCTTTCTTCCGAGAAGTCGATCGAAAAAGTATCCGCAATATGATGTTTCACTCGTTCGGGAAGAAATGTCTTAAAATTGGCAACAATTCTTTCCTGACCCATGAGGACGATTCTTTTCCATTTTCCAGAGTCGAAAAGATCAGTCAGCTGCTGGGCTACCTCCTTATGGTGCTTGTCCATGTGGTCCTTGATATGGCGCTGGTACCTCATTTGCGCCCATCCGCCCTGGTCATGCCGTCCCGGCACATAGCTTTCGATGGAGGACTCACCCAGCACTCCCTCCAGTGATATCTCAAATAAGTTGGCGGAATCTGTTTTTACCATCACCAAAAGGGTATTCTGATATTGGGAAGAAAGTCGGACAAAGGGTTGGAGCATGGGGAGATCGTAGACAAAACATTCGTTTTTGTAAGGGATGATGGAGGGGTAGGTGAGAAACGTTCCAAGGCCACTGCAGGAGAAGATGGCGATTCCGTTTACCTCCTCATTATAGACCCGGCGAACCAGGCCTTCCACATACTTCTCCACTCGCTGTTGGTCTTCGACAAAGACCTTTCGCCATTCCTCTTGGCCTTGAAGTCGATCATAACCCTTTTTGAGTTGATTCTTGGTAAAGAGGCGAATGCGTTCCCGCTGTTGCTCATCGTCCCATTTGGTATTGAGATAAAGGGACAAGAAAGGATAAGGCCCCTCTTCGATACGGGCCAATCTCTTGATCTCGCTTTTCATATCCATATCAAAAACTCCATCTACCTTTTCCTTCCCGAGTCAGGAAGGATCTGTCCTGTGGGGTTCTTGAAAATTACTTTGTAGATTACGAGCGGGAATCTGTGGGTCAATCTTTTAATCTATATTAAATGAAGAAGAGTTGAAAATCAACTCTTCGGCATGCCGAGCGCTCAGAGTTGATACTGAGCGGCACTTTTGTTCCCGCACTTAAGGACGGAATTTGGCGCCGCCGAAGTATCAAATCTTCCCTTGAAGAAGACTGGGAATCTTTTTTATGACGTCTGTTGCTACCAGAGATTTCTCTCCCAGTTCCTGGGCAACGCCGTCCCCAGCCAATCCGTGAAGAAAGACCGATATCTGAACAGCTGGGAGAATGTCGAATCCTTGAGAGATCAACCCTCCGATCATTCCAGTGAGGACATCCCCTGTCCCTCCTGAGGCCAATCCTGGATTCCCAGTGGGGTTGATGAAGACCTCACCCTTGGGTGTCGCAATCACGGTGCGATGTCCTTTGAGGACAAGATAGACACGATGAGACTGAGCAAAGGTGCGGCTCACGCCAATCCGATCCTCTTGGACCTCTTTGGCAGTGGATCGGATTAACCTTGCCATCTCTCCTGGATGGGGTGTGAGGATCAGGGGTCCCCTTGCGGAAAGCAGGGTCTTGGATTGTCCTGCCAGCGGCGCAAGCCCATCAGCATCGAGGACGACCGGGAGATCCAATGTCTTGATCAGCTTGAGAACGAGCGACTGGGTTTCCTTGTATGTTCCAATGCCAGGACCAAGGACCACAGTCTTCTTGTTTTCGCAGAGACGAACGATGCCATTGAAGGCCCGGAGGCTGAGGGTTTGCTTGGGGGTCTCTGGGAGTGGTTCCGTCATTGCCTCTGTCAACTTTACCTCCATGATCCAATTAAGACTCCTCGGAATGGCCAAGGTGACCAGTCCCGCCCCCATCCTGAGAGCAGCTTCACAGGCCATCGCTGCTGCTCCGGTCTTGCCAACCGATCCGGCAATGACCAGGAGGTGTCCGTAATCACCCTTATGACTATCTGGTCGTCGAGGTATGGATAGCCATCTTCGGATCTCATCATGTTCCAGCAGATGATTCTGGATCTTCTCCTCCTCCACCAATCTTCTGGGGATTCCGATATCAACGACTTTCAACGTTCCCACATAATCGCATCCCGGATAGATGAGGTGGCCCACTTTCGGCAGGCCAAAGGTGACCGTGAGGGAGGCCCGGACGGCGGCCCCCAAGGGCTTACCGGTATTGGCATCCAAACCAGATGGGATGTCGATGGCGACGATGGGTTTTTGGAGAGTGTTGAGATGGTCGATCACCTCCCTGTAATAACCCCTCACCTCGGCATCGAGGCCTGTTCCGAAGATGCCGTCGATCAAGAGATCGAAAATCTCCATGCCCTTCTTGATTTTCTGGTAATCTTTGGAGGAGGGAACAGAGATCACCTCTCCTTTCATATGGTGGAAGATGTTGTAGTTGGTCTCCGCATCCCCACGAAGGGACTTCGGATCGGTGAGCAGGAAGACCTTCGCTGAAATTCCCTGATTGAGAAGATGTCGAGCGATCACAAACCCGTCTCCTCCGTTATTCCCCTTCCCAGCGACAATTGCCACCTTCTTCTTCTGAAGATCAGGGAAGGTCTTGAGGATAACCTCTGTGGCCGCCCTTCCTGCATTTTCCATCAGGACGATACCGGGAATTCGGTAAACCTCGATACTCTTTCGATCTAATTCCTGCATCTGTTCAGCGGTCGCTACCTTCATCACTGTCCCCCTCTAAAATCACATGGGCCACGGCGAAGGGCCGCTCGTGGGAGAGAGTAAGAAGAGTCTTTTTGATTCGCTGGGCTTCGAGGACCTCTTTTGCCTTTCGATGGAAGGAGAGCAGAGGTTTACCCAATGAATCATTCTCCACTTCAATATCTGTCCATTGGATACCATTTCGAAGGCCACGTCCAATGGCTTTAAGAAAGGCCTCCTTTGCTGCGAAGCGAATGGCGAAACATTCGGGTGGTCGGGAGCGTTGCTGACACCGTTCGATCTCTCTCTCCGTAAAGACTCGACTGAGGAAGAGGTCTCCCCAGCGAGCCATCGTCCTTTCAATTCGTTGGGTATTGACGATATCGATACCAGTTCCTGTGATCATGAATTTTCCCGCTATGCGCAGAGCGCTAAGCGCTTAGCGTTATCATCGGATCAGGGCAATCATCTCCCGGACAGCTTGATCGAGTCCGACCAAGACCGCCCTTCCGATAATACTGTGGCCAATATTCAGTTCTTCGATCTCCTTAATTTCTGCAATGCGGCGGACGTTCACATAGTTGAGGCCATGTCCCGCTGCAATCTGGAGATTGCGATGGGAGGCTTCTCCGACGGCGTCGAGAATCTTCTTGAGTTCCTCATCTGCCTGAGCCAAGGTGGTCGCATCGCAGTAATGGCCGGTGTGTATTTCGATCGCGTTCGCCCCCACCTGTTCGGATGCTTTAATTTGATCCTTTCTGGGATCGACGAAAAGGCTGACAGGAATCCCTCCTTTTTGAAGACCCTGGATCGCCTTTTTGAGGGGTCGGAGGAATTTGACCACATCGAGACCTCCTTCGGTCGTCAACTCTTCCCTCCGCTCAGGAACGAGGGTAACGATCTCGGGCTTTGTGGCCAAAGCAATCTGAATCATCTCCTCGGTGGCAGCCATCTCCAAATTTAGTCGGGTTTGAACGATCTCTCTCAAGAGTCGGAGATCTCGGTCCTGAATATGGCGCCGATCCTCCCTCAAATGGCACACAATTCCATCCGCTCCTGCCAGTTCTACTATCCCAGCAGCAATGACCGGATCTGGATATTTCACCCCTCGGGCCTGTCTTACAGTTGCCACATGATCGATATTGACACCCAATCTCACCGTGAAACCTCCTAAAAATTTTCAATTGACGATGAACAATAAACGATGAACGATGGACGATTACTTATTATCTATTCGCCATTCGTCATTAGCTTTTTCTTTTCCAAGATGTTTCTTCACCAGTTCTACAAGATCCTGAGCAAACTGATGGAGTTCTTTTTCATCCTCCCCTTCGACCATGATCCTGAGCAGGGGCTCAGTGCCTGAATAACGGATCAAAAGTCTTCCTGAATTGCCTAATGACTTTTCGATCTTCTTCACCCTCTTCTCAATCTCTGGAATCTCGGAGAGGTCTTTCTTCTCTGCAACCTCGATGTTGTAAAGGACCTGAGGAAGTGGTTCCATCACCTTGGCTAATTCATCTAACGGCTTTTCGTTTCGTTTCATAATGGCCAGAACTTGAAGGGCTGTGAGGATACCGTCGCAGGTGGTGTTGTAATCCAAGAAGATAGTGTGACCCGATTGCTCCCCCCCAAGGTTGTAACCTCCCCGAACCATCTCCTCCACGACATACCTATCACCCACTTGGGTTCTGACCACTTTCCCACCAAATCTTTTCATGGTGCCATCGAGCCCGATATTGCTCATCACGGTCGTAACCAAAGTATCCTTTCTTAATCGGCCTTCTGACAACAGTTGAAGGCCGCAGATCGCTAAGATACGATCGCCGTCCACCTGGTTTCCCTGTCGATCGACAAAGATAATTCGATCTCCGTCGCCATCGAGAGCCATTCCGATGTCTGCTCCCTTTTCGCGGACGAGGCGACTGGCCACCTCCGGATGAAGGGAGCCACAGCCTGCGTTGATATTCTCTCCATCGGGTTCGACACCAATGGGGATGATGTCTGCGCCCAATTCCTCGAAAACCATCGGTGCCACGCGATACGTGGCCCCGTGGGCACAATCCAACACAATGCGTAACCCATCTAAGGTGAGGTCGTTAGGAAAGGTGTTCTTGAGAAAGACAACATACCTCCCGATGGCATCATCGATCCGATGGGCCTTTCCCACTTCGCTCGCCGTCGGTCGAAGAGAATTGAGGTGGCTTGAAAATATCAGCTCTTCGATCCTGTCCTCCATCTCGTCAGGAAGTTTGAAGCCGTCCCGAGAAAAGATCTTGATCCCATTGTCGTAGTAAGGGTTGTGAGAGGCTGAAATGACGACGCCAGCATTGGCCCTCATACTGGTGGTGATGAAGGCGATGCCAGGAGTGGGCAAAGGGCCTACTAACATCACGTCGGCTCCCATGGAACAGATCCCGGAGGCCAGGGCCGTCTCCAACATATACCCTGAGAGACGCGTATCTTTTCCGACCACAATTTGATGCCTTCCCTTTACCTCCTTAAAAACGTGGGCAATCGCCCTGCCAAGCTGCATGGCCAGTTCCCCTGTCATGGGGTCAACGTTTGCAATTCCCCTAATCCCATCTGTCCCGAATAACTTACGTGTCATCTCTTTTACGGATACCCATCTACCCCATTTCCTCATGGAGAGAGCAGAGTTGAGGTCTTTGAACTCGTTAACATAATTCCCTTAGAAAGGTCAAGTTTTGGTGGTCTTACCCGTCATTCTTGACCCATTCGGCGGCGCCAAGCCCCGCCCTTCACGGCGGGGTGTCAAGCTCCGCTCAGGGTCAACCCTGAGCAAGCCCCAGCATTTATGCTGGGGAGTCGAAGGGTTGACTCCGAACTCACAACCCTTAGGTTCCCGCCAAACGGATCGCATCGGTAACGGCAATCGCCTTTTTAGCCTGGGCAACGTCATGGCAACGGACAATGTGAGCTCCATTGAGGATTCCAATGGCAATGCTCGTGAGAGTTCCTTCAAGGCGCTCATTCACCTCCGCATTCAGTATCTTTCCTATGAAGCTCTTACGGGATGTCCCCAAAAGTATAGGTTTTCCAAGTACCCGGAATTCCAATAGATTTTTTATGATTAGAAGGTTGTCCTCCACGGTCTTTCCAAAACCAATTCCAGGGTCGATGATAATCTGTTGAGGGTCTACCCCGGCTGATTCCGCCCTTTGAACAGAATCTCTCAAGTATTCGAGTATTTCAGAAAAGAGAGACCCATACCGGACATCCTTCTGCATCGTTTCAGGGGTTCCCCGCATATGCATTAAGACGATGGGAATGTCCTCCTTAGCAGCGACATGGGCAAGTTCTGGGTCGAGATGTAATCCACTGATATCATTTATCATTTGAGCCCCTGCCTCAATAGCCCTCTGTGCAACGGCAGACTTGTAGGTATCGATAGAAATTGGGGTATCCACCTCTTTTGCAAGAGATTCGATTACAGGGATTACCCTGCGGAGTTCTTCTTTAATTTCGATGGGTTTTGAGCCTGGCCTGGTCGACTCGCCCCCGATGTCTATAAGATCAGCTCCCTCTTCAACCATCTTTAGCCCATGGGCAATTGCCTGCTCCCTATCGAAGTAGAGGCCCCCATTTGAGAAGGAGTCTGGAGTGACGTTGATCACGCCCATGAGAAGTGTCTCCTTCCCTAAGGTGAATCTTTTCTTTCGGCAACGTATGGTGTAATGGGTTCTGGAGATGTTCTTAATTGTTTTCCGTAAGGATTGACCGAGGGGTCGAAGATCGGGGTATTGATCCAGTTTGAGGATAAGTTTTTCGAACTGTTTTTCAGTGCCTATGAGAATGGCATCTGTCTGTTGGGCACTGCAGTCGAGCCCTCTTCTATCGAGGGCGGCGTCTCCACTCAAGGCGAGCATCTCTTGTTTGAGTAGGTTGGCAGTTCGAGGAGTGATCCCTTCGACCTTAAGGTTGAAATGGAGGGCCTTGCCCTTCATCAACTTCATACCAGTGGCATCCACTCCCACCATCCCCATATGATGGATAGCCTCTCTGGCACTGGTGATATGAAGGCACCGAATCAAATTCATGTCATAAAGCTAAACCGTCTCACCCTTTATGATTAAGTCGATCTGGCGACCGTCAAGGGCCTCTTTTTCGAGAAGCGTGTTGGCCAGTTGGTGGAGCGTGGTCATATGTTGCCGGAGCAGATCCCTTGCCTTCTCATAACTGTGAGAGACAATGGCCCTGATCTCGTTATCGATCAGCTGAGCGGTCTCTTCACTATAATCTCGGTGCTGAGCAAACTCTCTTCCCAGAAAGATCTGTTCTTCTTTTTGCCCGAAGGTGAGTGGGCCGAGTTTTTCACTCATCCCCCATTCACATACCATTTTCCTGGCAATTTCGGTCGCCCGTTCGATGTCATTGCCTGCTCCAGTCGTTTGAAGGTTCAGCACGAGTTCCTCTGCCGCTCTTCCTCCCATCATCACTGTGATATTATTGAGGAGATAGTCTCTTGGATAGGTATGTTTTTCGTCAAGGGGGAGTTGTTGTGTAATTCCTAAGGCCCGGCCTCTGGGGATAATCGTCACCTTGTGGATAGGATCTGTTCCAGGGATCATTCTTGCTACCAAGGTATGACCAGCCTCGTGGTAGGCTGTAATTCTTCGTTCCTCCAGGGGGATGATCATCGATTTCCGTTCCACGCCCATTAGGACTTTATCCTTGGACTGTTCGAGGTCGACCATCTCGACTTTTTCCTTCCCCAATCGAGCAGCGAGCAGAGCCGCCTCATTCACCAGATTTTCGAGATCGGCTCCAGTGAACCCCGGAGTTCCTCTCGCAAGATCTGTGAGATTGACATCATCAGCTAAGGGTGTCCGTTTCGAGTGGACTTTTAGAATCTCCTCTCTGCCCTTGACATCAGGGACAGGAACGACCACCTGTCGGTCGAACCGACCCGGTCTAAGCAGGGCAGGATCCAGGACATCGGGTCGGTTTGTAGCAGCGATCAGGATCACCCCTTCGTTCGATTCAAAACCATCCATCTCGACCAATAATTGATTCAAGGTCTGTTCCCGTTCATCATGTCCGCCGCCAAGACCCGCTCCACGGTGCCTTCCAACCGCATCGATTTCATCGATAAAGATGATGCAAGGAGCATTCCGCTTTCCCTGAAGAAACAGGTCACGTACCCTGGAGGCCCCGACCCCTACGAACATCTCGACAAAGTCAGATCCGCTAATGCTGAAGAAGGGGACATCGGCTTCGCCCGCAATGGCTCGGGCCAGAAGTGTCTTGCCCGTTCCAGGAGCACCGATGAGGAGAACCCCTTTCGGTATTCTTCCTCCAAGTTTCGTGAATTTCTTTGGATCTCTGAGAAAGGCAATAATCTCCTCCAATTCATCCTTTGCTTCATCAATCCCCGCCACGTTTTCGAAGGTGACATGGTGGTCTTCCTTGGCCAGGATTCTCGCCTTGCTCTTTCCGAAGGAGAGGGCCTTCCCACCGCCAATCTGCATCTGTCTCATGAAGAAAATCCAGACACCGATGAGAAGAATCATTGGGAACCAGGAGATGAGAATGTTCTGCCAGAGGGGAGATTCCTCTTCTTTCTTTGCATTGATCACTATCTTCTTCTCTCTGAGAATTTTAATTATCTCAGGGTCTTCGGGCGCATAGGTTTTGTAGCGTTTACCCTCTACATCCCTCCATGTAATATTTCTCCCCCGAGCCTCCACTTCTTGGACCTTATTGTTTTCGACGGCAGCGATGAAATCGGAATAATTTTTTTCAAAAAGTGTTTGACGCGGTTTGGTAAAAAGGTTGAAGAGGAAGATCATAATGACAATAATGATCCCCCAGAAGAAGAGGTTCTTGATAAGGGAGTTCAAAGATTTGCCTCCATGATCATTTCCGACTTAAATTAACATAATGCCCTTATTATTTCAATATCGTCTTGGTTTGGCACATAGCCTCGATTGGAGCGGGTTAGGAGGAAAGACATTGCTCATCTAATTGAAATTATTACTTAATTATCTCCCTGAGTGTCGTATGAAGCTCTTTTTCGCTTGAAAAAATTCAGGAAACCCTATAGAGTTGAACCATATGTCCGTTGACCTTTTGAGACGGTGTCCTCTTTTTGCGGGGTTGAAAGAAGAAGACCTGAGGAGAATCAGAGCGATCGCCTCACTCAAGCAGGTTGGGAAGAAGGAGATCCTCTTCTCTGAGGGTGAGGAAGCGAGAGGTTTTTATGTCATTCTCTCGGGAAAAATAAAACTTTATAAGGTTTCACCGGATGGCAAGGAACAGATTCTTCATGTCGTTTCTGCACCTGATGCGTTCGCCGAGGCAGCCCTGTTCCTCGAAGGAAGTTATCCTGCCTTTGCCGAGGCCTTGAGTGAAACTCAACTCCTCTTCTTTCCCAAAAGGGATTTTGTCCAGCTGATCGAGAGAAATCCTCAGCTCAGCATCAATATGATTGTCTCCCTGTCGCAGTTTCTCAAAAGGTTTGCATCCTTGATCGAAGAGCTTTCCCTCAAGGAAGTCTCCTCCAGAATCGCAAAATACCTGATCGATCTCTCGATGAAGTCCTCAAAAGAAGGGAAGGGTCAAAAGGAAGTCGAACTCGATTTGAGCAAGACTCAATTGGCCTCAAAACTGGGAACGATCAGTGAGACCCTTTCGAGAACTCTGGCAAAGATGAAAGCCAAAGGCATCATCGATGTCAAGAAGAATAAAATTCTCATTCTCAATCGTGAGTTATTAGAGGAGTTGGCCTCGGGTTTGAAAATTTGAACTCTGAGATTTCCTAATTGCCTTGGTTGCATCAAGCATGTCCCACAGGTACGAGATATCTTCCTTGTCAAGCAGCATCGATCACATGCCGGATTTTAAGGATTCCATCCCCACGGAAGGGATTGCGGAATCCACGGTTAGACACAACATGGACTACGCGTCCAAAAATTGCATTTAACTTCTCGATCATGTCCACCCACTCATATAAGCTCCAAGAGGCATTCTCAGCGAAATCAACCAAAACGTCCACATCGCTAAGACTGTGCTCTAACCTAATGAGAATAGCCTAACCAGAATGCGAAGATACTGTTGACGTCTTACTTAAAATTATGTATGTTCGTATCGAAAGATCGACATTCGATTAATTGCTTTATTGCTCCTTTAGTTGTGGTTACCATGGTAGAGGCAAGAATTCGTATATCCGCACCAAATGAGGATGTGAATGAGTTAGCCGGTCCGCATGATATAAAAATTGGAGGGATAAGGAATGCCCAGCCACTTGATAGAGATATTTGAAGATGAAAAGCTTGTAGAGAAGATCAAAAGGCGCCTGCCTTATTTGTTTCAACTTGCGGAATTGGAAAGTTCAAGAGCAGGTAAAACTGGAATGGAGGAGTGAAATATGAATAGTAAACAGGCAATTCGAATAGAACAATGCAAACATTGCGGTGAGATATTGGATGTCATCTGGTTTACGGCTCTGATGACTGAGGAGTGGTCTTGGAATGGGTGGCGCTGGGAGTGCACGGCAAAACATAGTCTTGTCGTGGATCCAGATCAAGCTGTACTTTGTCCACATTGTGAAATAGCGGTCGGTACTGGTCGTGACTTCGGTTTTGGGATTGGCTACAAATAAAACATATGCAGTGAGGTAGAAATGCCAAACGTAATTCAAAGCAAAAGTGGAATTAATTATAGCTATGCAACAATCAAGATAACACAAAGTCGAATAGATAAGGGTTTGATAGCTATTCCTGTAGGTCTAGCGAAGTGGTTTCCTGATAAAAATGACACTATACAAGTCCTTTTAAGTGATTCACCTGTTTCTCAGGACAAGCATTATTCTTCCTATAGCAGTAGCACCCGCGAATGTAGAATTGGAGGAATGAAACAGTGGTTCCAAGAAAATAACATTAAGAGCGGGGATGAAATAGTTATTCAGTTTATAGATAAAGACCGCTTCATTTATCGGCTCATCCCTGAACGAAATTTTATACTAAAGACTAAAGAACTACAGAATAGTTTTGACCTTTCTGAAAATGAACAAGAGGCTTCAGGAAAAATTGCAACTCTTGCTCAATGGATTTATCTTGACAAAAATAAGGTCGTACTCAATGAATACAATCGCCTA
>Ga0315309_1001182_pt1 | contig 15637 bp, 9 predicted proteins | sample TDP4_MG_FD_203080 | JGI IMG/M metagenome (GOLD analysis project Ga0315309, IMG submission 203080) | Freshwater sediment microbial communities from Lake Towuti, South Sulawesi, Indonesia - TDP4 | ecosystem: Environmental > Aquatic > Freshwater > Lake > Sediment | place: Indonesia: South Sulawesi... | reverse complement strand
ACAATAGATGCCAAGTCGAAGCGTTCTCGGAAGTGCCCGGCTTCTATTCCTCCTCCCGGCTCGTAGAGATCTCCTGTCAACACCACGGCTCTCAGTCCTTCAACAGACGCGAGAAAGGCTGCCTTCTGGTCTTCTGCGACAATCGTATCGCCAAAAACAAAATTTAGGGCTGGCCTGACTTCGTTAGGGCATTCTATGAAATCCACCAATCGCCCAACTACGCCGGGAATGTCAAAGCAGTTCTCGACGGGTTGGCTAGGCGAGATACTGTTGGCCGGTATGATCTTGAGCCTACCAAGCTTTGCCCGCTTCAAGATTTCGGCACAAACCATCGCGGTTTCAATGTCTCTGACCACAAGCGCAGTCATCCATCCAGCTGAGGCTACCTCCGCCGCTCTCAGACATCTCTCATTGATCTTGATCAGGTTCTGGAGTCTGCCGTAAACCCCGACTATCGCCCCTGCCGCAGCGATCTCCTCAATTCTCCTGAGTGCGCTCTCTTCAGGCGCCAATGTCTCAAGAAGTTCCTTCTGAGTTTCAAGTTCGGACACGCATAGACGAGCCTTCCTCGCGATCCCCGCTGCCTCTTTGATCTCTTGCTCTTTCATCTTCAGGAGGAGCTGGCTCTGCTCAAGTTTGTTGCTGCTAGCCTTGACTCGCCTCTCCTCTTCCTCGCGTAGTCTAGTAATCTCATTCAGCCGAATGTTCATTTCTCCAATGAGTTTCAAGTAATCTGAACATCGCGCTTCCAGAGCCTGTCTCTGATTCTCTAGTAAATCGACCTTGGCCGTCTTGCCTGCGATCTGCGCTTCGATGCTCCCCAACGACTTGGAAAGGTTCTCCATCTCCTGTTCGATTCCTTCGATCTTCGTAGTGTTCTCTCCAAGCCTCTCTCTGGTAAGGCGAACCTTTGTGGACATGGCATCATACTGTTGCTGCTTCTCGCCTACTGCCGATAGGATTTCCTGATGTCTCCTCTGGAGATTCTTTTGCTCCTCCTTCATTTGGTTTGAGGAAGATAGCAGTTGGTCGGCGTGGAGTTGAAGTGCCTCCTTCTGCTTCTCGAGAGTTCTTAGACTGGTTTGCTCTGACTCGATCTGAGCGGTCAAGCGGGCTACGATCGCGTTAATATCTCCAATTCTTCTCTCTACTTCGAATAGCTCACTGCTTCCTTTGTCAACAACTTCAAGCTCGAACTGTCTTCTCTTTGATTCAGCAAGATCCCTTCGCTTCGCTAACTCTTCTCTCTTCCGCCTAATCTCGTCGATTTTCTCCTGCATTGTCTTCGCTCTAGTTTGTAACTGTTCAAGAGCTTCCCGGTGCCCCAGGAGTTCTCTTGACACGAGCGAAGCGTCCAGTCTGTTGATCTCGTTATTCAAGAAGGTGTATCTGAGGAAGTCGTGTCTCTCCTTTTCGAGTGATTCTACCCGATTTCTGACCTCTTCGATTCTGGCAGACGCGACTCTAAGATTTGTGTCAGCTATGGTGAGTTGCTTTTGGGCTTCCTGCTTCTTCAGATCATAGATGCCGATTCCGATCATGTCTTCGATAATCTTTCGCCGCTCTTCGGCAGATACCTCTGCGAGTCTGGTTACTGCGTGTTGAGGAATTAGGTTGTATCCGGTAACTTGAATGTCAGCTGAAGACAGAATGTCTGTGAGTTGCTTCCGAGGTACTCGCCTCCCATTGAGTCGATATATTCCTTCGCCTCCCTTTCGAAACTCTCTTGAAATAGTGACTGCGTCAGCCTCGACAGGTATTCTCCTGTCAGCGTTGTCGAATTGGATTGAAACCCAAGCAGACCGAGACTGAAGATGAGGAGAGGTCTTGTGGATGATATCTGCAAATGAGGTGCATCTGAGTTCTTTCGGGCTGAGCTCACCTAAAGCAAATCTGACAGAGTCCATCACGTTAGACTTGCCAGATCCGTTGGGCCCCGTTATGACGGTGAAGCCTCGGTCAAGTGAGATGGAGGCTTTCTTCTCGAAGGTCTTGAAGCCTCTCAGCTCGATCTTCTTGATGTAGACCAGAATCGGCCGTACTCCTGCTCTTTCATTGATAGTGCCTCTGTTGGGTCGAGCGTCGAGTCTTAAACCGTTTTTAAAGGTTCTTTGATATAGCCGCCATTACGCTGCCTAGGTCTGCACGTAACAGAAGCGCTTTGGATACGCCCACCCGTGCCTTACCGAGGATTGAAAGGGCTTCTCAGCGTCGCTTCTTCTTTGCCACGGCCTTGGTGAGAACCAGCAGGGCCACGACTACGATCGGTAGTAGATAGGCTTCGAACTCAGGTATCGGAATCTCCGATCTCTCCAAATAGAAATTCATCTGAGCCACGCCGCCCTCGGAGATTGCTATGGCCCTGATCTGTGTCTTGAAGCCGGGATGCTCGACTGTCACGTTTAGGAGACCTGACGGCAGAAACATGATATAGCTACCGTTGAGTCCTGTTGAAACGGATTCCACCAAGACGCCGCCGCTATATGCCGAAACTCTCGCCCAAACCAACGGCATGGCCTCATCATACATGTTGTATCCCAACACCACACCCTTCAACATGCCTCCGCCTGGCCGTATCCCCACGACTCCGGGCGAGAAATCTGTGAAATAGGCAAGAGCTAGAGCCACTAGGAGCATGCATGCGGAGAGTATCCGTTTACTCATTCGGTGACCATCCTCACATTAGAGACATTTGGAGATAGTCCCATTAAGGTTTTCGAATTCTGCACACCTTTCGCCACATGGCGTGCCCGTATCTGCTTGGCGATCCGGCATATGGCCTGGGCCACAGTAATGCTCGAAAGCAATGCTGCCGAAATGAGGAAAATGGAAGTGGCGGCCGTGGTTGTTATTGGGGCACGAGTTATCTCGCCGAAGATTATCACTTCAGCTCCGATCACAAGAGCTATTGCCATATATTTGAGCAAGTTCTGTCCTACAGCAAGTCTGCTCTTTCTAGAAACATAAAGCCCTAGCAGCGACAAAGGTGCCAGATAGACGGCACCAGCCAGTGCAGACGCAGCGAAACCTGCTATGAAAAAGGCAAGCTCAGAACTGGGGCCGATTGCAGTGAAGACCGATCCCGTCAGGGCCAGAATCTGTAGTGCAGGATAGAGCAGCACCATCAAGGCCTTTTTGAGCGCGGGATTTTCGGCTATGGACTTCGACAAGTCCGGAGCTAAGGAATGGCATAGCTGGTCGAAGGCTCCGGACCAATGCCTTCCGGCAAAGGTTCTGGGTATGTGACGTTCTCTAATGTCTTCCAAAATGCCAAGTTCTGGAGGACGATCAGGGCCATATGTTGCAACCAATATGTTCAGAAGCCCCCTTGGCTTCCTCAAGTATGCTAGCTCAAGGCTTCTAGGCGAGTTGATTGTTTGAGGCGATTCAATGGGCTGTCCGTCAGAATTTCTCCATCCTTGGAGAATGTATTCGTCGATGTCTGTCAGGATCTTGGTCGGCGCTTCGAGACTCACAGAGGAGTCCGCGTCCACCCATTCCAAGAGACTGAAGGGCATCGTACCATTTTGCCACTTTAGGTTGACTTTGACTGAGATGTTGGTTCCGTTCGGAAGCCCGATGACTCTCAGACTGACTAGGTATTGCGTTCTCCAAGTCGCGCTCACAGTCTTAGGGCCATTCATCATCACAGATCCTTCACTAGAGCCTCCGTCATAGTCCCCTGTCCACTTCACGAAAACATGACGAACTCCGGTTCCCGGGTTCACCATTGGCTCAACAGAGAACCTTGCGTCTGCGCCCGCCGACATCCAACCTTGGCCCAACGGCTTTCCGCGTTCACTCAATACTCGAAGTTCGTACTCGGTTCTCCAGTTCGCGACGATAGTTCGCGGACCCGTCATAGGAATAGTGATCTCTATTGACTCAGAGGTTATGTTGCCAGACCAACTGACGAATACTCTTCTTGTACGGTTTCCATGGTCAACCGGAGAGGATACTCTCAGTCGAACCGCAGTCCCTTCCTTATGCCACCCCTGCTCTGCAAAAGGACCGACTTGCGAGATTACAGCGAGGTAGTGTTCAACAATCCAGTTTGCCGTCAGATTGTACGGACGATTCATAGAGATTTGAAGAGTGGAAGAGTTTGAGATCTGGGTTCCACTCCAGTGAGAAAACACGAGGCGAGTCTTCCCACTGTTCGCAGGCGTCGGGGAGGTTGCTTTTGCAGTAGCTGTACTGTTCTCGTCATACCAACCATCCCCTGAAGTTGCGCCTCTGCCCGAATCTATGGTGAGACGATACTGGGTCTTGTATTCGACCGAGAGAGTCACGTCTCCTGTAGCCGAGTAGACTCTAGGATTGGAGGTGTCTCCATCACTCCATCTGACAAAGATCTGCCGTTTTCCTGTAGACAGAAGATGCTCGTATGGAACCTCAACCGTCTGCTGCCCCTGTAGAATTGGCACCTCTATCACCATCGTTCCGTTCGCTGTGTATGTTGTGCCATTGACGCGGACTGATCCTCCTGCCCACGGAAGCCTCACTGAGAGTATCAATCCAACCACGAATTCGTAGGTGACCTCGTTGTTCAGACGATTGATGTCGCTCAGTCTGTTCTCTGAGTCGACGACGCACTTTACTACGTGCTTGCCATATGTCGCGTTCCAAGTTAAGTGTACAAGATGAGATTGTCCTGCCTCAAGGGTATAGGTGTTGGTGTAGATGAGGTTCAGATCCATGTAGACGTGAATAGTGAAGCTGGAGGCTGTGGTTGTGCCTTGATTCATTATGCGAAACATCAATGTGAGTGTACGGCCGGAACGGGCCGGGTAAGGCGTGATTTCTGGCTTTGTGACTGATAGATCAGGGGCAGGCCCTACACGGTTCACTAGCAGACGAAAGCTCTGCCCAGTTCCCCCTAAGATTGACACGGATATCTTGTTGGAGGTGTCGCTGAAGGTTCGGCCTGGTTTGAATGTACAATCATCTAGCGTAGCCGTCAATGGATTGGCGTCGACTATCTGGACGCTTCCGGGGCCGCCTATGTTTCCGTCTATGTAGGTGACAAGCAGACCCGCATCCGGCAAGGCTAGGTCGTATCCTATTTTCTGTCTTAACTCGACAAGATAGTATGTCCTATCGGTGAGAGGAATCTTGACGGCTAGCGTTGTGCCGTTCAGCTCAATGGGGCTGAGTGTAACATTGCTAATGATCCCACTCGGCACAACCGCTATTTGACTATCTAAGATCCATCCAAGTCTAATCTTTGACCACGCCAACATGTGTGCCGGGCTACTGCTGGGCGGATTGCCGTTCCAGAGTCCCTTACCCATTAGCTCCCATCTACCGACATAGTCAGATCTTCGATACGGATCGTAGAGGTCAGGTAGACCAAGCAAATGAGCAAACTCATGAGCAAATACTCCAACAGTGTCTGCTCCCTGACTCTCTGTTTCCGGAACGATCATAGCTTTCGAGTAGGAGACTCCATCACGCGTCCTAAACCAGACACCCATGAGGTAGGCACAAGACCACAGGTCATTCAGATTGCCCGAGGTTTCTTGGCCAGGGCCAGCATGGAGCAAGACGAGGTAGGAGTATTGACTGAAGTCTATCTCAGAATCTGCGGCGTCGATTGCCTCCTGAATGAGCATCCAACTGTCAGGGGATCCGTCACCGTTTGGGTCATCGATGTTCAATCCATCGCGCCCGTACGCTCCTACCGTCTTGTTCATCTGATACCAGCGGGAAACATGTCCAGTCAGGGAGATTCTGTTGTATGAGGCCTCTCGATAGTACTGGCTGACCTTGTTGAAGGCTACGTCTTGGATTTCGCTTTTGGTCTTTGTGTGGTTTTGATTGGTAAACTCAACACAAAGCACAATCATGGATTGGGGACCGGACGGTGCGAGTCCGTACCCAAAAGCGATCGTCAATGGGACTGGTATAGGAACTGTCTCATTGAATGGGGGTGAATAGTGGGTTGAGACAGGGGTTGTAGCTTGTGTTGAGAACAGCCAGGGCCCTGTGGTCCGGATCGGGATGATAGTCATGAGGCCAAAGAGAACGAGTGACCTAACGATCCTAGTCGGCAGCCGCCTCATTATGGTTCTTCCTTCTCAAGAGTTCTTCTTACGGCGTGACCGCCTAGCGTCATATGCCGCAACATAAATCAGTTCAAAGCACATTGTCATGTACAGCTAGCGATAGTGTCGAGCGGAAATCTACATGTGTTGGTCATTTTTCGTGCTGTAACGATGACTGCGACTGTCTTCGATGGTCAGGTGAGACGTTTCATGCCTTTAAATGTAGGGGGGAGACAATACCACGTTACTACAGAACTAGCAGATATCCGTCAAGGCTTCTCCTTGGTCATGATATGGTCAGTCCCTGAGCACTAGAATCGAGATTATGCTGAAGTTCTGCGATAGTCTGGCGATGAACTCATCCGACAGGATTCTTTGAGCTATCGAAATAACACCTCGAAGAAGCTTTGATTGAATCTTGAGAGTTCTGATTTTAATAAGTGTTCTCTCGTAGGTCAAGTCAACTGTTCGATACGTGCCTGTCAGCGCAAGGGCACTCTTGCGGGTCTTTGGAAAGTATCCTCGATAGCTTTGTCCTTTGTGTGTGATCTTGACATAAATGTTTGCCAGAGGGCGCGGAATCCACGAAAGAAACGGGAGGAGAAAATGAGGTTCTATGATCTGGTACTTGTTCGCGCACTGGATATATGCTGCTCCGCTTCGAGCCAAAATCCTTAGGAGTTCCTGGATCAGTCTAGCCTGTTCACGAACATGTTCCAACACGTCATTGCACAAGACGAATTCAAAGCTTTGATCTTTGAATGGTAGGCTTGTTGCGTCACCTAAGATCAACTTGAGAGAAGTGGTCTCTTTAGCTTTCTTCAGATAGTGCTTGTCTCTGTCAAGACCCACTAGGAGGGGAGACAGGTGTCGGAGACCTTCCGATATAGGAGCCGGCCCGCAACCCAGATCCAAGATAGTCTTTCCTTCTAGAGCCACTCTCCCCTTCAGGAGAGTGAGAACTTCCTGAGCTCTCTCGTTCCATCTGCAGGCGTAAGATTCTGAATTCGAAGATGCAGCTACAGGATTGAGGGAGAGAGTCTTGCACAATGGCAGTTAGCTCCGATCTCTAGCCGACTCGGGTAGAAGGGCTGTTGTGTTCAGCCCCTGAAACCAATATCTGTACTGGATCTATGTGATCTTTGCTATTGCCAGCGCCACTAGGTATGAGGTCAGAAGAGAGGGGGCGATCATGCCGATAGCCAGCCCCGGTTGCAGGACTGCAGGCGCTGACAAGACCTGTCCGATCAGAGTCAATCCAACTCCGATAGCGGTTGCAGTGATTAACAGGACTAGCCAGTTGGTCGACGGCGATCTGTGTGTCGCTTTCTTCCATGCTAGGACAAAAGGAGTGAGGAAGGGCCCTATGTAGAGGGGACCCACCAATGTGCCAGTCAGAACCCATGTTGTGACTTCCTGAAGCCATTGAGGAGTTCCGGTGGCAGCTGAAAGCAGCATGGCGGCCTCACTGGCCTTTATCAGAGGATACAGAAGGAGCGCTATCACTTGGCTAGGGACAGGCGAATTCTCAACTAATCCTATGATACTGTTCAGGAATTGCGGCCACCTCGACCGTCGGCCAGAGGCGATTCGTGTCACCGCGCTAGTAGAGCTTTCAATCGGTTCATAGTCAGGGTCGTATGTCCATCTGGCTTTGAAGTAGATCTTCTCTCCTTGATGTGCCTGCCAAACATATTCATAGTTGCCGCTCTGATCTGTTGTCACCGTCGCGATTTGAGTCCACTCCGTTGAGTCTTGGCTCCAGAAAATGGTGACGTTTGTGAGAGGCCGTGATGGAGTCGTTGCGCCCCTTACTGTTACTGTGTTGCCGACAACCAGCGTAGTGGGCACTACTTGTAGAGTTATCCTGCCTGTGAAGGGTTCCTCAGTTTCATATCTTGCTGTGAGTTGCATTGGACTCTTTGCGGTAGTTGGGAGAGTCACTGGTTCACCCGCTTCCGTTTGCCATCCACGGAAGACGTACCTTGTTTGAGAGGCGCTAAGATTCATAGGAGATACCTTGATCATTAGAGCAGAGTCTGCATCTACCCAGTGTCGATGTCTAAAGGGGACGCTGACGGTTGTCTGATTCTCATTCACCGTAAGATTGATAGCGACGCCTGAAGGCAATCCTTTCGCCGAAACTAGGATCTCATATTGCCTTCTCCAGTTTGCGCGGAGTGTCTTCGGTTTATCAATTGTAACTACTTCCTCAAAGTTGCTGCTTTCCTTGTCTCCGGTCCAGCCCCAGAATACAAGCTTGGTCCTGTTCGAAAGGTCGATAGTCGGCTCTATCGAGAACCTAGCGGTTGCTCCCGCATCGTACCATCCTTCACCGACCGGTGATCCGTAAGGCGAACTCAGAGATAGGTAGAATTGCTTTCTGTACGTCAGGTACAGATCTGTATTTTGTGTGATTCTCACTAATGTCGGGTTTGACTTCGTGAACCACTTCCACTCGCTAAAGATGCGTCTTGAACCTTGCCCCGTCGCTATCTCGTTTTGAGCCTCCATAGCTATATCCCCCATTGGAACCCGCACCTCAATCCTTCCATGCTCGTCAGTCTTGAAAGGAAAGCTGTTGATCCTCACCGTTACATTGCTGAGGTCGGAGATCACAGTCAACAAGTATGGAAAGCGTCCCGGCATCCATAGAGCGACTATGTTTTCGAACGGAGGTTGATGAAGATCGTTCAAGCGAATCGTGTGGGCCCGTAGAATGTGTTCTCGGTCAGACTCGGAGAAATAGAAGATGGAAAAGTAGTATCTTCCTTGATGGTCGTACATCAAGAACCACGTCTGGCTCACGTCTCTTAGAATCGGGTACAATGATAAGGACGCTGTTCCGTCTAGATAGAGCCCTTCTTGATCATCTATGTAGAGAGTGGCCCCCAAGGCTGATATACCGCTTGAGCTTTTCGCCTCTGGAACAATGGAGAGTTTCGGCATCGGCACAGATGGAGACAGGCATGTGTTGTTCTTGACGTAGTCAGCGCCGTAGAACATGTATCCATCATAGCTGGAGCTCTCGTAATCATAGTGCCATAGAGTAAATACGCCAGATCCATTGCGAAGGAACATGTATGATATTCTGAAGTTGTTAGAAGTGACATTGGCTAGAAGTACTATCCAAGCCTTCCGTCCATTGTCATACCAGACCTTCCATGGAACTACCTTGATGTATGTTCTCTTGAGGAAGACAAGTCCGCCTTCATTCGTGACCTTGATGAAGTCGCCGCTCTTCGTTTCCGCATCAACGGAAAATTCGACTATTTGGGTCCTGACCGATGAGGACTCCTTCTGAAACTGAGTGGACTCTGCCTGTGCTCCAATCGGCCTACAAGATGCCAAGGTGATGATAGTGATTCCTACCAATGCCAGCAGGAGCAGAAGCGTTCTCGGAGATCTCAATATCAAGCTTCCTCAGTCAGAGGCAAACCACATCGGTAGTCAATAGTATAATGTTTTGAAGCAAGTACGCATAAAACATCCAAAGCGCGTCAGTTTGGGTTGTCATTACCAGAGCAAACTGATGTCCGTCAATCGGATCCTTCGTCAGCTTGGATCCGCAATTCGCTTCATGCTTGAAATCAGATGACCACACCAAAACCGAGATAAGAGCATGAGAAGGTGTCCTTGTGCTGTGCATGTCGTGCCAAGAAGGCTAGGTGGAGGGAAGGCATTGAAGCGTCGCCTGACTGCCTTTCGGGTCGGAGGCCTCTTGACTGTTCTATTGACATGCATGGTCGAGACGACATTCTTGGCTACAGTGACAGGTGCCTCTGATATCGACATCATGACAAGGATTGAGAGGGGAACGAATTGGATTCTGGCGCAAGCTGTAGAATACAAGGAGGACAGACATGGCTTCATGCGCGAAGCGGAAGGAACGGACGAGAGAAAGCTTTACTGTGAGGACAACTCAAGGGTCGCGTGGACTTTGTCCAACTACCACCTAGACTTCACGTCGGCGAAGCATGACAGATGGTTGAAGGCGGCTGTCGAGTTTGTTTTGGAAGGCCAAGCTGGGACTTGGGACTTTCACCGGTACTATGATGTCAAGCGAAATGAGTGGTTCTTGTCTGGATCGTTCTACTACTGGAACGCTCACATAATGGCTATGTTGGCCCAAACCGCTTTTCTCATGCGCAAACTTCCGCAAATGACTAATGAGCACGAATTCTGGGATAGAGTTGTTCAGAGAATCACTCTTTGCATCAACTCATGGATTGGGGCCAGCATGAGACCAGACGGAAGCTGGATCTTCGCCTACCCGGAACCGCGCCAAACGCGAACAGAAGATGTTGGTATGATGTTGAATGCTTTGTCCTGTATCTCAGGATATGAACAGAAATGGGGTGACAGGAACCGGGCAGAAATGCTGTCCAAAGCGGCACAGAAGACTTGTGAGTGGATTCTCCTCCAACAGGAAATGGATCGAAGCTCTTGGGGATACGGAGGCTTCTACGATGACAATTCGAAAGCCCTTCAGACAACTCTATCGAATGGACGGACAATGTTTGGAGTCCTTGCCTACTGGACGTTCATAGGGCTGACTGAGCCTCGGCCGGACTACGAGGGCTTGCGGAAGAGAATGATCGCTTGGACTGAGGATTTTGCCCTAAGACTAATGGATAGTCATGGAGGGCCCGGAGAAGGTCGAACTCAGGCTTTGGTCAGAATCTATCCCAAGAGAACCCTGGCGGCGGCAGAACTGATCAGAGACTTAGCATTGATCTGGGTTGATCTGGGAGGATCGTACTATTGGTCGTTGGCCGAACGATCCTACTGTTGGCTGGTCGGAAAGAATGAGATGACTCTAGACATGCAGCAAGTGAACAACACAGGGGCAACGAGAGGAGGATTCTATGCGGGAATAGAGAATAGCACGGATGTCAACAAGAAGTCAACTACTGAGGTTACCGCGCAATGCGTGGAGGCGATGCTTCACGCAATGTCAATAGACATACCAGAGTTCCCTTCTGTACGATACTCCGAGATCTTCGCAATTTCAGTGATGGCAATATTGATTCTCAGAGCCGGTGGACGAAAACGGCGCCAGTCTCCACAGCCCGCACGCAATGAGCTTCAAATACACTTGCTCGATCGCGACTTGAGAACTCAGCGAAACCCTGCGGGCAAGTTGAAGCGCGTCCACGGCAAAGGAGCAGAGACTGGTTCAGTTTCTTGAGGAATCGATCTACTGACAATCGGGCTTTTTTCGAAGTCTTGACTTCAGAATCCACAGGGCTAAGCTGAGGAAGGCCAACGGGACCACTATGAAGATCGCTGAGAATGGCAGCAGCTGTGGGACAGGGCTCTGCGGCCGAATCAGGACAATCTTTCCTGGCGATCCATATATGCCGCAGGCAAGAGATCCGCCCAAGGGGGCGAAGGCGTAGACACCGTCCTCACCCTCTCCCAGACTTAGTGCATCCAATCTTCTGAGATCCAGATCCAGCCTTATGATCTTACCAGGTCGTACATCTAGTCCGGCGTAAACCGATCCCTGGTGAACGATGAGGGTCCAGACATTGTCTTCTCCTTGAGAAAAAAGTAAGCCTGAACCTACCTCTTCAAAAGTAGTCAGGTCTACCTTCGCGATTCCTCCTGGCTTCGAGTAGAATCCTGCAAACAGCATGTTTTCCGATATGGCGATTGGCTGAGGATAGTCGTTTCCCTGTTTCAGTCGAAGCGAACGTTCCTCTCGGAAGGTCGCTAGGTCTACCTTCGCAACTCCTCCCGGACGCATCGCAATATTCGCATAGAGATATCCATCCTTGATTGCCATTGAGTAGATGTTGTTCTCTCCCGGCGCCAGCTCCAGAAGGTCGACTTCTTTGAATACCTTGAGATCAACCTTCACGATCTTACCAGGCCACATTCGCAAGCCAGCGTAGAGGAAAGCGCTTGATGACGCTAGTGAACTGACCCAGTTTTGGCCTTCCGGAAGAGTCAAGGTCTCGATCTTGGAGAAACTATCTATGCTTATCTTCACAATCCTTCCGGGCGATGTGTACAGCCCTGCATATAGGTAGTCTTCAACAACGAGCAGTGAGTAGACTGAGTTCTCACCCTCGGACAACCTGAGGGAAGAGCCAATCTTGTTCATCGATCCCACATCAACCCTAGCGATCATTCCAGGCACCGTGTTCATACCAACATAGAGTCTGTTTTCTTTCACAGCGAGAGATGTCACCTTGTTCTCTCCCTGAGCAAATGATAGAGAACTCTCGACAGACAGACCATTCACAGCGTTTGAGAGCAAGTGAACAAGAAGTAGAAAACATAAGACCAAGGGATAGCGATGGATTGCTTTCAACCTAGCGACCATATGTTCGCTTTCTTTTCTGGTAGATTCTTATGGCGCGTAGCAGATCGATCTTGCGAAACTCAGGCCAATACACATCGAGAAAGCAAAGTTCACTGTATGCAGACTGCCAAAGAAGGAATCCACTGAGCCTTTCCTCACCAGACGTCCTTATTATTAGATCTGGGTAAGGGTTAGGAAGGTGTGCCGTATATAGGTAGTCTCGAAAGCTTTCCTCGTCGATATCGTCAAGGCAAATCTTTCCTCTGTCTAGGTCTTGGGCGATCTTCTTAGCAGCGTCGACGATCTCGGCGCGTCCGCCATATGCCACAGCTATGTTTAGGAAATGCTTGTCATTTTCCTCTGTCTGTTCCTCTATCTTCGCGATCAACTTTTGCAGTCTTTCGGGAAGAAGTTCAATCCTCCCGATCGCCTTCACCTTCACGCGCTTTTCTCGGAGTCTGTCATCAGTTTCAAGTCTTTTCGCCTCTTGCTCTAGGACATCGAATATTCGCTCAACCTCCTCACGAGATCTCTGGAAGTTCTCTGTTGAGAAAACGTAGGCGGTTACTGTCTGTATTCCGACTTCTAAGCACCATTCAAGGAAGTTCCCCGCCTTCTTTCCACCCCACAAGTGCCCCTCCCATTTCGGCAGAGAGTGTCCCAAGGCCCATCTTCGATTTCCGTCTAGTATTACGCCGATATGCTGGGGCATCTCGCCGCTCTTGACTTGGTCGAGAAGCCATTTCTCGTAGATCCTGTAGACCCCTGTGGCTACTAGCAGTCCTCGGAGCATCGCCGGTTTCTACACCTCTAGCATGACTGATGCCTTGCATCTACAAGGCTCGACGCTATGCAGCTCAGTGATTGAATGTGACACTATTGCAGCTATTACAGACGCTACTCTTGATGCCATCTCTTCAACTTCTTTGCGGGTTACTTGGGCCTGCATTCCTGCGGCCATGTTGGATACAAAGCAGATCGTGGCATAGCATAGACCAGCCTCCCTTGCGAAGAAGACCTCGGGGGCTCCAGTCATCCCGACCAGATCACATCCTAAGGATCTGAACATCCTGATCTCCGCGGGGGTTTCGAAACGTGGCCCTTCGGTACATACCATCACTGAATTGGTCCAAAGCTTCATCACTTGCTCTCCCGCTGACTCGATCAGAAGCTTTCTCAGACCTGGGCAGTAGGGTTCAGTAACATCTATGTGAGTCACAGGGCCATGCTCGTGGAGAGTTGTAGGTCTTGCCCTTGTGAAATCTACGATGTCAACCGGTATGGCCAAGTCTCCTGGCTCGTATCTCTCATTGATGGCTCCAACCGCATTTGTTGCGATAATTCTTTCAACACCGAGGCTCTTCAGTCCGACTATGATTGCGCGATAGTTGACTCTGTGTGGTGGGACTTCATGTTTCACACCATGTCTCGGGATGAAGGCGACTTCATGGTCCTTGATTGTGCCTATTGTTATTGGGGGAGGCTTACCGTATTGGGTTTCGACCTCTATGATTCTTCCTTTGTCTTGCATCTTTTCGAGGCCTGACCCCCCAATGACAGCTACGCTAGGCAAGGGCTTTCTCCCCGGCAAAGTTCCAGAGCCTGAGATGCACCAGAAACAGGAGCGACGATCTGGGGCGCGAACTACACGGCCCCCTTTTCGACAAGAGCTCTGAACTCGTCAAGCGAAAGTTTCTCTCCCCTCTTTAGCTTCTCTTCAGCGGTATCCTCAACCTTCTTCCTGACTTCCTGCTGCTTCCTGAGTCGCGTCATTTGGTCTTCCACAATGATCTTCTGCCTTGATTCCTTCGCCTTTATGTACTCTAGATGAGCCTCATCCGCCTGTTGTTTGACCTGAGAATAGCTGAGATGCGCCTCGTCGGCCTTCGACTTCAGATCTGAGGCCTGCTTCACAACTTCAAGCATCTTTCCGTGATAGACCTCGCTCTCTTTCGCAATCTCGCTCAGTTTTTCATGCGCCTCATTCGCAACAAGCCTAGCTGCATTTATCTCTGCTTGGAGCATGATCGCTCTGTCTCTTAACTCACGGACCTTGTCGTGAACTACAAGTTGAGATTCAAGCTCCTTGATCTGGGCTATGAGTCTGGCTTCCTCCTTAGAGGACAGAGGGTTTGTCTGTATCTTCCACTCAAGCTCTTGCATTCTCCTCTTCAGGCCAGAATAGCTTCCTGAGGCTCTTTTCTCAAGGCTTGCGATCGCTTTCCTAACCGAATCTGCTTCATTACGCTTGGCGTCAAGCCTTCTTCTCGCCTCTTCTCTCTTCTCCTTCAGTTCGTGCACATGCAGGTTCAGTGAGTCCCTTCTTTCCTTCAGCTCTTGGATTTGTCCCTTGAGTTTCTGAAATTGCTCGTTCAGCTCGTCTCTTTTCCCGGCCAGAAGCTTCGCCTGATTGTCCAGTTGATTGCGTCTGGTTCTAGACGAGATTATCTTCTCGTCGAGGTCCTCGATCGTTTCCACGATCTGCGTCATCTCTGCCCTCAGCCATGCCCAGACGATTCTGTAAGACGGAGAATCACTTTTCTTAATTAAGCTTTGGCGAATTGCAGCAGTTCGGAAAAGACAGGCCAAATGGTCAATGCTACTCTCTTTCTGAAGTCGATCTCAACAGGATAACTAGTGAAGCGCTCAAGACGGAGGTCAGCACGAGAGCGAAGAGGATGACCTACTGTCTCCGCAGGATCATTCTTGCGTCCACTATACTCGCACCCTTGTCGTAGATCATCACCGGGTTGAGATCCATCTGATTGATGTCCTGGTTTTCCATCATGAGATCAGAAGCGCTCAACAGAACATCAACTATGGCGTCCTCGTCTGCCGGAGGTTGGCCTCGGTAGCCCTTCAAGATAGGATGGGCTTTGATCTCGCGAATCATCTCTCGAGCGTCCTGCTCGACAATCGGCGCAATCCTGAGAGTCACATCTCTGAAGACTTCCACAAAGACCCCACCGAGACCAAACATCAGAGTCTGACCGAACTGAGGATCCACCAGACCGCCTATGATAACCTCCCTTCCTTGAGGAGCCATCCTTTGAACGAGAACGCCTTCAAGTTTCGCATTTGAATTGTACCTCCTTGCATTATCCACTATCCTTGAGAAGCCACTTTTGACCTCGACAGGGTCTTGAATGCCAAGAAGCACGCCTCCAGCTTCGGTCTTGTGCAGGATGTCTTGAGAGACAATCTTGAGCACAATCGGATACCCCAGCTTTTGAGCGACACTGGAGGCTTGCTCTGTGCTCTTCACCAACTCGAAAGG
>Ga0315309_1001181_pt1 | contig 15641 bp, 14 predicted proteins | sample TDP4_MG_FD_203080 | JGI IMG/M metagenome (GOLD analysis project Ga0315309, IMG submission 203080) | Freshwater sediment microbial communities from Lake Towuti, South Sulawesi, Indonesia - TDP4 | ecosystem: Environmental > Aquatic > Freshwater > Lake > Sediment | place: Indonesia: South Sulawesi... | reverse complement strand
ATTGAGGTCTCCTCTGTCACGCTGTCTAAAACTTTTCTATTTATAAGTCGACAAGCAGTGTCAGGATCGTGAACTGGAAGTCGAAAGATAGCTCGAACTATCGAATGGAAAACTTCTGATATGAGTATTCTGTGCGGGGGGTCCTCTCGTCTGATTTTCCGCCCAACTATCATGTCGTAGGCGTCTCGCTTTTCGTATAGTTCCCAAAAGTCGGAGGCTACATGTTGGCCGTCCGAGTCGACAAAGAACACATAGTCGGTGTTGACCTTTCTTAAGCCGTCTTTTACGCCTTCCATGTAGCCCTTTCTATTCTCTCCAAGGATCAGTTTCATAGGTATTTTCTCACTTAGCTTCAATAGAACATCTTTTGTTCCATCGGTGCTTCCGTCCTCGGAGACTACGATTTCGAGAGGTATCTTAGTGCCTATTTCATTGTAAAAATCGAGCAACGTTTTTTCTATTGTTTTTGCTTCATTATGCACTGGAAAGAGAATGGAAATTTCGGGTTCACTTTGTTTTTCTATTTTCACTTTAGATCCATTTACATTTTTTACGAAGAATCTGCTTATATATTCTTTTAAAATCTAAGGAATTATTCTATTGTTTCTACACTCGTCGGTCGAGTTTTAATATACCAGTTTATTGTTTTTGTCAGCCCCTCTTCTAGAGTCACCTTTGGTTTCCACCCCAATAATCGCTTTGTTCTGGAGATATCCAATGCTCGGCTCACCACTCCTGTAGGTTTCGACTTATCAAAAAACACCTTCCTCGGTTTATGGTCAGTCAGTCTGAGAAGCATGTGAGCGACATCCTTAATTTTGTGTCTTACTGAGGTCCCAAGGTTTATTTGAGTCCCGTCGTTGACTTTTTCTGCGGCTAGAAGCGTCCCCTCAACAATGTCACTAACGTAGGTGAAGTCGCGATCTTGTTCGCCGCTTCCCCAGACTATGTAGGGATCTTGTTTTTCAACCGCCTTTTTAATCAATGATATGATAACATGCGTGTCGTTTTCCCTTTCCCCATAGGCATTAACATACCTGGAGATTGAGCATTTCAAACCGTGCTCTTCGTGAAATGCCAACAACTCTAATTCGCCCATGAATTTTGACCATCCGTATTCTCCGTCGCAGTTAGCCCATCCGTCTTTGAAGGCGTCCTCCTCCTTTAGCAGATATGAAGAATTGTATTCGGACTGTAAAGACATTGGATATACGCAGGCTGTGCTCGCATAGTGAATTCGATGTACTTCTGCTCTGAACGCTTCGGCGAACACATTATGATTTATAGCGAAGTTTTGACAGCATTCAGCTTTATGCATGTCGATGTATCCTCTGCCGCCAATTGTTGCAGCTAAATGAATTACTATGTCTTGATCCTTGACAGCTTCCCTGGCTTGATTTTTTTCTTCTAAATCGCATTTAATAAATCTATGAGAACCAGCAACAATCTTATTTTCATTGGGGTTTGTAGAAAACTTAAGTCCGTGCTTGGTCCAAACCTCAAAAACGTTATTAAGTGAGCCTTTAGACAGGTTGTCTGCTATTGTTACATTTGCTCCAAGTTCAATGAGCCTATCAACTAGGTGGCTGCCAACGAATCCTGCGCCACCCGTAACCAACACGTTCTTAGATTTCCAATCCATTGGTCAGGCCTCATGTCCTAGAGCGCGTTTCATATATATTATACTATGGTTTAGAATGAGGCGTCCAAAAATAGAACAGTTCCATTTTAAGCGTTCTACACATGGTTTCATTTTAACGCAACCCACACTCCCACACGGTTACGTTTGAAACGTTCTCGGCATATTCATCTGTATTGTGACCAAATATTGAATAAATCCGAGGTCCTCCGCCCACAGAGCGGCGGATCTGTTTCCCCATGCCATAGCGACGCGGCTTAGCTTTTGGGCGAGCGGGCGGCCAAACGTATCAATTAGCCTTTCCATCTGACCCTTCATGGCGTTTGTCAGCTTAGTCACTATGGCCATCACTATTTTGGCCAGCTTTGGACTTTTGACCCTTTCTACGCATCTTATGGTGAGGATTACGATGGCCCGTTCTGTCCCGTCTAGAACCTTGAACCAAGTTCTCAGTCGCATAGCTTTTCTCCGAATCTTGATTAGTTCACTGACGGAATTAACAGTGGCGGCCACCATCCCCTCTCCTCCTCTCACTCACGGATGCCCAATCGTCTATGTACATGTCAACCCTCTCGCTTTGCATGGTTTCTATACAATCTCAAACATACACTGTATGATGTCTCATTTGCGCCTCTTTGCCATAAAAGATTTTCGAAAAGAAAGAGATGGCTTTAAATCCGCTTACGCTTTTCATGTCTTAACATTATTTTAGGGTAAGCTTTTCAAGTGCCAAAATACTTATTGTGATTTTTTGTCTGGTTCTTCTTCTAGTTTTTGTTCAGAAAAGTTGAAAAGGAAGATAGTAAAAAGAGAGGTGGGCGAAATGTTAATGGAATACGTATATGCCGCGTTGCTCTTACATAGGGCTGGAAAATCGATCAACAACGTATGACGTCTTTAGATTAACTACTATTTGTGGTGCATATGCGCAAGAACGTGCTCATATTGGGCGGCTCAGGCAATCTGGGTTACTATGTAGTCAACGAGTTGATAAAAAAGGGAAACAGAGTTGTTATAGCAGACATCATGAAACCATGGTATGCCATACCCAAGGAAGCCATATATGAAGAGGCGGATGCCCGAAGCGTTGATTCCGTAGAGGGCGTGCTCAGAGAACATCCTGCCAGTAGCGTTGTGCACTTAGTGGGGCTCCCCGTAACCTCTACGTGTCAAAAGGATCCTGAGCGTAGCTACAAATTGAATGTTGCAAGCGTGTACACCGCCCTAGAGGCCATGAGAAAAGTTGGCATAAACAGGATTATATTGGCTTCAGCCGGCATTGCCTATGGCATGCTCAAAGAAACGCCTATACGAGAGGAGTATCCTCTAGATCCTCATACTGTCTATGGAGCCCATAAGGCGGCTGCCGAATTCATCGTAAAGGCCTATGCCACACTCGGCATTCACTACGTGATACTTAGATTATTCAGCGTGATAAGCGATTTCATAGACAAGGGCCACATGGTAGTCACAACCTTCATCGAAAATGCCCTTAAGGGAGATTCCCTAATCGTGCAAGGAGAAAAACAGGCAAGAGACTTCGTTTATGCGGGCGACGTGGCCAAAGCCTTCGCATCGGCCGTAGAAAAGGAGAATTTAGCAAATGTCACGATTAATGTTGGCTCGGGAAAACCCACGCGCATACTAGAAATAGCGGAAATAGTTAAAAAACACTTTCCAGACGTGGAGATTTTGGTCGAGAAATCGGAGGCAGAGTATTCCATTTGTGCTGATGTCAGTAAAATGAAGACCCTATTAGGAATTGAACCATCAAATCCACTTGAATCCATTGAAAAAATCGTAGCAAAACATCGCGCAAAGCTCTTAAGCCATAATCAAAAAACGTAATAGAAAGGGAGAATGCCTTGAGGATTCTAGTTACTGGAGGCACAGGCTTCATAGGCTCCCACTTAGTTGACGCTTTAAGTGAAAAAAATGATGTGATAATCTTCGACAACTTAAGCATGCGCCCAGGCTACGTTAATGATTCAGCTAAACTCGTTCAAGGCGACGTTCGAGACCGTGGAAAACTCGTGTCGACAGTTAAGGAGGCTGATGTCGTGTATCATCAGGCTGCTGTTGTTGGCGCCGGTCAGTCTATGTATGAAGTGAAAAATTATGTGGACATTAACACTCTAGGCACGGCTAATCTTTTGGATGTTTTAGTTAATGAGGAACATTCGGTTAAGAAGTTGATTGTAGCCTCAAGCATGACCGTGTACGGCGAAGGAGCCTACTCATGTGAGTCCTGTGGAGAGGTTTATCCGCCTGAAAGAAGCCCAGGTCAGTTAAAGAAGAAGATGTGGGATCCTCTTTGTCCCAATTGTGGAAGGGCTGTTAAGCCCGTTCCCACTCGGGAGGAAACTCCTCTGCGCCCCCGTTCGCTATATGGGCTAACTAAAAAGAATCAGGAGGAAATGGCTATGTTAATAGGTGAGGCATACGGTATCCCGACCGTTGTCCTCCGATACAATGCTGTTTATGGTCCTAGACTAAGAATCTCTAGTCCTTACACAGGCGTTGGCACCGTCTTTGTATCTAGGGTTAACAACAATAAACCGCCCATAGTGTTCGAAGACGGACTGCAAACTAGGGACTTCGTCCACGTGAAAGATGTCATTCAAGCAAACTTGTTAGCTTTGCAATCAAAAGCAGATTATCAAGTGTTTAATGTGGGCAGCGGCGTGGCAACAACAATCCTAGATCTTGCCAACATAGTGATTAGGTTATCTAGGAAAAAAATCTCGCCAGTCGTAACGGGCAAATATCGTACCCATGACACTAGGCACTTTGTTGCGGACACTTCAAAGATTAAAAAGCTCGGCTACTCCCCAAAGGTTGCCATAAAAGAAGCCATGAAAGAAACCATGATGTGGGTTAATATACAAAGTCAGAAAGTGGAAGATCGATTTGAACAGGCATACGAAGAATATGAGAAAAAGGGACTAATCTCTTAAGAGGTAGGTAAGAATGTTGGAACAAATAGATAATCAAAAACTATGTAAGAGGGCGATGACTGTTCGAAGGCGCATAATTACAATGTTGGCTGAAGCAGGGTCAGGGCATCCTGGAGGTTCTCTCTCAGCCGTAGAAGTTTTAGTCGCCTTATACTTCTGCAAGATGCGCCACAACCCAAAAAATCCTAGATGGGAAGACCGGGACAGATTCATTTTATCGAAGGGACATGCCGCTCCGCTCCTATACGCCATATTGGCTGAAGCTGGCTATCTCCCGGTTGAAGAACTAAAAACATTAAGAAGGCTGAACACTCGTCTGCAGGGGCACCCTGACAGGATCAGCCTTCCCGGAATCGAAATGACAACTGGAAGCTTAGGCATAGGGCTGTCGGTGGCTGTAGGCGTTGCCTTAGCTGGTAAGCTTGATGGAAGGAATTACCGCGTTTACGTTCTTTTGGGCGATGGAGAGGTTCAGGAGGGTTCGGTCTGGGAGGCAGCCATGGCCGCTGCTCACTATAAGCTTGACAATTTGGTAGCTATTATAGACAGGAATGGCTTACAGCAAGATGGCTTAACAGAACAAATTATGTCCATAGAGCCCATTGCATCTAAGTGGCGAGCGTTCAACTGGGACGTCTTTGAAGTAGACGGATACAACCTCAAGGAGATTATTAATGCGCTGAACGAAGCGGAAAAAGTGGAAAACAGGCCAACAGTAATAATCGCCCATACCACCAAAGGGAAGGGAGTCCCGTCCATGGAATGGTCTACACAATGCCACGCAAAGGTTCCAAGCAAGGACGCCCTCTTAAGCCTTCTAAAAGGGCTGGAATAACCTTGCTCACCCGTCTGACTAAAAGAAAAGCCTCCCAAAATTGGTGAAAATGAGACATGCGGTTCTCAGAACTTGAAGCAACAAGGGAAGCCTACGGCGACGCCCTCGTCGAATTGGGAAGCGAAAATACAAACGTGGTAGTCTTAGATGCAGACACCTCCGTATCAACCAGAACCCAGAAGTTCGCCCTCAAATTTCCCCAGCGCTTCTTTAACGTCGGCGTAGCGGAACAAAACCTTGTCGGAGTGGCCGCGGGCTTAGCCCTGTCAGGAAAAATTCCATACGTGAGTACGTATGCCGTGTTTGCTCCAGGTAGATGCCTAGACCAAATTCGAAACGCCGTTGCATATCCAAACCTAAACGTAAAAATCGTGGCCACACACGGGGGTATATCCGTCGGAGAGGACGGAGCGACCCACCAAGCCCTTGAAGACCTGTCGATTATGCGTGCAATACCCAACATGAAGGTTATAGTGCCGGCTGACGCCAACGCAACCAGATTCTTCGTCAAGAAGATTGCATATGTTGAAGGCCCCTTTTACGTTAGGCTGAGCCGCCCATCTGTTCCAGTAATCTACGACAAAGACTGCGACTTCACAATCGGAAAAGGCTTTAAACTTCAGGACGGAAGCGACATAACCATCTTCGCATGTGGAGTCATGGTGGCGGAATCAATGGAAGCCGCTGACCAGCTGAAAGAAAAAGGCGTGTCCGCTCGGGTAATTGACATGCACACCATCAAACCGATAGATGAAGACCTAATTGTTAAGGCGGCAGAAGAAACTCAGGGCATTATAACCGCTGAAGACCACAACGTTATAGGCGGCTTAGGCTCAGCCGTTGCGGAAGTCTTAGCTGAAAAACATCCAACTCCCATTCGGAGAATAGGTGTAAGGGACACCTTCGGAGAATCCGGAAGCCACAAGGAACTTATGCTTAAATATGGACTAACCGCAAACAACATAGCCCAAGTCGCCCTAAACCTAATTTCGCGGGGGAAATAACTTGAAAATATTCATTGACACCGCAAACACTGAGGCAATTAAGAAATTTTACGATATGGGGATCATTGACGGAGTAACAACGAACCCGACGTTAATCTCAATGGAGGGAAAGAGCTTCCATGAAGTGGTTTCCGAGATCACCGAAATAGTGGACGGCCCCATCAGCATTGAAGCCGTAAGCACCAAAGCCGAAGATATGATAAAAGAGGCGAGGCGACTTTCAAAAATAAATCCAAACGTCGTAGTTAAGATTCCCATGACTTCTGAAGGGCTGAAAGCCGTAAAGGTGCTGAGCAAGGAAGGCGTGAAAATAAACGTAACCCTTGTCTTCTCTACAAATCAAGGGCTATTAGCTGCAAAGGCTGGAGCAACCTACGTTAGTCCATTCATAGGACGGCTAGACGATCGAGGACATGAAGGAATGCAAATTATTCGTGATCTTGTTCAAATCTTTAAAAACTATGGCTTTAAAACAAAGGTGATAGTTGCCAGCATTAGGCATCCGCTCCACGTGATAGATGCGGCAAAGGCTGGAGCAGATGTAGCCACAATTCCGCCTGATGTTCTTGAAAAAATGCTTGAGCACCCGCTTACAGACTTAGGGATAAACCGTTTCTTAGAAGATTGGAGAAAGGTTAAGAAATAGCCTTATAGCCTTTAATTATTTGTGAATCCTTGAGGATATAAGCCTCTCTAAAGCATAAACGGTATTAGCATGATAATCTCGAGAACCCCATTCCGAATAAGCTTCGTCGGCGGCGGCACCGACCTGCCAGACTACTACAGGCGCAATTTTGGAGCCGTAGTAAGCACAACTATACAGAAGTACGTCTACGTGATGGTGAAGGAAGAATTCGATGGCAAAGTTCGTGTGAGCCACCTTGAAACGGAGATAGCCAACACCGCGAATGAAGTCAAGCATAACCTTGTTCGGGAATCCTTAAAACTAACGGGCATTGAAAGGGGGGTTGAAATTGTAACGATGGCTGACATCTCAGAAAGAGGCACTGGCTTAGGGTCCTCATCTAGCCTAACCGTTGGACTATTAAACGCGCTCTACGCATTTAAGGGGAAACTCGAATCGCCAGAAACCCTCGCCAGCGAAGCTTGCAAAATCGAGATCGGCATTCTTCACGAACCCATCGGGAAGCAAGATCAATATGCTGCTGCCTACGGGGGGCTGAACTACATTCAGTTTAACGCCGACGAAACCGTTTTGGTCAATCCCATCCTTGTTTCAGAGCAAAAAAAACAAGAGTTAGAGGACAATCTCATGCTTTTTTTCACAGGGATAACAAGGAAGTCCCGCGTCATTCTTACAGAACAGAGAAGAAACATTCCAAGTCGTTTAGAAATACTTGACCAAATGAGGGCGCAGACAAGGGAGTTAAAAGAGTGCCTAATTAAGGGTGATCTTAACGAATTCGGCGAGATACTTCACCGAGGGTGGCTTTTAAAGAAGCGGCTGGCTAAGAGAATAACAAAAGATATTATAGACAAGCACTATGCGGCGGCGCGCAAAGCTGGCGCTTTAGGTGGGAAGGTCTGCGGCGCGGGTGGAGGAGGTTTTCTTCTGCTTTATTGTGAAAAGGAAAAACAGGGCAGGGTCAGAAAGGTTTTAGGAACATTAAAGGAGATAGATTTCCGTTTTGAGCCTCAAGGCAGCAAAATAATATATCATAGGGATTAAAAATGAGGGATTTTAGAAAAAAGTTTTTGAATCGCTATCTTACGGAGATACGCGAATGCCTAAACAAAATGGAGCCCCATTTAGAAGAGCAACTGGATCAGATGATAGAGCTTTTTCTGGAAGCAAGAAAAAACGGGAAGACAGTATTCATTATGGGGAATGGAGGGAGTGGAGCCACTGCGTCCCATTTTGCCTGTGATCTGGCTAAAGGTACGATAGTGCCTGACGGGATAAGATTTAAAGTGGTTGCGCTTACGGATAACATGCCTCAAATACTTGCGTGGGCTAATGACACTAGCTACGAAAATGTTTTCGTGGAACAATTGAAGAACCTAATGGAGGAAGGCGACATAGTCGTGGGAATAAGCGTAAGCGGCGAATCTCCAAACGTTGTCAAAGCCCTAGAATACGCAAATGAGCACGGGGCTAAAACAATAGCTTGGACCGGTTTCGAAGGGGGAAAACTCAAAGGAGTTGCCCAAAAGACAATCATTGTGCCCAGCAAAAGCATGCAATGTTGCGAGGATGTTCACCTCATACTGGAGCACTTGTTGACCTCAGCCATCCGGGAACAACTATTGAGCGAGTAAGGAATGAAGCGAGGCCTAAAACAAATATTTCGGAAAAATTAAAAAGTTCGCTTGTTCATAAAGGTTTTTGATGAAACTCCAAGAAATTGTGAAAAGTTTTGGAGACAGTAGGATAGTTGTCTTAGGCGACCTTATCGTTAATTGCTATGTGCACGGTCAAGTTTCCCGCGTATCACATGAGGCACCCGTGCCCGTGGTGGACATTCTTTCTCAAGAATTGAGGACTGGAGGGGCGGCGAGCGTTGTCACTTCCATTATAGATATGGGGGCAAAGCCCTTCGTGGCCGGAGTTGTCGGGGACGATGACTGTGGCAGATGGCTAGTCGAAGAACTGCAGCGAAAAGGAGCAAATACTAAAGGATTGTTGTTGCGATCCGACCTACAGACCACAACGAAAACCCGAATTATGTGTAATCATTATCAATTAATGCGCATGGACTACGAGAAAAAGGAGCCTATCGATGAGGGCATTGCAGAACAAATTTTGATTTTCGTCAAGGACGTTGTTCATAACGTTGACTGCGTGGTAGTCTCCGACTACGACAAGGGCGCAGTAACTGGAAAGTTTCTGAGGGAACTAACCAGCCTTTGTAAATCTGAGGGAAGGATTTTATTAGCGGATGCAAGGGTTGAACGGATCGATCAGTCAATCAGTAGACATTTACTTGACTACCGAGGCGTAACAGCGCTGAGGGCTAACGACAAATTCGCCGGCCTTTCAACGGGCATCACCTTCATCAATGAAACAAGCCTAAGAAACATGGGAGCTAGACTAATTTCACAACTTGAATGCGAGTTCGTAGCAATAACCAGAGGAAAAGAAGGCGTTTCTTTCTTTGACAAAAATGGCACCAACATGCAAATTCCAGCCATCGAAACATCACCAAAAGATGTCACTGGCGCTGGCGATGTCTTCACCTCGACCCTCGCGTTGTCCTTAGCCGCGGGTGCTAGCGCTATCGATGCTACACGACTCTCAAATTACGTTGCTGGACTGAGCACAGGTAAATTTAGGCCAGCGGGCGTTACACCAAGCGAGCTCATAGCTTGGCTGGACGCAAATACGTGAAGCTGCCTTATGAGAGACGGAGAACATGACTTTTAAGGAAAAAAGTTTAAGTCAAATCGTGAAGGCTGTTCTCCCTATGGCTGGGCCGGGGACTCGTCTTCGGCCATTCACTTACAGCCAACCTAAGCATTTGATGAAAATTGCGGGTAAACCACTGATTGAATATGTTTTTAACACTTTAACCGAGGCCGGAATCGTCGACGTGGGGCTTGTGGTGGGTTATAAGAAAGACCAAATCATTGAATGTCTTGGTAATGGCTCAAAATTTGGAGTTCACATCACTTACATTGTTCAGGATGAATTAAAGGGCATAGCTGATGCTGTGCTTCGTTCCGAACACTTTGTAGGCAAAGACCCCTTCGTCGTATATTTGTCGGATACCCTCATACCAAACGGAATAAAGGAGCACGTGGAGAGCTTTCTCAATTCAAGATCAAACGCGCTAATCTTAACAGCCATGTTGCCACGCTCCGAACTATCTAGTGCAGGGACCGTTCAAGTGGATGGGGATAAGGTCGTTAAACTTGAGGAAAAGGCTATCCATCCTAAAAGCAACCTGGCCCTAGCTGGAGTCTACTTCTTCAATTCACCCGAAGTATTCAACGTGATCAGGAGGATTAGGCCTTCAAAAAGAGGAGAACTTGAAATCACAGACGCTATTCAAAGGCTAGTAGACGAAGGACACGTTGTTTATAATCAAGTTATTCAAGGCGAGTACATCGACGCTGGAAGTTATGGGGGTCTCCTAAAAGCCAATCGGCACGTTTCATCAAGGCTTTTGCCGATGAATGAAGGGAAACTTGAGCGTGGCGTAATTGTTAAGGGGAAAGTAAATATTTGCCAAGGGTCAATCATCCGCAAAAATAGTCGTATACTTGGACCGGCATATGTAGGGAGGAATTGCCACATTGGGCCCTCAACAATTATAGGGCCTTACGTTTCCATTGACGATAACGTAACTGTTCAAGGAGGAACGGTGAAAGACGCCATAATTATGGAACAAAGTCAACTGAGGTTAAAGGGCACTTTATCTAAAAGCATTGTAGGGAGGAACGTTAAGGCAATACAAAGCGTAAAACCTTATGTACGAAAGTTCACGCTGATTTTGGGTGATAGTTCTTTTGCAAAATTTTGATAAAATTTTTAAGTGAAAGAGGTCGTAAAGTATTCGCTCTAAAGGAGATGTTAAAGTATGATTGAGGGTGTTAAGATTCGGCCGCTTAAGAAGAACGTTGACGAACGTGGAATGTTAACTGAAATGATGCGAACGGACTGGGACATTTTCGAAAAGTTCACTATGGTATACTTTTCTAAGGGCTATCCAGGGGTTATAAGGGCTTGGCATAGACACGCTAGGGGGCAGATCGACTATTTCGTAGTTGTTGAAGGCATGATGAAGGTTGTTTTGTACGACGACAGACCCGGCTCAAAGACTAGGGGAGAAGTCAATGAGTTTTTCATGGGAGAAGACAACATGATTCTGCTTCGGGTTCCAGGAGACTGCTGGCACGGATCAAAAGTAATTAGCACCAAACCGGCAATACTGATCAACATGCCGACCATGCTCTACGACTATGAAAAACCCGATGAAGAACGACTGCCATACAACACTGACAAAATTCCATATTCTTGGGAAATAAAAATGAAGTAAAGCCTCAACGACTCTTTATGACTCCCCTCTTTCATTTTCTATAACATTTAGCGTGGCATATTTAACTTGATCCTAGGCGGGCCAAGTATGTAATTAAGTCGTCAATAGACTTTATGGAAGATCGCCGCTTAGTTTCAGCTAAGCCTTCTTCCATCCCTAGAAACTTCACCTTTAATTCCCTTTCAGCCTTTGATTTGTCCAAGCAAAGTTTCTTGGGTCTTTTTGCCGCCTGTTTAACTGCGCAACTGCGAGTTGGTTCAACGAGTCTATCATCAAGTCCGAAGATTGAGGCGGCTTTTTTCGCGAATTCATATCTGTTAACGCATGATCCGCCAACAGTATGATATATTCCAGTTTTGTCAGTTTTTGCGAGGGCTAGAATGGCTTCCGCCAAATTGTAAACTAGAGTTGGGCAACTGTACTGGTCGATGAAGACGGACACTTTCTCTTTTTTGACAAGTTTTTGAAGGACCCAGTTGAGGAACCGGGACTTTGGATGCCAACCGTAGATTACTGCGGGTCGAACAATAGCATAGTCAATATCGGCTGATTGAATAACTTTCTCAGCCTCAAGCTTAGTCTCAGCGTAAACGCTAATAGGATTCGGCTTATCCTCCTCTGCGTAGCGGTCCTTCTCACCGTCGAACACGAAGTCCGTTGACATAAAAATTAGCTTTGAACCCACGCGTTTACAGGCGTCCGCAATATTTTTTGTTGCCTCAACGTGAATTCTCCAAGCCTCCTTAGGGTTTGTCTCACAGAAATCCACGCTAGCGATACCCACAGTATGCACCACAACATCTGGAGCAAGTCTTCCCATAAGGGAAAACACGTTCTCCCTACTGGTTATGTCCAACTGGACAAATTCGCAACCGGAAACGCTGATGGGGTTGGATAGATATGTCGCACAGACATTGAAGTCCTTAACAGCCATAGCTACTAAAATGCTTCCTGTGAGACCACTGCCTCCTAGTATCAAAATCTTCTTCATTTAACCGCCTCAGCGCATTAAATAAGCGTGAACGAAATAAAAATGCAACGGTAACAAAAGTTAAATGTGGGTTTATCCTCAAAACCTAAGCCAATTTGAACTAATTGAAGAAAGGAAGTAATGATGGCTTTTACGTTTTGTTTCAGAAAAGTTGAAAAGGAAGATAGTTGAAAAGAGAGGTGGGTGAAAGGCAATGGAATACGTATATGCCGCGTTGCTCTTACATAGGGCTGGAAAACCGATCAATGAAGAAAGCTTGATTCAGGTGCTTAACGCCGCGGGCGTTAATGCTGATCCGGTTAGGGTGAAAGCCCTTGTGGCTTCTCTTGAAGAGGTTAACATTGATGAGGCGATTAAGTCTTCGCCAGCGTTAGTGCCAATGGCAGCTCCGACTCCATCGACGCCTGCGCCAGCGCCAGAAAAGAAGCCGGCTGAGGAAAAGAAGGAGAAAGAGGAGAAGAAGGAAGAGGCAGCTTTAGAGGGCTTAGGGGCGCTTTTCGGTTAGTTAGTCCGCTTCTTATGCTTAATTATGCGCAGAGGGCGCTCCTGTTTTCTTAAGGCTTTTACGTTTATAGTCAATTAAATTACTCCTTGTTGTTGGAGGGTGTGGGTTGAAGCGTTTTGCCGAAGACGAGTATCACGTTCCCTTCTTTGATGAGTATGGGTACGTTCGAAAACTATGCCCCATGTGTAGAGAACATTTTTGGACGCAGAACCCTGATCAGAAAGTTTGCGGAGAGTCAACTCCGGAGGGGTGCGCACCCTACACCTTCATCGGTAATTCGCCCACACGAAAGTGCTATAGCCTTCAGGAGATGCGTGAGGCGTTCCTGTCTTTCTTTAAGAAGCGTGGTCATGAAATTATTAAGCCGTATCCGGTTGTGGCTAGGTGGAGAGACGACATTTACTTTACTCATGCTAGCATCATTGACTTTCAACCCTACGTTACCGAGGGGATGATTCCTCCGCCGGCTAATCCGCTCGTGATAAGTCAGCCATGCATTCGGTTTGTGGATGTCGATAATGTTGGACCAACTTTTGGTAGGCACTTAACTATTTTTGAGATGGGGGGGCATCATGCGTTTAACCATCCGGAAAGGGAGGTTTACTGGAAAGACGAGACTGTTCGATATCACCATGACTTCGTCACGAAGGAATTGGGAATCAAATCTGAAGAAGTAATTTACAAGGAGGGAGTGTGGTCTGGCGGAGGAAACGCGGGACCCGACGTTGAGAGCATCGTCCGCGGGTTGGAGTTAGCCACATTGGTGTTCATGAAGTTTAAGGTCGTTGGCGACGAGTTCATTGAACTGCCCATAAGAACTGTTGACACGGGATATGGAATTGAACGTTTCACTTGGTTGTCGCAAGGTTCCGTGAGCGGTTTCCACGCAGTTTACGGTCCCATTTTGGGTAATGTCTTTAAAATGGCAGACGTAGGCGAAATCAGCAACGAATTGTTAACGAAAGTGTCTGAGCTTTCTGGCTTGATGAGTTTAGAAAAAACGGCTAAGAGGCAAGAGTCTAGGAAGAAGGTTGCTGAATCCGTTGGAATGAGCCTAAGCGAGCTTAACAAAGCGTTGTTTCCAATTGAAAACGCCTTTGCCGTGGTAGACCACACAAAATGCTTAGTTTTTATGCTAGCGGAGGGTGTTGTGCCTTCAAACGTGCGTGAAGGATATTTAACGAGGCTGATGCTCCGTCGAACTTACAGAGCCCTTAGAGCCCTCGGAATAGAGGAAAAGCTCCTTGACATTGTTGAAATGCAGATTGCGCTTTGGTCCCGTGATTTTCCGCACTTAAAGGAGATGCGGAATGAAATACTGGAAATTCTTTCAGTGGAGCGGGACAAGTTTGAGCAAACTATTCAAAGGGGCGAGGCGCTCGTAAAAAGAATAGCCCACGAATTAAAAGCGAAGGGAACCACTCAAATTCCAGCGGAAACGCTGATAGAACTCTATGATTCCCATGGCTTGCCTCCAGAAATCGTTCAAGAAACGGCTGAAAAAGAGAGTATCCGTATAGATGTGCCTGAAAATTTTTACATGAGGGTTGCGGAGAAGCACGTTCAGGTTTCTCCGCCGCAGGAAGTGGAGGCAATAAAGGGATTAAAAGAAATGGTTTCAGACCTTCCTAAAACGCGTATGCTCTACTATGAAAACTCGAATCTTTCTGATTTCGAGGCAAATGTGCTAAGAATCGTGAATAGTAAATATGTAATACTGGATAAGACAGCGTTTTACCCTGAGGGTGGAGGACAGCCAGCAGACCACGGACATCTGGAATTAAATGGAACGCGTTCAGAGGTTATTGATGTCCAAAAAATTGGAAACGTTATTGTCCACGTTATGAAGGGGGCTTTACCCAAAGAAGGAGATAAGGTAAAAGGCTTCCTTGATTGGGAGCGGCGGATCAGTCTAATGAGGCATCATACGGCGACTCACGTTGTCATGGGCGCGGCTAGGCGTGTACTCGGAGAACACGTTTGGCAAGCAGGAGCCCAGAAAGGGGTTGAAAGGTCTAGGCTTGACATTTCGCACTTTAAACGGTTAGCGCTTGAAGAAATCCAAGAAATTGAGCGGCTGGCAAATCAGATAGTAATGCGAAACGTGCCTGTTGAAACAGTGTGGATGCCCCGCGAGGAGGCGGAGAAAAGCTACGGCTTTAGACTATATCAGGGGGGAGTCGTTCCGGGAAGAGAAATTCGCGTAGTGAGAACCGGCGACTGGGAAGTGGAAGCCTGCGGGGGGACTCACTGTAAAACAACGGGGGAAATCGGATTCATTAAGGTGGTGCATACGGAAAGGGTTCAGGACGGCGTTGAGCGGATAGAGTTCAGCGCGGGCTTACCGGCATTAAGGGCTGTGCAAGAAAATGAAAGAGTGCTTTGGAAATTTTCTGAAATGCTTAATGTGCCTCTTGAAAAAATTGAGCAAACTGCAGAGCGCGTTGCCGCCGAGTGGAGGGAACTTCGCCGCGAGAAAGAACGCCTCATCGAAGAAATTGCAAGGTTCACGGCTAAAGAATATCTGGCTAAATCTAGGGAAATTCGAGGGCTAAAGGTTGTGGTCCAAACGCTTAAAGAGGTTGCGACAGATCGCCTCATAAAAATAGCCAGCGAATTAGTCAAGATGGAACCAAAAATCGTTGTCATACTCTGCGGGGTAAATAAAACCGCCAACATTGTGGTTATGGCTGGAGAAAACGCCATAAAA
>Ga0315309_1001180_pt1 | contig 15643 bp, 17 predicted proteins | sample TDP4_MG_FD_203080 | JGI IMG/M metagenome (GOLD analysis project Ga0315309, IMG submission 203080) | Freshwater sediment microbial communities from Lake Towuti, South Sulawesi, Indonesia - TDP4 | ecosystem: Environmental > Aquatic > Freshwater > Lake > Sediment | place: Indonesia: South Sulawesi... | reverse complement strand
TATCGGGATTTGAAGATTTATCGTTTGTCATCTTATATCTCCTTGCAATCTTATATTCTGATTGAGCTTAAAAGGATTCTGTTTTAGCAAGCTGAAGAACAGAATTATAACCACTAAAGGCATTGATTTGATAATCAGACCAGCGGTAATGCCCGGCAGCACCTCGATAATTTTGTACGTAAACAGGATAAGACCAAGCGCCACGAATGGCAAACTTGAATTTTCGATTTTCGATTTTCGATTTTCCGCCGTAAGGCGTCCTGCGGAGATTTCGGTAATCGGAATTCGGTAATTGGAATTCGGCAATTGGAATTCCCGGCGTTTCTGCTTACCCAGCAAATTAACTATCTGCTTTTGTCGCTCAAGCTCGTGGCGGCATTCTGCACACGATTGAAGGTGCTCGTTGATTTTCTCCGCGGATAACTGCGGCTCTTCGCTGTCTAAAATCGCCATCGCTGATATTCGTATCTTCTGGCAATAGTTTTTATTCATTGTGTGTCTCCTCATATTCGACTCGCTGCTGAATTCTGAGAACCTTTTCGGCAAGCCGTTTACGTGCATAGTAAAGTCGGCTCATCACAGTACCCGAGGGTATTCCCAGCCTTTCAGCAAGCTCATCATAACGCAGTCCGTCTAAGTGCTTTAGAGTCAGCAATTCGCGGTCCTCTGGCGATAGTTCACGCAGCGCCCGCTCCAGAAGCCTAACTTGCGAGCTGCAAGAATCGTTCTTTGGCTGTGCTAATATTTCAGCTTCATCTAAGCTGACAGCCGCATGTTTTTTCCTGGATGCGAGGATATTGAAGCAGTGATTTCGAAGAATCGTGTATAGCCATGGATAAAATCTGCGCGATGAATCAAATTTTTCCAATGCCTGGTAAGCGTCCAGAAATGCTTGCTGGACGGCGTCAAGAGCATCCTCACGACTGCCAAGTATGGCCACCGCGTGACCTATTGCTTGCGATTGGTACTTTTTCACAAGGTGACTAAATGCGTCGGTTTCGCCCGCCTTGCATTTCTCTATCGCTGCCAGATCATCCATATCGTCTTCTCCTATTGAACATATCCGAATTGTATCGGAATCTTCAAAAAAAGTTGCAGGAATTTCAAAAATGACTGGCATCTTGGATGCTTCTTAGTGCTTTAGCGCCCGATCCCCTAAAATACTGCGAAAATATTTATTCTTGACGCTGCGGGTTAGCTTGGCTAATATAAGTCGCAATTGCATAGGCCGCTATGGAGAGCGGCTAAAATATTTAAGGATGAAAATATGATAGTTGACTGCCACACACATATAAATCTTGCAGCGGACGATGTTGGAGCATCCGAGCATCTGGAGGCAGTACGGACAGTTGATGCCTGTATTGTATTAGCTAATGCGAATGGGCCGAGCGAAGAGGTTAACAGGAAACTGTCCGAATACGTGAACAAACACAACGAAAAAATGGTTGGCTTTGCAGCGGTAGAACCGACAAAGGACAAGGTCAGCGTTAACAATCTTAGGCCTATCAAAGAGAAACTCGGACTTAAAGGGGCAGTTCTATACTGCTGTGACTGTGGTTTTCATCCAGCTCACACCAGGGCAACGCGGTTCTATGAGACAGCTTCGGAATTGGGATTGCCGGTCTTCTTTCACAACGGTGATGTCACTTTAAGACCCGAAGCTGTTCTGCACTATGCTCAGCCATACTTGCTTGATGAGGTGGCCAGGGAGTTTAGCGCTTTGAAAATCATCATCGGCACTATGGGTGTGCCTTTTGTTGAGCAGACATTGGCTATGTTGGCCAAGCACGAGAATGTGTATGCAGATTTGACGATACGGCCAAGCAATATCTGGCAGACTTACAATATCGTGGTAGCAGCCCACGAGCGCAGAGTTTTGGACAAGCTTCTGTTCGGCAGCGGCTTTCCATACGGCAACGCAGGGCAGTGCATAGAGACTTTGCTCGGCTTTAACATGCTTTTAGCCGATACGAACCTGCCTACAGTTCCGCGGGTTCACATTCGAAATATCATCGAACGTAACACACTGGAATTACTGGGAATCGAACACACGAGCATAAAACAACAAGAGCACAAAGCACATCTGTGTATTCAAGGAAAACACGAAAATAAGTAGCTATGGCTGAGCTTCTCGAAAAACAACGAGAGAGATGGGGAAGTAAGCTCGGCGTTATATTGGCTGTTGCAGGAAGTGCTATCGGTCTTGGTAATTTTTTGAGGTTCCCTGTCCAAGCGGCGAGAAATGGTGGGGGGGCATTTTTGATTCCATATCTTATTGCACTGCTGTTGCTCGGAATTCCTCTAATGTGGATTGAATGGACCATTGGAAGATTTGGAGGCGGATTCGGTCACAGTACTGCACCTGGGATTTTCCACACCATCTGGAATAAAAACAGGTTCATCAAGTATTTCGGCGTCATCGGTATATTTGGACCGTTGGTCATCTTTATATACTATACATACATCGAGTCTTGGCTTTTGGGTTACAGCTTCTTTGCACTGCTTGGCAAATATAATGTCTGCTCAACCGAGCAGAGCATGGCGGCATTTCTTCAAGGTTACCAGGGACTTGTGAAAAATGAATTTTTCAGCGGTATCGGCGTAAGCTACTGTTTCTTTGTAGTCACTTTCTTGTTGAACATCCTGATTGTGTACTTTGGCATCAGAGGAGGTATTGAAAAAGTATGTAAATATGGTCTTCCCATGCTGTTTATATTCGGTATAGTGCTAATGGTAAGAGTGCTCAGTCTTGGTGCGCCTGATCCGGCCAAACCCGATTACAACGTTAGGAATGGCTTGGGTTTTTTGTGGAATCCGGGCTGGTCAGCTTTGACGGATGCCAAGGTTTGGCTGGCTGCTACAGGGCAGATATTCTTCACCCTCAGTTGTGGCATCGGTGTTATACTGACATACGCCAGTTATCTGACAGAGAAGGATGATGTTGCGTTATCAGGTTTGACAGCGGCAGCTACCAATGAGCTGGCAGAGGTGATTTTGGGCGGAAGTATTGTAATACCCGCTGCATTTGCCTTTTTTGGTCCGGTGGCAACCGCCAAGATAGCCGAGGGCGGAGCTTTCAATTTGGGTTTTGTAACAATGCCACTCGTACTGCAAAGGATTACTTTTGGTAATTTTTTCGGATTTATCTGGTTTATGCTGTTGTTTATTGCGGGAATAACCAGCTCTATATCGCTGGCCCAGCCAGCAATTGCTTTTGTTGAGGATGAATTTAATTTATCTAAGAAATCAGCAATTATTATTTTTGCTGCGTCAACCTTCATATTGATCCAGCCAGCCATTTTTTTGCTCGGCAAAGGTGTGGTAGATGAGCTTGACTTCTGGGGCGGGACGTTCTGTCTTGTTGTTTTTGCAACAGTTGAGACGATTCTGTTTGGCTGGGTTTTCGGAATGGAGCAGGCATGGACCCAGATGCATGTGGGTTCAGATATTACGATACCGCGTGTCTATCGTTTTATCATAAAGTATATTACGCCGGCTTTTCTTTTATTTATTCTGGGCTTTTGGTTCTGGCAGCAGTGGACGCCTGTAATCTTGCTCAAAGGTGTGCCTTCTGAGAATATGCCTTATATTATAGCTGTCCGGCTGATGTTGCTTGGATTGTTTGTGACTTTAGCGTTTCTGGTGAGGGTGGTTTGGCGGCGAAAGAAACTTGGGAGGGTGGAAGATGCAGCTTGAAGGTTGGATTTTTATGATATGCAGTTGGTCTGCGATTCTGATTTTTTTTGTTTTTTGTTTAGTGCGGACCCTGCGACAAAAAAACCGCCGACACCAGTAAATCTGAAGTATCGCGCAAATGAAAGCTATGGACTTACTATTTATTTGAAGCCTTTAACATCATCGACAACATACTTTTCACAAGCTTTTTCCAAATCCACATCGTTTATATTGGCCAGTGTGCAAAGCCAGGCAAAGACATCGGCAAATTCTTCCTGTTTATTCGCCTGGTCGCCAGAAGCCAGAGCGGTAGCAAGCTCTCCGATCTCTTCGATAAACCACATAAACGTAGCAGGGACTCCCCTTTGCAGATCTCGCTTTTTGTATTTTCGGGCAATTAGTTGTTGAAATTCACAAATGTGCATTTCAGGAGAATCTGTTACTGGTAACTGGAAACTGGTAATTGGTAATTACCAATTACCAATCACCAATTACCAATCACCAATTTCCGAATTAGCCTTATATTAAGCTCGAGAGCTTTGCTTTTTCAAGGATAGTCCTGGCCTGAGCAACTGCTTTTTCGTAGATTCGCTCGGCTTTGACACCGAGTTCCTCACCGCGTGTTTGCTCAGCCAGGCTCAACTGGCCGGTCAGAGGACCGTCAACAGCTTCGATAATCTCGAGCATTGTAATTTTTCTGGCAGGTCTAGCCAGCGAGAACCCGCCGCGAGGCCCTCTTTTGCTGAGCAAGACATTCGTCCTGACCAACTGCTGCAGTATCTTGAGCAAGTATTCCAAAGGTATGTCATACTGCTTAGATATGTCGCCAGACAAAACGGTTTTTTTGCCCTGGTGCTTGGCGATGTAACCGACCGCCAGCAGTGCGTATCCTGTGGATCTGCTGATTCTCATTCCAATCTCCTTCAAAATAGACTGTAATTATATGTAAGAACCGCAAAAGCTCTTTTTGCTTATTATGTGCTGGGCACTGCAAATTGCAAGGGTTTTCTCTCTAAAATAAACAAATTTCATAAGAAATATTTTCGAATTGAGGTGCTTCTGCGGAAAATATCGAAATCTAAAAAATTTTCAAATTGCGTAAAAGACTTGACATCCGAAGTGCACTAACATAGGATTTCGGTGCAATTTTACGGCTTTTTAGGGAGATTGTTATGGTTACAATTAAGCCAAGAATAAGTGTCGAGTATGTCAACAGTGCAACGATAGTAACTTTTACCGACGAAAAAATCCTCGAAGAGAAGGAGATTTCGGCGCTTCAAGAGTCGATCATGTCTGTCGTTGAGCAAGCAGAGCGGATAAATTTGATTTTGGATTTTTGCAATGTTCGATTTTTGTCTTCTGCTGTCTTAGGGCTTTTAATAAGGGTCAGCAAAAGGGTTTATGAACGCGATGGCCAGCTAAGACTTTGCAATATAAATCCAAAGATCTACGAAATCTTTAAGATAACACGCCTTACCAAGATTTTCGATATTTACAAGGATATTGAAAGTGCGATCGAAGACCTGTCTCGCAGGAAACTTAAAACGTAAAGCGAGAAACGAAAAACTCAAAGCGCTTATCGCTTATCGCTTATCGCCATTTGCGATTTGCCATTTGCGATTTGCCATTTGAGCTTTTTACGCTTTACGTTTGGCCGGGAAGGTGCGAACTTATGGCGAAAGTGTCGCCGGTCAGTTGCTCGGTGCTTGTTGAAAGTAGGCCCTCTGCTATTACTGATGTTTACAGGCGGATTGTGTCAAAGCTCGAAGGCAACGGCTTTAGCGAAGACGACATTTTCGCGGTCCACCTGGCATTAGAAGAGGCCTTTATTAATGCCGTCAGGCATGGCAATAAAATGGACCCAAGCAAGAAGGTTAGAGTTGACTATTCGGTAGGTAAAGAAGCGGTTGAAATCTCTATCACGGACGAGGGCAAAGGATTTGACCCGGAAACAGTGCCAGACCCGCGGGTTGGAAAGAACCTTTATAAGCCCGAGGGTAGGGGGTTGCTTCTTATAAGCTCGTATATGGATGTGGTTAAATTTAACGAGCGCGGTAATTGTGTATGTATGGTCAGATATAAAGAAAAGCCAGACCTAAAAAAAGCCAAGGCCAAATAGACGGTGGTTGATGGTGTGACCAAAAAGATATAGTTTTGTGAAAGAGAAATGGCGAAATGAAGAAAAACTTAAAGAGAGTCTTAGGAGTTATCTTAGTTATTTTGGGTTTTCTGGCGTTAATTACTCCTTTTTCTCCTGGTTCATGGCTCCTTTTGATTGGGCTGGAAATCTTGGGTTTGAGAATTTTGTTGGAAGATAGATTGCGGCTTTTTTTGAAGGACAGGCACAAGAATGCGTTTAGAAGTTTAAAACAGAGATTCGGCAAAGTATTGCGAGGTAAATGCTCGGCTGCCAAGAATCGAGAAATGAACTCAAAACTCAAAACTAAAAACTCAAAACAAAGGAAGTGGAATTCCTTAATTTTGCACTTTGCATTTTGCATTTTGCACTTTCTGGGCGGTTGCATATATACTGATGAGCCGGTGCCCCGGATTGTGCACAGCTCTACCATTTCAGAGCCAAAGCTTGTTCAGCCAAGCGTTGTAAAGCCGACACAACCTATAGAGAGCATTGATAAAAGTATTCCGGGGGATTGGCTGCCACTTTCGAGGCTGGAAAAGAAGTGGACCGCTATAGTAATACATCATTCGGCCACAGAAAATGGAAATGCAGCTATATTTGATAGATGGCATAGGGAAGGTAAGGATTGGGGGGGAGTTGGTTACGATTTTGTTATAGGTAATGGTACTGATAGCGGTGATGGGCAGGTCGAGGTTACGTTTCGCTGGCGCCAGCAGCAGACGGGGGCACATTGTAAGACTCCCGATAACTGGGCTAATGAAAGTGCGGTGGGGATTTGTCTGGTTGGCAATTTCAATAATGCACTGCCGACAGCACGACAGATGCAGTCACTGGCGAGATTGATTGGCTTTCTGCAAAATCGGTATGAGATTTCCAAGAGCCGCGTTTACGGTCATAATAGTACTCCAGGCGCACGAATAACCGACTGTCCCGGCAAAAGATTTCCTATGGACCAGCTAAAATCAATGCTTGCTTTCTGAGCTTATAGGCATATTACATTTGGCTTGTGTGCCTGTGCGTCCCATAAACTCATCTCAAGACTCACCCCCGACTTGATCGGGGGCTATTCTGGCGAAATTGAACCAAAATCTTATTTTAGGCTCGGCAACTTCGAAAGTTGTCGTCCAATTGTACCGACATCTTTGCTGGGGAAAGTTGCGGAAGCGAAGTAAGGAGCCGGCCGAATGGATATATATGACCCGATGTGTTCTCCGAGCTTTGCGCTAATCGAGCAGGTTGCAAGGCAGATGTTTGATATTCTGCCCGAGCATGGGCCTATTATGGTAATTACGGATAAACAGGGTAACCTCTGGCCCAGTAACTCTGAAGAGTTTCTAAAATTAAACATCAGCGAGTCATTTTTGGAAGAAATCTGTGCTAAGATTGATGATGGTACTGAGCCGGTCGTAACGCAGGTAGGCGACGTCAGCATTATTGCTGCGCAATTGGCTACCGTGCGGAGTAATTACGGCTATGTAATTATTGCTCTGCCGCAATATAGCCCTGAATCAGCCTTGATAAATATTGACCTGATCGAAACGTTGCTCAATCAAACCGCTTTGATAACCGAGCTGGTCGAGGAAAATAATCGGCTTGGCGAACTTCAAATGAAACTCCACAGTGTGTACGGTAAAAGCGAGATACCATCTAATTGACGTTATTTCCGTCGCCAGATAGAAAAAAGCTCGCTCTGTAAATTCCAAATCTTGACTGTCGTCAGACAAGTATCACATTTCGTATTGTATGTAATCTCTTTGACTCTGTGCTTCGCGTTTTTGGATTGCCTTTAAGTGCGTGGCTGCTTATAATTATAAAGTAGTCATAATGTTTGGTGGATTGAATAAACTAATAGCTAATAAGCAGAGGAAAAAGTGATATTTCAGGTTTTCAAAAACGGCAAGGTCGTGGATAGATTCAGGTTGTGCGGTGCTTATCTTTTCGGGACCGATGGCATTAGCATTCGCCGAGCGAAGATTAGGTTTAAGAATGGCTGCATCGAGTGTGAAAGACCAAATTTGCAGACCGCAGGGCTGGCTTTACTGTGGCCTATAAACGGCTCTGGAAGGATGCTTTTGCCAACAACTTGCCTTCCGGAAAGGGAGCGGCCGTATAGTTTGAATCTGGAGATAGCGCGGGCAAAGTCGATGCAAATCATTAACAAGCGAGAAGACTGGTCGTTTTTCGATAGTTATGAGGGCTTGGAAGATATTTCCAAACAGGCTCAGGACTTGTTCATTCAGGCGGTTCAAAATGCTGCCAATCCACCAGTGGCGTCGCAATTGGCAGACGAATCACTTAAAAAGGCTATAATCGTTTCCGAGAGGCTGGCCATAAAACAGGCAGAGCTCTTTTTCAACGCGAGGGCCAAAAACCACGGCTTTGGTCGGGGCTGCCTTGGCTGTAATGTCAACCCCGCCCAGATTGGCAATTCTGAATATGTTAAGAGGCTATTAGAATTGTTTGGCTCTGTGACGATACCCATAAACTGGGCTCAGATAGAGTCTCATAAAGGTAGTTTCGATTTTTCAGCAGTTGATCGTTGCATTGATGTGCTTGGCAAAAGGAAATTGGTCATCGGTGCAGGTCCATTGCTTCGTTTTTCAAAAGAGAATCTACCCAGATGGCTGCTCCGTAGCCAAGCAGAGTTCCAGATGGTGCGCGAAACTGCATATCAATTCGTTTCAAAGGTAGTAGGGCGCTATGCAGGTGCTATTCATAGGTGGATTGTCATAAGCGGTTTGAATGTGTTTAATCATTTTGGTTTTAGCTTCGAGCAGGTTTTGGAAATGACCCGTGCGGCCAATATGGCTGTTAAGGCAGCCAGCAACAGGGCCTTAAGGATAATAGAGATTAGCAATCCGTGGGGCGAATACTATGCTGAAACGGCTAATACCATTCCGCCGTTGGTATATATGGATATGGTTGTGCAGAGCGGGATTAATTTCGATGCGTTCGGATTGGTTATGCGTTTCGGCAAAAATCAATCCGGTATGCACGTTAGAGATATGATGCAAATATCGGCAATTCTGGATTATTTTGGTCCCATAGCCAAGCCTTTGTATATAACCGGTCTGGAGGTTCCAAGCCAAAACGGCGATGGTTTATACAATAGCAAAGTCGCCGGCGCGTGGCACCAGGAGTGGGACCAATCGCAGCAGGCGCGATGGATTGAACAGTTTTATAAAATAGCGCTTAGTAAGCCTTATGTTGATCTTGTTACGTATTCAATCCTCGCTGATATGAAGGATAGCACCATAGGCAATAGTGGTCTGTTGACCGGTCAGCTTGAACCTAAAAAATCGTTTCAAGCCCTGAAAAAGCTTCATGATGGTATTTTTAGCCGGTAAATGTTCTTGTTATGCGTCGTGCGTGATGCGTGTTGCGTAGAAGAGTTTTAACACAATATCACATGACAGAAACCAGACAAAGCAGGATTCAATCATTCGCTTTTGTTATCAGTGGATGTGTATGCGTTTTGCTTTCTATTTATTTTGTCAGTTTGATTCTTGCCGTATCTGGGAAGTATTACGAAATTGAGTTAGACGACAAGATAAATCCAAATGATGCGTCGGCAGCGAGCCTGGCGAGATTGCCGAACATAGGTCTTGTACGTGCCGAGGCGATAGTGGCGTACCGCGAGAAATTCGGCGAAAAAGACAGTAAAAGTCGCCCTTTTCGAGATTGCAACGATTTGCAGAAAGTTAAAAGTATAGGTCCTAAAACGATACAAAATATCAGCGAATGGCTAAAGTTTGATAACAATTGAAACCCTAAAAAAAATTTTTCATATAGTGTTTCTCACAATTCTCTCATCTTTGCTTTGCTAATTTGGTGCTTAACAAAGCCGACAAGTGTCGGGTAGTCTGACCACGGTGGCAGGCTGCGAATTTATTGGTCTTTTTGATAAGGAGATTACCAATGAAAAATCTTTACAAAATCTGTTTGTCGGTGGTCATTGTAATAACGGGGCTGGCCCACCTCACGTCCGGCAGGCTGCCTTTGGAAGACAAGCCTACTTCTATTCCACAAGGTTGGAAGGTGGCCGAAACCGTCAACTTCGACAATGTTGATGTCGGTAAGCTGCCCGCCAATTGGACCGGCACCAAGACCGGCAAGGGCGAGCCCCAGTGGGCTGTCGTCGCCGATGACTCCGCACCCAGCAAACCGAACGTGCTCAAGCAGTCCGGCGTGGCCACCTACCCTGTCTGCGTAAAGGAAGACACAAGTATCAAAGACGGCTACGTCGAAGTGAAGTTCAAGCCCATTTCTGGCATAGAAGACCAGGCAGGTGGTGTCATCTGGCGCTGCGAAGATGCTAACAATTACTACATCGCCCGTGCCAACGCGAATGAAAACAACGTCGTACTTTACAAAACCCTGAAGGGCAAACGCACGTCCCTCGACATCGTGGGTCGCAAAGGCGGCTACGGGGTCAAAGAGAAAGTGGCGTCCGGCCAGTGGCACACGCTGCGGGTCGAGTTCGCGGGCAACATGTTCACAGTCATTTTCAACGGGAAGAAGATGTTCGACGTGCAGGACGACACTTTCCCCGATGCGGGCAAGGTCGGACTCTGGACGAAGGCCGACAGCGTGACGATATTCGACGATTTTAGTTATGGAGTCGGTGGGCAGATATGGACTTTTGATTCCTCTCCCGTTGGATCTGTTCCGGACGGCTGGCGGGTGGCCGAGACGAATGGCAAAGGCAACCTGGCCACCTGGCAGGTCATCAAGGATGACTCCGCGCCAACCCCGCCCAACGTGATTGCGCTGATGCAGACGAAGAACACTCGCGGGACGTTCAATCTCCTTATCGCCGATGGAACCAGCTACCAGGACCTCGAACTTGTGGTCAAGGTCAAGGCAATTGCCGGAGAAGAAGACCAGGGCGGCGGGCCTATCTGGCGAGTGAAGGATCCCAATAACTATTACATTTGCCGCTGGAATCCGCTGGAAAACAATTTTAGGGTGTACTTCGTGAAAGACGGCCGAAGAAAACAGTTGGGTACTGCTGATGTAAGCACAGACCCCAAGGTCTGGCATGAAATCAGGATCGTGCATAAAGCAGCGCAGATCACGGCATACTTTGACGGTAAGAAGATGATTGAGCTGGAGGATTCGACCTTTGGCGAGCCAGGAATGGTCGGCTTGTGGGTCAAGGCGGATGGCAGAACGGCATTCGACGACTTCTCGCCCCGTCCTATTTCGGGTAATTAGAAAAGGGCGACTCTTTGACCAAACTTCTGGAATCTTTTGTTTTGATGGTAGTGTTTTTGTTGATACTGCCCGGGTTGCTAACCCGGGCAGTTTTTGCCCAGGGTGGCCCTCCGCTTATTACGGATGACCCTGGTACGCCAGGCGATGGTAACTGGGAGATCAATATCGCCTGTACTGCCGAGAAACGCAGAAAAGAGAAATCATACGAGACCCCCATCCTTGATATCAACTACGGACTCGGTGAACGAATACAGCTCAAGTACGAAGTACCTTGGCTGGTTCTGGATGAGCGTGGCCAGCGGACGAAAAATGGTTTGGGTACTTCCGAATTTGGCGTGAAGTGGCGTTTCTTCGACCAAGAAAGATATGGAATCGATATGTCGGTTTATCCACAGTTTGAATTCAACAATTCCGACTCATCCGCAGATAGGGGCTTGGTCGACAGAGGTTTGGAGTTTGTCTTGCCGGTCCAATTGCAGAAGTCTTTCGGCTCGATATCCTTCAATCCGGAATTCGGATACGTATTTCGGGAGTATAATGATAATGAGTGGATTTATGGTCTGGCGCTGGGCTATGAAGCATCAAGCAATCTTGAATTACTGGCCGAGATTCGTGGAACAACCCTTCAGGATTTCCAAGATGATGAACTTCTGTTCAATCTCGGCGCCAGGTGTGAGCTGAGCGAAACTTATTCCTTGCTGATAGCAGCAGGAAGAAGCTTTCGCAGTGCAGCAAGTGGCGAACCAGAGTTTCTGTTGTACGCAGGCATACAATTTAACTTTTAGCAAGTATTGCACTTGAAGTCAAACCATAGTAAACTATCAATGGGATAGTTGTGCAGGAGACAATTATGAAAAAAGCTCTTATAATTGCATTGATCACTGTTTCTGTAATTTCGTTCTTGGGTTCGAGTTGCCGAAGGGATGTTTCACCTGAAACAAAAGAAGTCGTTGCCTATGTTAGTGAGGATCAGGTTTTTTCAGAGCCAGTACTAAAGGACTTTGAGAGAGAAACAGGCATCAAGGTAAAAGCCGTTTATGATACAGAGGAAACAAAAAGTACCGGTGCTATGAATCGCCTGATTGCTGAGAAAAACAATCCACAGGCAGATATTTATTGGGCAAATGAACCAATCAGAGCGGTTGTGCTAAAGCAGAAGGGAATATCCACACCCTATTTTTCTCCCAACGCCGAAGGTATCCCCTCCGTTTTTAAGGATTTCGAGGGATACTGGACCGGTTTTTCAGCGAGAGCAAGGGTTTTGGTTGTAAGCAATGAGGCAAAGCCGCCGCGTTCTATACTGGATTATACCAATGAGGTATGGAGAAATAGAAGTGTCATAGCAAATCCGCTCTTTGGAACCACAACATCCTGGGTTGCAGCGCTTTTTACTATTTGGGGCGATGACAAAGCAAAAGAGTTTATGGAGAAGATGAAAAATAACGGAGTTAAGATTTCGACAAGTAATGGAGAGTCCACTATCCTCGTCGCTAATAAAGAATTTGCATTCAGCCTGGTAGATAGTGATGATGCTACAAATGCGATAAGGGATGGAAAGCCCGTTAGACAAATTTATCCCGACCAGGAGGAAGGTCAGTTGGGTTGTCTTATTCTTCCTAATGCGGCAGTTTTAATAAAAGGTGGGCCTAACCCCGAAAATGGCAAAAAGTTAATAGACTATCTGCTTTCTGCTGAAACAGAACGCAAATTAGCGTTTGCGGATTGTGCACAAATTCCATTACATAAGGGTGTTGATACCCCGGTGGACGTAAAGAAGATAGAAGATATAAAAACTATGGACATCGATTATGAGACTGTAGCTAAGAAACTTCAGGGGATTCAAGGGTATCTAAAAGAGTGGTCAGGATATTAAATGGCAAAGAAATGTACGCTGTTGCTAATTATTCTTCTATTAGCAGTCATAGGACTTGCTCCTGTTGTATCAATGTTTATCAAGTCTTTCTTTGTCGATGGTGAACTATCGTTCAAAAATTATCAGATTCTGTTTCAATCAAAAAGACAGTGGAGTTTATTGTCCCACAGTTTGGGCCTTGCGTGTGCCACAACTTTTATAACGGTTTTATTAGGACTTGCACTGGGGACAGTTTTTGCAAAAACAGACCTGCCATTTAAAAAGTTATTTATCGTACTTTTTGTAATTCCGCTGGTTATTCCATCTTATATTTTGGCCGTTGCGTGGTTTTATTTTCTGGGACGGGACGGGATCTTAGCAGGATTGTTAGGTGCTAAAATAGGGGCTATTACATCACGTTTTCTTTTTAGCTTTGCCGGAACGCTTTTTGTAATGGTCTCGACACTGCTTCCGATAGTTATTATTTTGACAATAACATATTTGCGGATGGTTAATCCGAGACTTGAGGAGGCTGGCAAGCTTTACGCCGGATGGCCTGTAGTCCTGAGAAAAATATCTATTCCCATTGTAATGCCGGGCGTTTTTTTGGCAGGACTGATTGTTTTTATTCTTACCCTCGGCGAGTTCGGTGTGCCGTTGTCTCTTCGCTTTGAGGTTTTTCCAATCGAGTCGTTTATTCAGTTTTCCGCATTTTATAATTTTAATGCAGCGACTGCTTCGGCGATTCCCTTGGGATTAATTACTTGTATTGTTTTGATTGTTGAACGCATTTTTCTACGTAAGAAGACCTTTCAATTTAGAACGGTGGAGCAAGAACCAACAATAATAGTGCCGCTCGGCAAGATGAAGCCCTTTTTTTTCGTTGCTGTGAGCGTTCTTGCTTTTATCTTTGTGACAATCCCTATTGCTGTATTGTTGATAAAGTCGTTTTCTTTGTCGTCGTATGGCGAAGCTCTTGCTCGGGGTAGAGATGCCATCTTTCGCAGCTTAATCTATGCTTCAATCGGCGCCACGTGTTTAGTTGTATTAGGCTTCTTCCTTGGATATGTCCTTGAACGTAAGGCTCTGCGGTTTTCTTTTGTTGCAGATTCGCTGGCTATCTTTCTTTTCGCTTTGCCAAGCACCGTGATTGGCATCGGGCTAATCAGTTTATGGAATACCCGGGCAACAAATTTTATATACGCTTCAATGGCTATCATTTTATTTGGTTACATTGCTCAATACACGGCTTTAAGTGAAAGAATTATGGCAGCTACCTTTTCACAAATACCTCGCTCAATGGAAGAGGCTGCTCAAATTGCAGGAGCCGGGTGGTTTCGCAGATTGTTCAGTGTGCTCGTTCCGCAAGCAAAATACGGGATAGTCGCTGCATGGCTGGTTGGGTTTATCTTCTGTTTAAAAGACCTTGGTATCACCATGATAGTCTATCCGCCAGCTCATAATACGCTTCCGGTTCACATTTTCACACTTATGGCAAACAGTCCTGAGCAGGTCATTGCTGCTTTGTGCGTGATTATGGTAGTTATTACATGCTTACCTCTTGGTGTGCTCACCATGGTTACAAAATATATGGGGTAAAAGATGATATTGAAAATTGACAATCTTTATAAGTCGTACGATACTATCACAGCTATCAATGGCATTTCGTTGAATATAGAAAAAGGTGAAAGAGTTGTGATCTTAGGCCCCTCCGGATGCGGCAAGACAACGCTTTTAAGAATCATCGCCGGATTTATTCAACCCGACAAAGGCGTCGTGACTGTAGATACAGTTACCGTAGCTGCAAATGGAAAATGTCTGGTTGAGTCCGAAAATAGAAATATTGGAATGGTTTTTCAGGACCTGGCACTCTGGCCGCACATGAGCGTTTATCGCAATCTTGAATTTGGATTGAAAGCAAGAAAAATACCGAAGAAAGAAAGAGCAGGGCGCATCGACCAGATACTTGCAAAAATGCAAATGAAACAGTATGAAAATAGCTCTCCAAGCGACCTGTCTGGAGGTCAACAACAAAGGGTAGCACTTGCTCGGGCACTTGTATCCCAGCCAAAAATACTTTTAATGGATGAGCCGCTGTCTAATCTTGACCTCGATTTGAATTTGCTCCTGAGGAAAGAAATCCTGAGATTACAACAGGACCTTAATATAACAATGCTTTATGTAACGCATGATAGAGACGAGGCATTTTCTTTAGCCACAAGGATTATCGTTATGAGCCATGGTAAGATTCAAAAGGTAGGAAATGCGCAGGAGGTATCGCAATATCTATCAGGTTTATCCAGGACTCACAAAACGGATTGGAAATGTGCAGATGATTCGGATATTATTGTTGATAGATAAGCAAGTTCCTGGCACGCTGGGGCCGCTTAATATAGTCAGTATGCGAAATATCGGCTGAATAGAAGACAAAATAAAGATGGACCAGTGGGAGATTGATAAGCCGCTTGGGCACTGTTACGGCACAGGCAAAAAGATTGAGTACGGCGAAGAGTACTTCGGCGCTCTGGTAGAAACTGAGCAGGGACTACAACGCCGGGATTTTTGCGCCGATTACTGGCAAAGCCAAAAGCCGAATGTGTTCTGCTTCTGGAAAACAAAACTGCCACATCCCAGCCAGAAAAAAGCCAGATTCGTTGACGATGATATGCTGATGGCTTTTTTTGACCGCCTGGCAGAAGAGACAGAGCAGGAAAAAATAAATTTTCGCTTTGTGCTGGCGTTAATTCTGATGCGGAAAA
>Ga0315309_1001179_pt1 | contig 15656 bp, 22 predicted proteins | sample TDP4_MG_FD_203080 | JGI IMG/M metagenome (GOLD analysis project Ga0315309, IMG submission 203080) | Freshwater sediment microbial communities from Lake Towuti, South Sulawesi, Indonesia - TDP4 | ecosystem: Environmental > Aquatic > Freshwater > Lake > Sediment | place: Indonesia: South Sulawesi... | reverse complement strand
GAATGTTGCGACGGACTTCCATCGTCCCCATCTCTCGCAGTATCCTTCCAGCCTTTGTGCGCTTTTTTCGCTGAGGGCTCTTCTTGCGAAGTAGCTTATGTAGTAGTGGACTGCCTTTGCGAGAGACGCTCCGCCGGCCACAGCAATTCCGACTAGGATCGGGGGTTGATCGTGGTAGATCGCTGCGACTGCGCCTGCGTAGATCATGGTTGAAGGCCCCATGAATGGAACAAGGTACAGGAGGCAGGAGGATATGAAGACGCCGAGGAGGCCCCAACTCATCATCTCGATCAAGTCTGCCGTATCTCCAAGCATTCCCGGTTCTCTATAGCACCACTTGGTGGCTGAGGATCTACAAGAGTCTATGGTCTAGTTGTTAAGTGCTACGCTGGCGACCTTAATGCAATGACGAGGCAGGAATAGCATCTCTGCTAGTTGTTTCGTTGCCATTGGAGCAGTCTCCCTGAGTGCTGTGCGTTGGAAGTTGTGGGTTTCGATTGAAGTTTTCGATGCAAGGGAATTCCGAGTTAGGGTGATTGGGTTTAGGCGCCCTCTCTCTCCTTCTTTGGGCCTACAGTCCTTGTGTTAGCGGTTTGAAGTGCAATATGCTGGACGACAGCGCTAAGCTTGTCATCTAGCTCAGCGATCCTCTTTCCTAGGTAATATGCCGCTCCGAAGAGGACGAGGACGGAAAAGGTTGTTACGAAGTGTATAGGCGTGTACATTCCAAGTGCCTGTGTCACAAATAGAAGGGTGTAGTAAAATTGGGGAACCGTTCCCATAAGGATTAGGGCGATCCATAACGCTATCCAAAATGAGTATTGTAGGAGGCCCTTCTTCCTCCGTATGAGTTCCCTGATTGTTAACAGAAGCATGACTGCGCCGAAAGTTGTTGCGACGATCTCGTACGGCTCCAACTCGTCTTGTCCACCTATGTCGATTCTCTGGTTAAGGTTTTAGACTTTGCTTTACAGGAAGCATGTAGGCTTCTCAAGAGCGCTTCATCGTTGAGTATAGGATTTTGAGTCCGTCTCCGATGTCTGCTCCTCGCTGTCTTTTGGGGAGATATATCGCTGTCACTGGAACCTCTTTGATTCTGAAGTTTGCTTTGGCTGCCAGCAAGAGCATTTCCGATGCCCAGCGATAGTCCCGAGCTCTGTGCATGGCATATTCTAAGACTTCTCTTCGGTAGGCTCTGAAGCCTGATTGCGAGTCAGTGATTTTTGTTCCTGATGCGAAGGAAGTGACGATCGAGAGAATTTTGTTTCCGATCCTCTTGCGAAGTGGCATTGACTTTGGTTGTTTCAGGAGCCTAGATCCTACAACAATGTCCGCTTGGCCTTTCAGTATTGGGTCTAGAACGATGGGTATTTCGTTTGGGCTGTGTTGCCCGTCGCCATCCATGGTTACGAAAGCTTCGAAGTCTGCTTTGAGAGACGCCCTGAAGCCTGTTGAGAGAGCGCCTCCCGTGCCTAGGCGTAGTATGTGCGTGATCACTGTGGCTCCGGCTTGGTGAGACATCTCAGATGTGCGGTCTTGGCTATTGTCATCGACGACGAGAACCATGTGGCAGTGTTTGAGTGCTTCTGAAACGATTCGACTTATTGTGGTTTCCTCGTTGAAGGCCGGTATTATGCAGGCTGTTCGCATGGCATATGTCCTAGCCGAAGCCATCATTCATCACACGAACTTTGCAGGCAAACTAGCAAGATCCTCATTGAGCAAAGCCTCCGGACTTGCTTGAGATCACCTCACCCTTGGAGCACGACTTGGTCGATATTTAGGGATCTGTAGCCTTAGGATATATGGCCGACGGAGGGATAGTGTTTTCTACACATGGAAGAAAACCTGCCGTAGCAAATGTAATAGATGAACTCACACATTGTGGGAGGAAGGCGAAGAGAACCGGAGAGTGGTGTATGGGTCGTTGCCATGGTCGATGAAGGAGATTGAAGGAGTACCTCCTCAGGTACGGAGGCTAGGTGAGATGCGAGAGGTTCTTCATGACCTGAGCTTTGCCGCGCTGGCGAACCCGTCTCAACCAGTCTACTACGTGCATAGGGATATACCGTTCAATCGGCCGAGGTGCGACTCATCATCAATTGAATTGAGATATGATGTCACCTTGATCCCCTCTATTGGGTTGGGTCAGGAATACCCGAAGACCCATGGCCACTACCATTCCATTGCACCCGGAGGCGTGACATATGCGGAGATCTACGAGGTTTTGCAGGGAACTGTGCACCTTCTCCTTCAGAAGACGGAACGAGACAGGATTTTCGACATATGTCTCATCGAGGGGCATCTTGGTGACAAGCTGATCGTTCCTCCGAACTGTGGGCATGTGCTCATTAACCCGGATGAAGAACTCTTGGCTACTGGGAACTTGGTATCGAGGAGATGTGGGGCAGAGTATGAACTCTGGCGCCGAAGAAGGGGAGGAGCCTACTATGAGCTGAAAGGGGGTAAACTTGTGAAGAACCCTAACTACGGCAATGTCCCAAATGTGGAGCTGAAGGCTGCCCAGAGCCGATTTTCAAGGGAGGCGAGATTGACAGACCTCTTGTTGAAGAATCGGGATGATTTTCGCTTCTTGATAGATCCGCTCAGCTATTTTGAGAAGCCTTAGCTTCGAGGGTCAAGCCTGCCGATCGAAAGGTTCCAGAATTGATGTGAAACTGCCTTTATTCTTTGAACCTTCCCGATCGTTTGTCATGCATCATGAGCGCACCTATTCTGAATCCCATTGGTATGTATTAGAGGGTGGGCTTAGCGCCCTTTCAAAGCTTCGTTGTATATTCTCTCGGTTGCCTCTGCGACTCTTGACCAGTCATGTTCTTCGGCGAATCTCCGGCCGTTTCTTCCCATTTCTTTTCTTAGGGAGTCGTTCTCTAGGAGACGTATTATGGCTGTGGAAAGTGCTTCTGGGTTGTTTGGGGGAACTAAGAGACCGTTGTATTCTTGGTGGATGACATCGGGTATTCCGCCTACGTTTGAGCCTACGACGGGTTTTCCGCATGCGTTTGCCTCTAGGATTGTGAGGCCAAAGCCTTCGGATCTGTCCTTGCTTGGGAGAACGACTAGGTCTGAGGCGGCGTAGTAGGAGGGAAGGTCTTCGTCAGACACGTCTCCTGCGAAGACAACCTTGTCTGCTACGTGGAGTTCCGAGGCCAGCTTCTGGTAGGTCGGCTTGAGGCTTCCGTGGCCGACAATCAGTAGAGCTATGTCTCTTCGCAGTTTGTTGGCTGATGCGAAGGCGTTAATGAGAACGTCTAGGCCTTTGTAGCGGTGCCATCTTGATAGGGCCCCGACAAAAAGGATGGTCTTGGCGTAGCCTAGTTCCTGCCGTATCGCGCTTGGGAGGAGGTTTGGATGAAACTCTTCGCAGTCAACGCCATTTGGAACGATTGTGACCTTCTCCGCATACTTCTTCAGGATCCGGGATGATTCCGCGTAGCTTCTTGAGGTTGAGATTATCCTCTTGAAGGTTCGGATGTAGGTGGGTAAGACCAGCCGATCATGCATGCCCACAAGCAGTCTTGCTGTTGCTGTGATAGGGGGCAGATCATTGTGCCAGGTCAAGATCGACGGCCTGTCCTTGAGCCATGAGGCCAAGGAAGTGGAGAAGGCATTGTGAGGGCTGGGAAAACCGGCATGAATCAGATCTGCATCAGCGATTAGAAGCTTCCATGGAAGCTTTGTTGTGATAGGTGTCCCGTAGAGCCATGTCGTGACGGGCAGAGCATTGAGTTTGATGCTTCCCACATTGTAGCTTCCTGGTTGACGCGGAGGGGCTGCACAGATAACCTGAACATCATGCTTCCTCTTGACTAGTTGCTTGGCTAAGTTGTATGTGTAGGTTTCAGCGCCGCCTCTCCATGGAGGAAAGAACGAGTTAACTAAGCAGACTCTCAAGTTGGTTTCACGATACCGTCTCAGAGACGAGCTGTATTCCGGAGTGTAAGCAAGAGTTGCCTAGGGCAGAGTGAATGCCCGAGAGGGAGGCAAAGTCCGCTTTTGAATCACGGTGCCGCGTTGGTCTCAATTTCGTGGCTAACATCGAATCTCGTTACCTGCTATGTGTTCCGATTCTCTTAAGGCGTAGTTGCTGTCTCTTGTTTACAGACGAGTGTGTAGGCTACTCTTTGATGTCAGTCTTGAAGTATCGTATGTGTCTAGCGTGCTTGGGAACCTTTTGGACGAGTTCTTGATCTGCCGTGTACAGGGCTGCGTGGAGATGGGAAGCCAAGGCTACATATGCTGCGTCGTAGATGGAGATGTCGCATTTCAGGCTTGTTTTAGCGGTCTCCTCGCTGATTCTCCCTCTGGGTTCCCAGACGTCGAAACCGTATTTTGAGAGAGAGTTTGCTGCGTCCGCGAGCTCTTCGGAGCTGTATAGTCGGGCATACTTGAGAACGTTGAGGGTTTCGTAGAAGAGCAAGCATGGAACGGATATTATTAGCTTACCTGTGATGAAGGAGTCCCTGAGAAGCCTCGCCTTCTCAGAGAAGTCTTCGTCGAGAAACCATTTCGCCACAACTGAGGCGTCTGCTACGATCTTCTGGTTCTCCAAAACCTGATCACTCTTGCGCTATCCCAGCCTTTAGGAGCCTTCCTTCTGAGCCTCTCGTTCAATAGAAGTGCTTCTGAGATGTTCCTTTCACTTTCGTAGTTTAGCCTATGGCGGATTGCCTCTCTCATGATAGCGCTCCAGTTCACATCCATCTTGTCCATCTCCTTCTTCAACGAGGAAGGGATCGTGACACTCGTCCGAGTCATTTTTTCCGATTGGTTGACAGTATCTGCCATGCGGGTCACAAGCTCCAGTAGTACTAGTACTACCAGTAATACTTAAGCTCATGCGCCGGCAAGCCAAGTCGGCCATGCGTGTCTACAAGCAATTCTAGCGGGAGTGACAGGGTAGATCGTTATGCCATCTCAAAAAAGGAAGGATCCTTTGGACATACGCGCGATGGAGGGGAAGAAGGCGTCAGAGGGGCTGGGAAAGCCAGCATGAGTTAGGTCTGCTCGAGTCGAATCAAGCGAAGCTCAACTTACGGAGATAGTGTCGTTGACTGTGTTCGAATAGGATTTTGAGTGTTCGCCGTAGCTGAGGCCGCTCGGCACGCTGATGTCTTTTGAGAGGAGGGTACATACTTCTCAGAACTTCTGCTTCTCTTGCGTTTCTATTGGCTTGGATCTTTGATCGCCAAATGTAGGTGTCTCTCAGATTTCTAAGGTTCCATAGGATTGCCTTCGCGACCGCGATCGCTTTTTTCGGCTCTAGGATGCTGAAGCCTGCAGCCATCATCAGGGTGAAGAGGAGGTAGTTTCTTAGAGCCCAACGGAGTGATGGGCCGCAGTTCTTGAGGATTGCCCTGAGAAGGTTTCTATGGCAATAGTACAGCTTCCGGGCATCAATGTCCTTAGTTTCGGCGGAGCCTGAGAAATAGTGAGCCACCTGCGCCTCTGAGGCGAAGGATACTCGGTAGCCTAAGAGCCTAAGCCTCCAGGACAGGTCCGCGTCCTCCGTGTATAGAAAGAATTTCCCGTCGAAGCCTCCTAGCTTCATGAAGATGCTCCGTTTGATTAGGGCGGCGCCTCCGCAGAACGCGAAAGGCTCGAAGTTCTCGTGATCGTATTGCCCTTGATCGAGCTCGTCTCGACCTATGTCGACGAAGCCTCGCCAGAACGGTATACCCATCCCGCCAACAGAGTCCAAGCGTGTGCGATCCTCAAAGGAGAGCATCTTGCAGGCAACTGCGGCTATCTTGGGATCGCTGGAGGCTTTATCGACGAGATGCCGGAGCCAGCAAGGGTTCAGAACCTTGGTGTCATTGTTGAGTAGCACGAGATAGTCTGTGGATACGTTTTCTATTGCCCTGTTGTATCCCTCGGCGAACCCGAAGTTCTGTTCGTTGAGTATGAGCTTAACTCTAGGGAAGTACCTTCGAACATAATCAATTGAGCCATCTGTACTTCCATTATCCACTAGGTAGGTATCTAAGTCGGGGTAATCGGTTGCTGCTATGCTGGAGAGACATTGGGGAAGCCACCTCAAGCCGTCATAATTCAATATGAGGAGGGAAATTCTTGGTAGCTGTTGCAGCCCGTCAAACCTCCGTTGGGATTGGTTGAGGTGCAGGAGTCATGGGCCTTGGACTCGCCTTATGTACTCATTGACCACCGTTTCCGTTTCTCCGAAACTGATCACTTCACCTTTAGACAGAAGGAGAGAGTTCTCGCAGAACTCCTTCACCAGATCTAATGCGTGAGAGACAAGTACTATGGTTTTCCCGCCGTTTTTGAATTCCTTGAATTTGCTGAGGCATTTTTGCTGGAACTCCATGTCTCCGACCGCCAATGCCTCGTCTATCAGGAAGATGTCTGGATCGGTCTCGATAGCCACGGAGAAACCGAGCCTCATCTGCATGCCAGACGAGAGCGTCTTCAGCGGGGCATCTTCGAACCGTTTCAGCTCCGCAAATTCGATGATCGAATCCGTCTGCTTTCTCAACTTGTTTCTCTTCAGCCCCATGATCGCTCCGAAGACAACGATGTTCTCCTTGACTGTTAGTTCTGGGTGGAATCCTAGTCCGAGCTCAAGCATCGGTGCGACTCTTCCATCGACATGTATTCTCCCTTGGTCCGGTTTCATGACATTGGCTATGAGGCGTAGGAGGGTGGTCTTTCCGCTTCCGTTCTCGCCTATGATGCCTATCGATCCTCCCTTGGGAACTTTGAAGGTCACACTCCTTAGCGCCCAGAACTCTTCGAAGATTGATCTTCTTCCGCCGAATAAGGATAGGGTGCTCGCGATGGCGTCGAGTACCGAGCCCTTTCTCTCGTGCGGGATCATAAACTTCTTCCAGACATCCTCGACCTCTATAACGTTCATGTCTAAGTAACCTCTGCGAATCTAGGTTCGAGCCTACGGAATATTGCATAGCCAATGGCAAGGAGTATCAGGGCGGTTAGAAGTGGAGTTGCAAGGTCGAATAGTGTTGGCAAGACGTTATAGAATAGGATCTTCCTTGTGGATTCGATTATCCTAGTCATAGGGTTAAGTGAGTAGTAGAACTGGTATCGTTCCGGGATTATACTTGGATCGTAGAAGACGGGCGAGAGAAAGAAGCCTAGTTGAAGCGCTATGTCCCATATTTGATAGAAGTCTCGGTAAAACACGTTCAGTGCAGCGAGGGCTAGCGATATGCCTAGGACCACAAGGAACTCGATGATCATGACTGCTGGGAGAAGGAGGATGTGGAGTGTTACTGTCATTCCAAGAGCAATCATAACGGGCAGGAGGGCTGTGAATTCTATTAGGAAGGAGACGAAGCTTGCTAAGTTACTTGTCAGGACGAGTATGTGTCTTGGAAGGTATATCTTCTTGATGAGGGAGGGATTGCCGGCTATGCTTCCGGTTGATTGCATCGTTCCTATCTGAAAGAATCGCCATGGAAGAAGTGCTGTGAGGAGGAATATCGGGAAGTTTCGGATACCTACCCTCAGGAGAAGTGAGAAGACCAATGTGAGTATGGCCATCATTGATAGGGGGTTCAGGAGGGACCATAGGAATCCTAGCACTGAGCTTCTGTACCTTATCTTGAAGTCTTTCTTAACCAAGATCCAGATAACTTCACGATGCTCAAGCATACAGATTCACGCCGCGCCTACGGTGAGGCATCTGATCCTTCCTCGCATGTCTTCATTCCATGATGTCTCCAGACATTGAAGGCAACATAGCCTGCTGTGTTTCACCACTTGCGTTTCCAAGGGGTAGGGTCCAGGATCTTCTTCGTTGCTTTCTTCTTCCACCACCATCTGTTCTCCAAGTACCATTTGACTGTTCTTTGGAGAGCTTCTTCGAAAGCGTGCTTCGGCGCCCAGCCGAGTTCGGACCTGATCTTCTTTGAGTTTAGGCTGTATCTTATGTCGTGTCCTGGCCGATCCTCAACGAACTGTATGAGGTCTCTCGGTTTTCCGATGATCTCCAGTATAGATTCGACAACTTTGATGTTTGAAATCTCGTTTCCTGTGGAGATGTTGTATATCTCGCCCGGTCGCCCGGCTTCCATGACTCTTCCTAGTGCTTCGCAGTGATCTTGGACGTATATCCAGTCTCTCATCTGCGTGCCTGATCCGTAGAGGGGGACTGGAAGGTTGTGGAGGGCTCGGACTATCGTCTTGGGCATCAACTTCTCTAGATGTTGATATGGGCCGAAGTTGTTGGTGCACCTAGTGATGACTACATTGATTCCGTATGTTCTATGGTACGCGAGAGCGAACATGTCGGCTGCGCATTTGGTTGCGGAATAAGGGTTTGAAGGTGTGAGCCTGTCATCCTCGCTGAAGGATCCCTCTAAGATGTCTCCATATATCTCGTCGGTGGAGACGTGTACCATCTTGGCTTTTGGGTTGTCTCTTCTGAGAGCTTCGAGGATCGTGAATGAGCCTAGTACGTTGCTCTTCAGGAATGGGTTTGGGTTGGCGATGCTTCTGTCAACATGCGTCTCTGCAGCGCAGTTTATGACTACCTCATGTGTTTTGACGAGTTTTGTGATGAGCCTACTGTTCGATATGTCTCCCTTAATGAATCGGTATCTGTTAGGCGCATTTAGGTCTTTAAGGTTAGCCGAGTTGGCGCCTATAGAGAAGTTGTCTGTGTTTGTGATTTTGAGGTCTGGTGATTGGGCTAGGAGGTGTCGGATGAGGTTGCTTCCAATGAAGCCAAGTCCACCTGTCACAAGAACTTTCATACCGTTTCAACCGTGTTTGAGCCAAGGTGCGAGACGCCAGTCGTACGGTATCTTATCCGTGTCCGGAGGCAGCCGTTCTTCGTCGGGGCTTTGATAGTCGTAGAGTCTGTCTGGAAAGTTGATCAATATTGCGGGTTTGATGCCTAGCGCTTTGAATCCGTGCCAACATTCCCCCGGAATCTTCATCAGTGCAAGATTGTCCTCGCCGACGATGAACTCGTTAATCAGCCCTTTGGTGGGTGAATGCTCCCTATCGTCGTAGACGGCCACTTTGGCTGTGCCTTGGAGGAAGCACATGTAGTCTTGCTGTTTGGTTTTAGGGTGGCGGTGCCACGCCCTCACCACTCCGGGAAATGTTACCGAGACATACGCCATAGCGAACTCTTTGAAGATGCCCCAATCCCTTCTCAGAAGCTCGGCTAGGTAGCCTCTCTCGTCTACATTCTTCTTCAATTGCTTCAGTTCAACGCCTTCTATGAGCTTCTCCATTTTGGGGTGGCTCCTCGATCGAGCTCAATATCGTGAACGTTGGCCTGCAGTTTAATATGATTTGACCGTATTTCAGTCTTGGGAGAGGTCTGATTGAAGGAGGTTCTTGTAACTGGAGCGAGTGGTCTATTGGGCGGCAAGCTGGTCGGGGTACTGTCTAAGGATTACGAGGTCATACCGACCCATAGGATGCAGGCCCTCCATCCCAATTCAGTGAGAATGGATATTGTTGATAGGGACAGGGTCTTCGAGGTTCTCCGCGAGGTTTCCCCGGATGTCGTGGTGCATGCTGCTGCGGAGACAAACGTGGACAAATGTGAGACTGACAGGGAATCAGCCTGGATGCTGAATGCGGCTGGAACGAAGAATGTTGCTGAGGCATGTGCCAAGATAGGCGCCAAGCTGATCTATGTTTCCACCGATTACGTGTTCGATGGGGCGAAAGGCCTCTACGTGGAAGAGGACGAAGCGAATCCAGTTAACTATTACGGGTTGACGAAGCTGAGGGGGGAGCAGTTTGTTAAAGACCTCTGTGAAGATTTCGTGATTGCTCGGACGAGTGTGCTTTATGGTTGGCATCGTAAGAAGTTGAACTTCGCGACTTGGGTGGTGGATTCGATTAGGAACGGTAAGAGAATAAGCGTAGTTGAGGATCACTACAATTCTCCTACGCTCGCTGATGATCTCGCGGAAATGATTCTAGGCATAGCGAAAGCGGATGCGACAGGTGTCTTCCATACTTCTGGAAGCGAGAGGATAGGTCGGTACAAGTTCGCATTGAAGATTGCCGAGGCATTCAATCTCGATAGGAGGCTCATAACTCCTGTCAAGATGAAGGATGTCAAGGTCTGGGTTGCTAGAAGGCCTGTAGATTCGTCGTTGTGTGTCGAGAAGGCTAGGAGCGAACTCGAACTTTCCCCCTTAGGTTTGAATGAGGCTTTGGAAAGAATGAAGAGTGCCATGAGGGCTTAGGGATCAGATGATGAGAGATTTCTTGGAAGCTGTGTTGAGGGCATATAAGAAGAAAGTTCTCTTCACATCCCACGCGTTGGACCAAATGATCGCTTCGAAGGGAATGATTTCAAGACGAGATGTGTGTGAAGTAGTAGAAAGTGATGAAATCATAGAGGATTACGCTGAAGATCCTAGGGGGCATAGCTGTTTGGTTATTGGAAAGACGAAAGACGGGCGGATTATGCATGTTGTATGTGCCCCGAAGCAGGATTACCTCGCTGTGGTGACAGCCTATGTGCCAAGTTTATTAGAATGGGAGGAGGACCTCAGGACAAGAAGGAGGAGATAAGGGTTCGTGGAGTGCTACTACTGTAAGGGCATGATGGTTAAGGGCAGAACTGCATACGCGATTAATAAGAATGGGTATCATCTCGTGATCGATGATGTTCCAGCTTGGATTTGCCAGCAATGCGGGGAACCTTACTTCGAGGGAGAGGAAGTTGACGCCATTCAAGATGTCGTGAAGGCTGTCGACTCAAGGATTCTCAGGGCCCAGTTCGCCAGAGCGTAACACTTGCATTTCATCATCAGTTTGTTTTGTCTAGGTTCTGTTTGACCAAGGGAAGTGGTAGATCCCGCTTGTCAAAGGGTTTGATGCATGGTCAGAGCAGGAGGAGCTCCGTTTTCTTGTCTGCCTGTCTTGGGATCCGCTATGATGGCTAGAGCTTCACGCCTCAACGCGATAAGCGCGCTCCGAGAGAAGATACTTCTCAACCGAGCGGTCTACCGCATGCCGGCCTCCCATAGATTCATGATGTAGAGGAGGAATTCCCCTCGAACCTGTTCGAGCTTCGCGGTAGTCGGATTCACCTTCAAACCGAGCGTCTCGAGCGTGTCGACCCCTATCACCGGCACCGCACCATCGAACGTCGCTACCCTCATCGGCCCCCTCCTCCCCTCTATCTCAATCTCAGCCATGTGAATCTTGGCCTTCACCTTGGTCTTGTTGCCGAGCATCAGGTCCATCGTCCAAGGAGTCTCCATCGATCCTGCGTCCTTTAGAACGTCGGTTCCGATCACGGTGAACGATGCCCCAGTATCCACTAGAACCTGCCTAAGGTCAACCTCACGCTGCAGTCCACGCACCTTTGCATCCACGTATACATGCCGCAACGCGCTTCACAAAGTCTGATCGGAAGATGAGGATTATAAGTCTTGGGAATCGGCCGCGAAGGCGAGGCATATTTTGTGGTCTACGGAGAGTTGAGCCCGAATGAGGGGTTTATGGTAACTGCCTTCCCTATCAGTGAGGAGAGAAGGGGCAGAAGTATACAGTGTGACGAAGACTGTATCCTTAGCCATAGAACCGGTTAAGGTGGTGAAGAGGATAGTTGAAGATCACAATTTGGATTTGCCGTCAAAGATAGTTATGATGCATTACGATGATGATGCAGACACTCTTTGCTTGCATTTCGAGTATCCGTCTAAAGCTGTTGATAGCGAGATCGTGGATGAGCGTGGAGAAATCGTTTTGGGACTAGATAAAGACGGACGAGTAGTGAACATGACTGCAATAAACGCCTCCACTCTCTCCAACCCAGCCCTTATAACAGAACCTCTTTGCATAAAGACTTCCGATATGCACATTGCTGTTTTCAGTACAAGATCTTGATCAAGCGATTCCTATTTATCAGCTCGATGACGTTCTTGAGAATCCTTCGGGATAGCAGGATATTCCTCATGCATGCAGTCTGTACTATAGCCCCCTGTTCCAAAGTTCCAAAATCAAGCTCTAAAACATTCGAGGCGCACCTGTACTATGGTGTCTGTCAAGGGCGCTATCCTACATGGCAGGAGAAGCAAACGTTTGAGGCCTCTGACGCACTCTGCACTTATGTGTCAGATACCGAACCTGTTCATAGGTCGAAAGTCATGAACTCGCCCGGTACAGTTACTCTGGAGATCCTGTACAATGAAATCAGAAGTGTCAAGAAGATGCTTGAGGGGCTCGTGGAGAGAGATAGGGGAGATCGATGCAGAGATCAAAAGAGGGGAATACGTCACTCTTGAGGACGCCGAGAGAACGTATGGGGCCAAATAGTGTCCAGATACAAGATCTACCTCTCAAGAAGGGCGGATAAGTTCCTCTCTGAACATGTTGAGCAGCTGAGGATCATTGACAGTCTGGTAGGCAAGGGATCGAGAGTAGTCCCGAATGAGGTCAGTCTGCCCAAGGGCTACAGGCTGATCATAGGAGAAAACACATTCGTAAGCATATGAGCCCAATGGCTTCTCACATCGTCCCGCTGATGTAGCTCATGCCCTTAGGGCAAAGCTCAGATATCTGAAGTTTGGCTTCTACCTCAACTTCGCTTATATGTTTCCGTAACGTTTGCTATCATTAGGGAGGGGTGGGGTTGAGGAGAATAGGGAAGATGAAGAGCATAGGAGTCTACAGGCTTGGCGGTAAGGGTGAAGTTGAGGATAAAGGGCGAGAGTAGGGAGTTCGCCACCTCAACCTTGATCAACAGTGGGTTCGAAGCTGAGGAGCCTCAGCTCGTCATCCCCCTGAGATTGGCGGAAGCCTTGGGAATATCAACGGCCGAGGCCAGCATCGAAGATTTTAGCACGGCAGGAGGATCACGGGTCTCCGGATACAGGTTGAGTAGACCGATAGAGGTTGAACTAGTTCTAGACGACAGAACACCCGTCAAAGCTCTTGCCCGGATCACGATACTTCCAGGGGAGATTGAAGCCATAATGAGCGACTGCTTAGCGACAGAGCTGGGCATAACAATTCTAGACCTTTGGAAAGGATACTGGTGCCTCCGAGACGAGCTGGGCACCAAGCAAAGAACGAGCGCTCCCTCCGAGGAATGGAAATAGAAGGGGTAGGCAGATTCTTCATCCAGCTCTGAAGCGTCCTCTTGACTCTTGACTGGCGAATGATTACCTTCAACAACGTGGCGATCAGAGGGCTGAGATTTAGAACTCCATAATCCTTGCCGACACTGTTATCGAATGTGAGAAGAGGATCATTGACAGTCTGGTAGGCAAGGGATCGAGAGTAGTCTCGAACGAGATCAGGCTCCGAACCTCTTTGCATAAAGACTTCCGATATGCACATTGCTGTTTTCAGTACAAGATCTTGATCAAGCGATTCCTATTTATCAGCTCGATGACTTTCTCGATCAAGTCCTTCGGGATAGCAGGATATTCCTCATGCATGTAGTCTGTACTATGGTAATGGGCTTCGACGCTCGAAGCTCAGGCACCGAGGAATAGAGTGGATTCCTTACATACCTCCCGCGAGTTAAGACATGAAGACCCCGCCTCTCTTTTTCGGCAGGCTGCATCAAGACCTGTCTCTATTCTAGGCGACATGTGTGAGGCTCAGTCTATGAAGGTTGAAGAGGCATCGACTTAGGTTAGAAGATATATGTACCTCATACCAAGGTCATATGCTTGTGCTTAGGGAGGACCATTGATTATGGAGGAAAGAGTTACCCACTTTGTTTCTGAAAGTAAGAAGTTCATTGACGCCGCTCTAACTGAGTTTGAGAGAGGAGAGAAAGAGAAGGCCGATGTCTTGATTAGAGATGCTGCGGAAAAAGCTTGGAACGCCGTTCTGCAAGCCACAAACGCTCTCCTCATCGCTAAGGGTTTCCCTGAGGAAGGAATCAAGACGCATAGAGACAGAAGACTTGCATTGGACAGTTTGGAGTCTAAAGATCTCGATGTTAGAGATAGAGGTTTCAGAGATAGGTTTGGAGCCAGAGAGTACCATCTCCATGAGAGATGCTTCTATGACGGGGAATACCTGCCTGAGAAAGTGAGGGAGGACATACTGAAGGCCAAAGAGTACGTTGACGACATAGAGAGTTTCCTCAAATAGCATCCTCAATACGCTCCAATAGCGTGTCGATCTGAACGTATCTTCTCCGGCATCTTCTCTTCACACTCGTAGACTGAGAACACGGAGAGAGTGCTTACGTGAACGCCAAGTCGTGGAGGGATTGGAGCCAAGGTCAAGGGTGCCGTAGACGGTCGACAGGGTGAACCCCATCATAGTTGAGAGGTCTACCTTAGAGATGCGCCAAGCGTCATGATATAACGAGGGTCGAAGGCCTTGGAATTAGGCTTTTAAGGATTCGCGCCTTGTCTGTATTGCGATGGCTATGAAGGGGGTTATTCTTCACGGTGGGAGGGGGACGAGGCTTAGGCCTTTAACGCATACGGGCCCTAGGCAGTTGACCGCTCTCTAGATCTGATCAGCCCTATTGAACATTCACTTCTTGGACTTGGCCGTCCGTATTCCTAGTTCTTGGTGCGTGAGGGTTGAATGATATATACGGGGGTTGAACGTCCTGAGGCATGGGTAGGGGTGTTTCCCACATGTTTATATGGGATCTCCCGCAGGTTACTGTGGGTGCGCACCGATGTCGGTTGCCGTTCTTGATGACCGCGGGAGAATTGTCCTGCCGAAGGAGATCTTGGAAGAGTTAGGTGCCTCTAAGGGCGACGCGGTGGTTTTCGAGAAACGAGGGAAAGAACTCGTGATGGCGAAGGTGTCGGTGAAGGGTGAGAGGCTTGAGGAGATCATGGATTGGAACCCGAGGCGGACGGGCAAGACAGGAAGAGTCGGCCCCAAAGCCATGAAGGAGATTTGGAAGACCTGATTGGAGTCGACACAAACATCCTTGTCTATGCGCTTGACCCGACGTTTCCAGAACATGACCAAGCGAAGAAGGCGATACTGACCTCTGAGGGATGGGCGGTCAACGCTACTGTACTTCATGAGACATATCACACTTTGGTTTTTCGGAGAAAGATTTCGCCAACCGATTCCAGAAGGAAAATCGTTGAGTTCCTAAGAGACCATAGGACCCTCTTCATCAACCTGACTAAGACGGTAACGCTTTTCGCTTTGGACTTGGCAACTAGGATGAGCCTTGGCGGTAGAGACTCTTTGATAGTTGGCTGCTATCTCTATAATAGAATTCCTGAGATTTACTCACATGATGAAGATCTCCTCAAGCTCAGCGAGGTCAGCATGAAGGGAAGAGACCTGCGGATCACAGATCCGATCCGGTAGACCCTTCGTCCTCTCTCGGACCATCATACGGCATGTGCAGAAGTCAAGAGCGCGTAGGGCGGCAGCGACTACCTTTCTTGGTTCCAATATGCTGAAGCCTGTAATCGTCAGCGTGGTGAAGAGGAGGTAGTTTCTGAGTGCCTAGCCTAGCGATGGGCCACAGATCTTCAGGACTGCTCTGAGAAGGTTCCTATGGCAGTAGTAGAGCTCCAATGGATCGATACTTTTGGTTCTGGAGTAGCTTGAGAGGTGGTGGGCTACCTGCGCCTCCGGAGCGAGAACCGCTCGGTAGCTTGGGGGCCTAAGTCTCCAAGACCGGTCTGCGTCTTCTGTGTACAGAATGACAGCCGGCCGTCGAA
>Ga0315309_1001178_pt1 | contig 15658 bp, 17 predicted proteins | sample TDP4_MG_FD_203080 | JGI IMG/M metagenome (GOLD analysis project Ga0315309, IMG submission 203080) | Freshwater sediment microbial communities from Lake Towuti, South Sulawesi, Indonesia - TDP4 | ecosystem: Environmental > Aquatic > Freshwater > Lake > Sediment | place: Indonesia: South Sulawesi... | reverse complement strand
AGCAGGTCACCCCCCGGTCACGCAAGGCCTCCAGCATTGGCACCGCACCGGGCACCATCATCTCTTCTGGGGTGAACTGGCCGCTCTTCAGCCCGGCCACGCGACCCTTGATGCGCTCCCACAGCCGGTCCAGGTACATCCATTTGTATTCCAGGGGGTCCAGGGGCTTCCCCCCGCGCTGGCGCACCTCCTCGCAGAGCTGGATCATTTGATAGATGGTCTGCCTGCCCGTCAGCCGGTCCACGAACTCGGTGACCACAGCATATAGCTCTTCCTCGGACTCGTGTCGTGGGGTCTCCAGCAGGACCTCGACCATCATGGGGATCATCACCCCCTGCCACCCCTCGCGGATCAGCGAGATGGTGCCGTCAAAGTCGAACAGGGCGTGGCGGATGTGGCCGCGGGGGATGTGGGGGTGGATGATTTCAATGTGAGTGCTATCAAGGAATGCCATTTGCCCTGCTTCTCTTGCCTCGACCCTAGTCACGTTAATACTCGTAACAACTGCTGCCAATGAACTCCCGTAGGAGCGAGTCGGGCGGTATGGCCGAATCGTCCTCGACCGGGGTGACGGATTTCAGAAGATGGTACACGCGCTCGGCGCGCATGAAGGCATCCTCGCGCAACGGATCGCCCTTGTACTGTTCCACCCACTTCTCGAAGTAGCTGAACAACCTGGCCCGCATGATGGGGAGTTCGTACGGCAGGCCACTGTTGACGATGTAATCCGTTGTGTTGACATAAGGAATAATATTGCGTAACTCGCTGCTGCGGACATAGTGCCAGTGTTCCAACGTCTGCTGGGGATTGTAGGCACGGTGGATAGCGTCGCGCACCATGCGGCGCATCAACCGCAGGTCCATCCAGCGGACGAACTTCCCGTCAGGGCCTTTCATTTGAAGCAGCGGTTCGATATACAGTTTGAACTTCAGTTCGTCGTCAATACCTCGCATCATGCCGGGAAACAGGCCGTGCAGGCTGTCAATGAGGATGACGTCGTTGGGTCCGACCCGCATCGGGGTCGTCCGGGTGGCGTGTCGCCTGCCGGTCTTAAAGTCGTAGAAGGGAATCCGCACCTCCTCCCCAGCGATCAGGCGTACCAGGTGCTCGTTGATGAGTTCCAGGTCGAGAGCCTGGGGCGTCTCAAAGTCATAGTCGCCGTACTCGTCTTTGGGATGGAGCTCCAGGTCGAAGAAGTAATTGTCCACGGTGAGCGGGACCAGACTGAGGCCCATCTTTGTCAGCAGGTGGCTGAGTTTGATGGTCGTGGTCGTCTTGCCGGAGGAGGAGGGCCCGGCGATAATGACGATCTTGACGCTGTCCCGGCGATCCCTGATCATCTCCGACGCGGTGGTAATGTCCTCGTTGTAGGCCCGATCGGTTTCCCGCACGATCTCGGGGAACTCCCCGCGAGCGATGCGTGTGTTCAGGTGCTCGACAGTATGGAGGTCGTGATCCACGGCCCAGTTCAGGACCTCCCAAATCTTGTGCCAGGGGATGTTCTCGGAGGGATGGGCCGAGCGTTCGGCCCGCTCCCGCCGCCGACGGGTCCGTTCGTCGCGGTAGAGAATGTAAGCCTTGGCCGTTCTGGCGTGGCCATTCTCAATCAGCACCTTCTCGACGACGTCCTGGATCTCCTCGACGGTAGGGATGTGGTCTGGCGGCGCGGTCTCCTCCAGCATGGCCACGACCTGGTCAGCCAACCTCTCCGCGATGGAGCGGTCGCGACCGCCCACGGCCACCGCCGCCCGATAGATGGCGTTGGTGATGCGTTCCTTCTTGAAGGGGACCACCGCCCCCGTGCGCTTGACCACTTGCTCAATCTTCGCCATACCGCTACTCCCTATACCTCAACGAGCGGACTTACCGCGCCAGTTTGCGCCACGTGGCCTTGTACGAGAGGAATTTTCTTTCGCTCGGCGTGGACCACAGTCCACCCTAGAAGCCGCCGGACTGTGGTCCGGCGGGAGCGATAATTGTGTCCATTCAACGCCGCCGTTTCTTGCGTGGGCGAACTGTAAAGTGGGATGGCTCCCTCGGCCCGCCCGATTGCGCGAGTCTTCTCGTCCGTTCCCTCTGGTAAGCCCGAATCTCCTGCGCCAGCGGGTGGCGAGGGTCAATCCGTAGGTGGGTGATGGAAACGATGATTGCCTGCTTGGCGTCTCGCGACAGCGTCACGTCGCAGGCAATACCACCCTCGTCACCCAGGTAAAACACTCGCTTGATTTGTAGTTCCTGGTCGCGAGTGACTTTGATTCCCTGCTCCCGCATTGCCCGGATATACGTGCCGGTCGGTCGAGCGGGGATGGGAAGATGCGCTTCCATCTTGCGCACCAGTTCCATCGCTTGGGCATAGTCGTCAATCATCATATTCTTCCTCGTTATAGCTCATCGAGTTCCTGCTCCCAATCGGGTGAGGCTGGTTCCTGTCGAGCTTGGGCTACCAGCCGTTGCAGAACGGCGGAAGCAGCCAGGATAGCATCTTCAGGCTCTTCCTCACGGTTCAGCAGGTTGTCCATGATGAGCTCCATCTGGGCGAATGAGGTGATGTCCACCAGAACGGCTTTTGCCTCGCCACCTTCGTAAAGGATGGGAAAGCGGTCTCGGATCCAGAAACTCGTTTCAGTCATAATTCATCTCCTGGTTTCAATCGTTTTGCCACACGTGGCGCAGGATGTTCTGCGTCTCCAACAGGAGCGCCTGGTAAAAGGGCATGACGGTGAAGTGTCGCAGCTTGTCCTCGCTGCGGCCTGAGCCTCCGTAGTGCAGGACTCGATCCCCCGGCATTGGACGCTGGACAGCAAACTCCGCCCAAAGGAGTTGAAGATGGTCTGGCTCTTGGCTCATCGAACTCCACAATCTCCTATGATCGGTGATCAAGAATTGTCCTTGTCAAAAAATGACAAGATTATTCAGAGCTACCTGAACACGCTTAGAAGCTATCAATAGCAGTTTGATTAGCCAACCAAGCCCCAAAGAGAATTGCTATAATAAATGCAACAAAGTGAGCGAACACCTGAGCAGTCAGCTTTAAGTGGTTTCTTAAATACATATAGAAGCTCACTGGCTAGGATAGCCCAAAGGGTCGCTGACGCCGCAATTGCGACGAGCAATCGAGGGTGGGGAATCTTGTTTACTTCGGCATACAGCAGGCCCAACCCTGTTATAACCAGGATTGCAAGAATTAGGACTAAAACAAAGCTGAACAAAGTTTCCCCCGATGTATACAAGAAGAGAACTTTGTACCAAGGACGATCAATCTGTCTCTCTTCGGCCTCGGAAGTAAAGGGACGCGCTAGCGCAAACACTAACCTGTAGAATATTGCCCACAACCCTCCTAATATCTGGGCCACTCCTGACACCAGAAACCGAATTACTTGTCCTGCGCCTGAGCGATATTCGTGCCACGGCAAATCCCGCAACCAATAAACCAACCTCTCGTAAACGGGGCGATTGCACTCTACACAAAAGACAGTCCCAGATGCTAAATGCTTACCAATGCATTCGGGACAAATTATTCTACGACACTTTGTACATCGGTTAAAAGGACCTGAATGAGGATGGCTTGGATCCTTATCTCTCCGATAACATGCCGGAGGGCCGTGACGTCGCAAGCCAGATGACAAGTGACTAGACATTGCATCCTCCTTAATGGTAAATCCATCGCCTCCTCTGGCTGATTACTCGCTATGGCTGCGCACTCTCTTAATCTACGAAATCTGATTAACTCTCGTTCGGTGTACTCCCGTATATTACCCCAAACCACTCCTCATCCAACACGCCCACGATCTTCACCGCCACCGGGCGCCATTGGAACCACTGAGGCCACTGACGAACACTGAGCCCAGTGAATCAGTGTCCTCATTCCCCTCAGTGTTTCAGTGATTCCACCACCCTAAACTACTCTTCATCCAACCACGATCTTCACCGCCACTGGGCGCCATTGGAACCACTGAGGCCGCTGATGAACGCTGAACACGCTGAGTCAGTGCCCTCATCCCCCTCAGTGCTTCAGTGATTCCCCCGCCGGGCCGTTCGCTGTATCTGGGCCTACCCAATATAACGGGTGGCCGATGTGGAACTACTGGAGGGCCTACCGTGTCTTGTGGATTTCACGCCGGTGCTTAATGAGATGGACGGCGAGTCGCTGTTCAGTCCGGTTGACAGTGTAAAGGACTCGATAGCTGCCGATCCGTAGTTTGAACAGACCCTTCCACTCACCAGTCAGTGGTTCCGGCGTTATGGCATCGAAATGCTCGGCCAACCACCGGAGCTTGCCGAGGATCCGTTGGGCTACGGGTTTATCCAGGCTGGCCAGGTCATCCCTAGCCTCGGGCATCCACTCCAGGCTGTACACGTTACCACTCCAGGCCAAGCTGAGCGGCAACCTCCTGGGCAGGGATGCCTCTGGCTCCACGGCGTTCCGCCTCTAAGGAGCGTCGGAGCCTGGCCTTGATTTCTTCACGCAACTCCAGCCCTTCATCTGGATCGCCAAGCATCTCTTCTAGTTTCTGTTCCACGACTTCTTCGATGATCTGTTTCAATTCGTCCACCGTCAATTCGGCCACTGTCATGCTCATGGTTCACTCCTCCCGATCTCTCTATATCGTGGGCTGCGAAAGACCAGTACACGCTCCGGTTCAGCCTCTACGCGCCGCAGCAAGACTGGCTGACGACCAAAGCGCTTTCGTATGCGGCTGTGGAGAGACTGAAAGTCTTCGTCGTGATCAACCACCTTCCCATCGTGGATGGCCACATACTGACCCAGGTACTTTTCAGCCAACTCGGGGTGCATGGAACGAAAGGCCTCCGCCTCTGCTTTGATCTTCTCGCGCTCGATCTGGCGCAGGTAGGTGCGCACGGCGGTCTCCAGAACTTCCTCGGGCATCACCGCCTGCTCAGCCGCAACCTGTTCCAGTTGTTCCATCAACCCGGGTTGCAAAATTACGGTGGACATAAGTTATACTCCTTCCTACATCACATTCAGTGCGAGCGGTTCGATCATCCCAAACCATGTCTCATCCAACACATCCGTAATTATACCCCAACTCCATCGGATTGTACAAGGCCGGTTTCATCCATCCGCTGCTATGCTACACGGCGCTGATCAGGTCTTCCGCCAGGGCGACTGCCCCCCACAGCGGCGCGTCGTCGCCTAGTGCCGCGGGCACCACGTCAAAGTGAACCTCTGGTAGGGCCGTCTCGCGGGCGGTACGGCGCACTACTCTCCAAAAGCGCTCGCCCGCTTTGGTCACGCCGCCGCCCAGCACGAATCGCTCCGGGTTGACCAGGTTAGCTGCGTTGCCGATGCCCACTCCCAGCGCCCAGGCCGCGACTTCCAGCGCATCCCAGGCCAGGTTGTCCCCCTGGGCTGCTGCCTGGGCGATCAGTTTGGCGGTGATCGCCTCCCAATCACCTTTAGCCAGGGTCCGCAGGATCCGGCCCCGATCCGGCTGCGTCTGCAGCCATTCGCGGGCCCGTTGCGCGATGTACGGCCCCGAGGCCAGCCGCTCGACGCAGCCCCGCTTGCCGCACAGACAGACTGGGCCATCTGGATCCACGACCGTGTGCCCGATCTCGCCGGCCATGCCCTCTGCGCCACGCCAGGGCCGCCCGTTCAGGATCCAGCCCCCGCCGACGCCGGTGCTGACGGTGATGTACATCAGGCTGTCGCAGCCCTGACCGGCGCCAAAGCGATGCTCGCCCAAGGCAGCGACGTTGGCGTCGTTGTCCGCGGCGGGCACTCCCAGCCGCTCCTCCAGCCACTCTCGGAGCGGCATCTTCTCCCAGCCGGGTACGTGGTGGGACAGCAGCACCAGGCCCTGGGCTGCGTCTACTGGCCCGCCGAAACTGACCCCCACAGCGGCCAGAGGGGCTTCGGCCGTGGCCAGCATGTCTCGCGCCAGACTCATCATCGTCTTCAGGTCGCTCTGGGCGTTGCTGTCGGGCGGTGAAGGGACCTGCTGGTGGGCCCGCCAGTGGCGCTCGCCGGATTTCGTAAGGTTCGTTGTTGCGGCCAGGCCCGCTGTTAGCTTGGTGCCGCCGAAATCCAGAGCCAGCAGAAGCCGTTCCCGCTTCACGTTCACTCCATCCCTTGGCGTATGGTGACAAAGATGGCATGGAGAACCACCCATTGGCCATCCTCAGCGTGCTGCATGGCATCAGGGTGCCGGGAGTCAGATGGCACGATCACGCACACGTCCACCTTCTCTTTGAGCCGGCCGCCTTCAAAGCCCGTGATGCCAATGCACGTGAGGCCGCGTTCCCGTGCCACGTCCATAGCCCGCAGCACGTTGGGCGAGTTGCCGCTGGAACTGATGGCAATGGCCACGTCACCCGGCTCAGCCAGCGAAGCCAGCGGCTCGGCAAAGACCATTTCATAACCAAAGTCGTTGGCGTAGGCCGTCAACAGCGGGACGTTGTCGTTCAAGGACATTATCTTGAAGCGCGTCTTTCCCTGCTGCACCGTCCCCTTGCCCAGGTCACAGACAAAGTGCGAAGCCATGGCCGCGCTGCCGCCGTTGCCCATGACAAAGATCCGCTTCCCTTCGATTCGGGCCTGGGTCAGGATGTCAATGGTGCGGGCGATCTCGGCCTGGGGCAGGTTTTGCAAAATCCGGCCTATCTCGTCGAGGTATTTTTGGATGTATTCCACCTTTCATTCCCTTTCTGTGTCCATTTGCCTGTACCGCCTGTGCCGCAATCACCACTGTTGCGGTGCAGGAGTAGCGCAACAGTGGTAGATGAGACCCTCATGGCTACAAATTATACCATAGACACCACAAAAAAGAAATGGGACATCCCAAGATGCCCCATTGTTTCAAATTCCCCAGGTCCGCTATCTTCCAGGTCGCCTGGCTCAGGAACCTGCTCGATCGGCAGGGCCGTGCCAGACAGCGGTGCCACCATCCCACACCCAACTGAAGGACTCTAACTCGAGCGGCAGTCGGGCCCAGCCAGCCTCGATGCGGGCCAGTGTTGCTTCCCAATTTCTCACGCCACCCAGCGCACCAGCCACCTCCACGCAGCAAGCCCCTGTGGCAACGGCCACGTTCAGGGCAAGAGGAGGTGAGGTGTCCCGCAACACGGCCGCCAGGAACCCAGCAATGGCGGCGTCACCTGTGCCCACTGTAGACACCACGATGTCAGGTCGGAAGCAGGGCGCCCACAACTGTCGGTTGGCCCAGTCCGCCAGGTCTGTTGGCGCACCACGGCCTAGCTCAGATAGCGTCGTGGCTGTGCGCAGGTATACGCCTCGGATGCCCATCTTTAGAAGGACGATCTTGGCTCCCATCGCCAGCGCCTCGTCGGCCAGAGAGACAATCTCTTCGACAGCCAGGGCCCCCAGCACATTGGCCGCGCCAACTTGGGCCGTCAGTTGATCGAACCGGTCGCGCCGGAGCATGAAGAGCAATTCCTCGACGCTGGGCAGGAAGAGGTCTACATAAGGCAGCGTACGGGCCAGGATGAGCTGCCAATCGGCCTGCCCGCTTGGCCCGGCCGGGTCAGGCATCGCCAGATCAAGCGAGGTCGTGACGCCCGTCCCCTTAGCGCGCTGGCACATCTCGGCCAGCTCATGCCCTCCGTCGGCGTACATCCGGGTCATCAGCGGCGGATAGCCAAAATGAAAGAGTCGGGCCTCAGCCAGGAGATCGTAGCGTATGTCCTCCACACTAAAGGTATGATTGGTCCCCGGGTAGTGCAGAAACAGGCGATCAACGCCTGGCGGGTCAATGACCAGGGTATAGGAGCTGGCCTCACCAGGGACAACAACCATTCCCTGAGCCAGGTCTGGACTATAACTGCTCACGATATCCATGATGGCTCGCCCCAACAGATCGTCGCCGATCTTGCCCATCAGTCGGGTGCGAATTCCCAGCCGATGCAGGTTGATCCCGGCGTTGGAGACGGCTCCTCCCGTACTGAAAGTCGCCGGGCCGACCTCAGTCAGTCGGCCCGGAGCCAGATAGGCTGCAAGATCACTTCCCAGGTCGGTCACAAACTGGGGGATGATGTCCAGACAGAGATGTCCTGCTACAATCGCTTCGCTCATCGGATCTAGTGATTCTGTGCCTCAGCAACCAGTGGCAGCACAGCCCGTTCAACTGATTCCTCGTCCTCGCCGGCCTCGACACCGTGGAAAAGGAACCAGTGCTCGACGTGTTCGACGACATCGCCAGGGGCCAGGCGCTGTAACGGCCCCAGGGTCTCCAGTTCCAACATTCTATCGTTGGTGTACATCTCCAGTGAACAGCCGTTATCCGGATAGTTCGCCCCCTCCATGTACTCAAAAGTCTTGAGGAAGAGATGGCCCTGGCGCAGATAAGCGCCCCAGCCATCGTTGGCGCTCAACCCTATTTTGGTTGGCGTTTGGGCCTTCTGATCCTGGCGTAGGAGAATAAATTTGGAACCCCAGTGAATGCGGTTATCCGTCATGTCGGTGTAGGGCCACAGCACCAGCACGCGATTGGGTAGCAATCGGTCGGGGTGCGCTTTGGTAGGCTGAGGAACGATGCCCATACCGCCTGGGGCCATCACCGAGAGAGCCCAGGGAGCAAGCTCTACGGGCCACAAGCCAACGTTGCGAAGGTAGTGCCGTACCTCCACCTGATTCGACGCGGGATCAAGCACGATGGCTAGCTCCTTCTGAATCCCCGTGGTGGTCTCAGGCGGCTGGATCACCCGCAAAGCCCCGTTCTCCCCGATGATTTCCACTGGACCGTTATCGGGATAGTAGCTACGCCCCTTGTCCTCAGGGGAGTGCCAGAGCCGATGCCCCCCGTAGATGCGCCACTCTGACCCGCCGGTCTGCCCTACTTGCTCGGGAAACTCCCCGAATTCGTTATCATCTCCGATGAACCCGAACCGGATGATGCGAGGCCCCACATCGCCTGTGACGATCAGCTCCACCTTACCGTTAGCCAGACGATAGCAGTTGGGCCATCCTCTGTAGGTAATTTTCTCCATGGCTTTTCCTCTTCCTGATATCCTTACACCTGTGGGACTATTCAGTTCCGCCAGCCGCACGTTTGGCTACTATTTGCGATACTTGGTCAAAGCTGGGCTTCAATGCGCGGTACAGAGCGCGGTACACGGGATAGAACTCACCGTAGAGGGCTGCGTTTTTCTTAACAGGCTCGGTACGCTGGACCACTTCGACGGCCTGCTGGCAGGCCTCGGCCACATTTTCGTAGACCCCGGCCCCCACTCCGGCTAACAAGGCCGCCCCGTAGGCTGCCCCTTCAGTGACGTTGATCACCACCAACTCGGTGTCGAATACATCGGCCAGAATCTGCCGCCATAGATCGCCGCGCGCCCCGCCTCCCGAAGCACGGATCTGGTGAATCTCCAGCCCCAGGTCCTTCATCAGCTTCAGAGAGTCACGGAGCCCGTAGGCCACCCCCTCCAACACGGCTCGCACGAGGTGGGTTTTGTCGTGGCGCAGAGTCAGGCCCATGAAGACACCTCGCGCGTTGGGATTCGGATAGGGGGTTCGCTCGCCGGTCAGATAGGGCAGAAAGATCAGTCCCTCGCTGCCTACTGGAGCCCTGGCTGCCTCTCTAATGAGGAGTTCGTAAGGATCCTTCCCAATCAGACTGGCTATCTCCTTCTCCATCCGCCCCAAGGTATCCCTGAACCAACGGAAGCTTCCCCCGGCCGAAAGCATCACGCCCATCAGGTGCCATTTGTTGGGCACAGCGTGACAGAAGGCGTGGAGCAGTCCCTCAGGTTCAACCACGAATTCGTCGGTGGAGGCAAAGACGACTCCGGAGGTCCCTACGGTCACTGAAACCAGACCTGTCTCAACGATGCCGCTGCCCACCGCTTGGGCGGCTTGATCTCCCCCGCCGCCTGCCACCGGCATACCGGCCTTCAACCGGGTAGCTTCAGCCGCAATCTGAGAGATCTGTCCGCTGACGACGGGCGACTCGTAGCACTCTGGTAGCCACTCTGCGGGGATATCCAGGGCCTCCAGCATCTCTTCCGACCAATGCCGGCACCCCACGTTGAAGAGGGAGGTGCCCGAAGCGTCAGAGACCTCGGTGGCGAACTCGCCAGTCAGGCGATAGCGGATATAGTCTTTGGGGAGGAGAACTTGAGCCACCTTCTCATAGACCTCGGGCTCATGCTCCCGTACCCAGACGATCTTGGGGGCAGTAAAGCCTGGCAGGACGGGGTTTCCCGTCAACTGCAAGACCCGTTTGGGCCCTACCTTGTCGGTGATCCAGGCACATTGAGAGCCAGTGCGCTGGTCATTCCACATGATGCAAGGTCGCAGAACCGAGCCATCTCTGTCCGACAGGACCAGACCGTGCATTTGTCCAGTGAGGCCAACCCCCACCACCTGATTGGGATTAGCCCCACTCTCAGCCAGCACCCGCCTGATGCTCTCCGCGGTGGCTTGCCACCAGTCTTCTGGATTCTGCTCCGCCCATTGAGGGTGAGGGGTGTACATAGGGTATTCAGTAGTGGCACTGGCGACCACCTCACCGGCCTCGCTGATGAGGAGGGCTTTGGCACCGGTCGTGCCCACATCAATGCCCATCAAGTAGACCAATGCGCTTTCCTCCTAATTCAGATATGCAAAGATGCAGAGATGCTCTCCCTGCACCTTTGCCTGGCTTAGTGCCACTCGTTGGTGGGGAAGAGGATCACCTCCCGCACCAGAGTGCCTTGGGGCTGAACTGCCATGGCCAGGACCATCTCTGCCACCTTGGCCGGATCCATGATCCTGGAACGATCACCATGGTAGGTCTGAACGTCCCAGAAAGGGGTGTTCATCCCGCCTGGGTAGATCCCGCACACCCGGATGCCCTTGTCCTTCAGCTCTATGGCCAGCGCGTCGGTGAAGCCCTTGACTCCGTGTTTGGAAGCGCAGTAAACGGCCTCATTGGGCAAGCCATGGATGCCAGCTACCGACGAGATATTGATGATGAGGCCCTGGCCCCGTTCCAGCATGGAGGGCAGAATAGCGTGGGTGCAGAAGATGGTACCCATGAGGTTGGTCTCGATCATAGCCCGCCAGTCGGCGGCCTTCTGCTCTACGAAGGGGCCGTACACGGACATGCCCGCGTTATTGACCAGGATATCCACCTGACCGAACTCTTTCAGGGCCTGATCGGCCATGGCTCGCACCTGATCCTCCTGTGTGACATCGGTAACAATGGACAGGGCACGACGACCGAGAGCCTTGATCTCCCTGATCGTATCCTCGACCTGGGCCTTGGTTCTGGCCGTGGCCACAATGTCGGCTCCCGCCTGGGCGAAGGCGAGGGCGATCTGCCGGCCCAACCCCCGGCCGGCGCCGGTGATGAGGGCCACTTGACCTGTAAGCAAATCATTGTTGGTTGCCATCCTAACGCTCCTCCTCAGACCCTTTAGTCGCTTTGTAATTCTTCCAGTGGTAAGCCTTCAGTGGCTAAAAGCTGCTAGGCGATACTGACCACTTGCCCCGATGATGCCCCATCGCAACATGTTCTCCTTTCAGAAACTTCTGGGCTCAGCGGTCAATTTGTAGTGAGCGTGGCGCAGCTTGGCGATGATGGGCAGGCGATAAGAGCAGCGCGGTTCGCACTCGCCACATTCTGTGCAGGCATCGGCCCTGGTGTCCAACGCCGCGTACGCAGCCCGCGCCCGATCCTCGTTCATGAACCAGAAGCATAGCACCTGCCGCATCAAGTAGTCGCCTGGCTCACGCACCACGCCATCCCACATCTGACGGTCGTACCATCCCTCCAGCGTGAAGATGCGTGGGATGTCCACACCTTATTCCCTTCTTTGGCCTTGACGAATGCCTTACGCTACCGTCTTCGCTTGCGGAGCTGATCGAGCATGATGGCTAATACGATCACCAGCCCCTGCACCGCCTGCAGCCAGTAGGCGGAGACCCCTATGAGCACCAGGCCATTGCGTAGGACTTGCATAATGGCCGCGCCGATGAGCACGCCAAGGATGGTGCCCTCTCCTCCCGACAGGCTGGTTCCCCCCACCACCGCAGCGGCGATGACATCCAGTTCGTAGCCCTGCGCGGCTGTCGGCGCCGCCACGCCCAGGCGGGCGGTCATGACCACACCACCGATGGCGGTCAAGAGGCTACAGAGGGAGTAAACCATGACCTTGACCCGAGCAGTGTTAATGCCCGAAAGGGCAGTGGCTGTCTCGTTTCCACCCACGGCATAGATGCGATAACCCCATACCGTGCGCGTGAGGAAAATGGACGTGAGCACAGCCAAGACGAGCATAAAGATGAGCGGCAAGGGCACTCCGAGGCCAGCGATGGGGATGTCGTACTGGCCCAGGTTGCGGAAGGTCTGCGGTAGATCACGCACCGGCCAGCCACCGGTCAACCCGTAGCAGAGGCCCCGCGCCATGAGCAGACTGCCCAACGTGGCGATGAAGGGGGGCAACCTACCCTTGGTGATCATCAAGCCATTGAGGAATCCGACGACGAGCCCCGTCACCAATCCCCCTGCCACGGCCACGGGGACGCTGACCCCGCGCACCAACAACATGGCGCTGGCCAGCCCGGATAGACCCATCACCGAACCGACCGAAAGCTCAATGCCGGCGGTGATGATCACCATGCACTCTCCGAAAGCACTGATGGCGATCCACGAGAAGGCTCGCAAGATGTTGAAGATGTTGGTGCTGGTGAGGAAGGTGTCGGTATACAAAGAAAGGAAAACCACCATGGCGAGCAGAATCAGAAAAACGCCAAATTCCTGTCGGCCGACAACATTCCGCCAGATCATCCCACGAGGCCGTGCCATAGCCATCGCACTCCCCTGGGCTGACTCTGTGCTACTCATGCCTCTACTCCTTTCGCTGTCATATTGATGTTGTTGATCTCACCACTGGCGTAAGCCATGATTTTCTCCTGGGTTGCCTCAGCCCGGTCCAGGATGGCCGCCGCACGGCCCTCGTGCATCACCAGGACTCGGTCGCTCATACCCAGGATCTCTGGCAATTCCGACGAGATCATGATGATGCCCATCCCAGCCTGGGCCAGTTGACTCATCAGGGCGTGCACCTCGGCCTTGGCTCCCACGTCAATCCCCCGCGTCGGCTCGTCCATAATTAGCACCTTGGGTTGCAAGGCCAGCCACTTGGCGAGTACCACCTTTTGCTGATTGCCACCGGAGAGGAACATGGCCTTCTGCCGTAGGTGAGGCGTGCGGATGTTCAGTTTGTCCACGTAGGTCTGGGCCGTATTGCGGAGACCGCGCTGATCCATCCAGCCTGCACGGGAGTGGTTATTCAGCGTGGGCAACACAACATTCTCTAATACCGGCAGCTTGAGCACCAACCCTTGCAAGCCCCGATCCTCGGGTACGAAGCCCAGGCCCGCCGCCACCGCATCAACAGGGGAGTTGATGCGCACTTGCTGCCCATCAACCCAGATCTCGCCAGCGTCCTTGCGATCTACACCGAAAAGCAGGCGGGCTGTCTCCGTACGGCCGGCCCCCACCAGCCCGGCGAAGCCCAGGATCTCCCCCCGCCGCAGGCTAAAACTTACATCCTCCACCACGCCCCGGCGGGTGAGTCCCCGCACCTCCATGAGAGGCTCACCTATCTCAGCTTCCTCTTTGTGGAACATCTCCGTCAATTCTCGACCTACCATCAGGTGAATGACTTTGTCGGACGCGGCTTCGCCGATGGACATGCTCCCCACCCGTTGGCCGTCTCGCAGCACTACCACCCGGTCGGCGATGCGGAAAACCTCTTCCAGGCGATGAGTGATGAAAACGATGGCGATGTCCTGTTCTTTGAGCGTACCGATGATCTCGAACAGGGTCTCTACCTCCTCCTCGCCCAGCGCTGACGTCGGCTCGTCCATGATGATGATGCGAGCATCCACTGCCAGCGCCTTGGCTACCTCCACCATCTGCTGTTTGGCTACGGAGAGATCGCGGATCAGCGCTGTAGAAGGCACCCGGGCCCCGACCCGGTTCAGATGCTCCTGTGCTTCCCGCTCTATGCGGCGACGATCCACAAAGTTCAAAAACCGCCCCAAACCCCGCTGCCGTGGCTCCCGGGCGATGAAAATGTTCGCCGCCGCGCTTTGGTTGGGGGTAAGATTGAATTCTTGATAGATGATGGCGATGCCCATTTGCTGGGCATGATAAGGACTCTCGATTTCTGTTTCCTGGCCGCGCAGAAAGATGCGTCCCGCGTCCTTGCGGTATGCGCCGCAGAGGATCTTCATGAGGGTAGACTTGCCAGCACCGTTTTCGCCGACCAGTGCCACCACCTCGCCGGCCGCTGCTTCAAAGTCCACGTTATCCAGCGCCTGCACGCCGGGGAAGGCTTTGGAGATGCCTTCCATGCGCAGTGTGATCTCTTGCTCGCTCAATGACGCTCTCCTTAATGCCTAAATGGCGGTTGGCGAGAGACACGCGGTCTCCCGCCAACCTTGTGTTGAACCCCCAGAAGGGCTATTCCAGGCACTCGTAGGGGTCAGGCAGCACCTTGGTGAAGTCGCTGGTGGCCCACATGTCGGCCATGGCGTCCACGTTGCACTCGGTGACGATGTCCATGCCGGAGTCGGTCCAGTCGTCGTAGCGGGTGCCTTTCACGATGTAGTCATAGATCATCTGCACCGTGTCGTAGCCCCAGCCCCAGTACTTCTGGCCGACCAGGCCGTGCACGTAGCCGTCCTTCAAGAACTCTAACTCCACCGGCAGCGTGTCGAAGACGATGTTGGTCATCCCCTTGTTCAGGGAAGCATCCTCCCACAGGGGCATGGAGCCGCGCTCCGCAAAGAGCGGCCATAGCCCCACGAAGAACCAGCCATCGAGGTCTGGATGCGCCTGCATCGTCTCTTCCACCACCTGCACGCCCAGGTTGATGTCGTCGTTGCAGTAGACGGTGGCGACGATCTCGATGCCGGGGTAGGGAGCAATGCCATCCTTGAAGCCGCGCATGCGTTCCTCCAGGTTGAAGGCACCAGGCACGCCGGTGAGCATTGCCACCTTGCCCTCCTCGCCCATGAAGCGCACCAGCAGGTCCGCCGCCGCCTTGCCGCCCTGGTAGTTGTCCACCCCCAGGTAGGTGAAGCGCTTGCTATTGGGCGAGTCGGCGTCCCAGGCCATCACCGGGATGCCCGCATCCACCGCCTTGTTGATGGGGTCCTCGCAGGCTGTGGGGTCGTTGCAGGAGATGCCGATGGCGTCCACGCCCTTGGCGATGACGTCCTCCACCACCCGCGCCTGCTCGGCGGCATCGGAGGCCACGGAGCCCACGTAGAGCACTTCCACCTCGGTCGGGCCAGCCGCCGTCAGTTCTTCAGCCTTCTTGAAGGCCCCGTCCCGTCCTACCTCGAACACTGGGTTGTTCAGTGCCTTCGGGATCCAGGCGATGGTCAGCTTCTCCGGCGCAGCCACGGCTGCCAGGCACTCGTAGGGGTCAGGCAGCACCTTGGTGAAGTCGCTGGTGGCCCACATGTCGGCCATGGCGTCCACGTTGCACTCGGTGACGATGTCCATGCCGGAGTCGGTCCAGTCGTCGTAGCGGGTGCCTTTCACGATGTAGTCATAGATCATCTGCACCGTGTCGTAGCCCCAGCCCCAGTACTTCTGGCCGACCAGGCCGTGCACGTAGCCGTCCTTCAAGAACTCTAACTCCACCGGCAGCGTGTCGAAGACGATGTTGGTCATCC
>Ga0315309_1001176_pt1 | contig 15664 bp, 12 predicted proteins | sample TDP4_MG_FD_203080 | JGI IMG/M metagenome (GOLD analysis project Ga0315309, IMG submission 203080) | Freshwater sediment microbial communities from Lake Towuti, South Sulawesi, Indonesia - TDP4 | ecosystem: Environmental > Aquatic > Freshwater > Lake > Sediment | place: Indonesia: South Sulawesi... | reverse complement strand
ACGCCTCGGGCATCCCGGGCTGGAAGACAGACCGCGGACGCATTTACATCATGTACGGGCCCGCGGACGAAATTGAGGATCATTCGATGGGCGGAAGCTACATCCGCCCGCCCGAGGAAGGGGGCGGCCAGACGGCAACTTTCCCCTTTCAGCAGTGGCGGTATCGCTACATCGAGGGCATCGGTAGCAACATCATCCTGGAATTCGTCGACCCTACGATGACCGGCGAGTTCCACTTGACGATGGATCCGGGTGAAAAGGACGCGCTCCTGCACGTCCCCAACGCCGGGCTGACGGAGCTCGAGGCCATGGGGATGGCATCGAAGCGGGACCGCTTCACGCGCACCGACGGCATGACCATCGGGACACCCCTGGGCGGGTTGCCGGAGAGCATGAACGAGTTTTCCCGCTTGGACCTTTATGCCAAGATCTTCAAGCCTCCCGAGGTCAAGTTCAAGGACCTGAAAGCCGTCGTGACTTCCCGCCTCACGGCGCAACTTCTCCCCTTTGACGTGCGCACGGACTACATGCGCGTGACGGAGGAAAGTGTGTTGACCCCCGTCACCATCCAGGCTGCCAACCGCGACTTGCAGTTCGAGAACAAAGAGGGGGTGATGCACGCCGTCCTGGATATCTTTGGCCAGATTACCAGCCTGGGGGGCAGGATTGTCAGCACCTTTGAGGATGCCGTCGCCCTGGACGTGCCGGAGAATGACTTCCAGCGCTATGTGGATCGGAAGTCGGTCTACCAGAAAGTGGTGCCGCTCCGCCCCGGGCGCTATAAGCTCAGCGTTGTGGTCAAGGACGACCTCAGCGGCCACATGGGCTCCATCGAGTTGGGAATCCAAGTGCCCCGCTACGCCGAGAACCAACTGGCCAACAGTTCGCTGATTCTGGCCGACCTCATTCAACCCCTGCCCACTGCCCAAGTGGGGTCAGGGCCGTTCGTCATCGGGGGCACCAAGGTCCGGCCCAGCGTCAATCAGCAGTTTACGCGCGACCAGAACCTGGGCATCTATATGCAGGTTTACAACTTGGCCGTCGACCCCCAAACGCATCGGCCATCCGCAGACATTCAGTACGAGATCATCAAGGATGGGAAGCCGCTCTTGAACCAGACAGAACAGGCAGCCAAGCTGGCGAACGCCGCTCAGCAGGTTACCTTGCAGAAAACCATGCCGCTGAAGGCACTGCAGCCAGGGAAATACACAGTGCAGATCAAGGTCACCGACAACATTAAGAAACAAAGCGTTTCACCCTCGGCGAGTTTTGAGTTACGCTAGGGGACGTTGTGCCCTGCCTTTTGGATTAGGCGGGGATTAGCTCCCAGAATTATGGCGGAGGCCATGAAACGGCCACAATCTCGACGAGGGGTACTCGCAGTCCTGCTCATGGGCAGCTTGCTTCTGCCCTGCCTGGCGGCCGCCCGGGCCAGAGGGGCGGACTTCGGGCGCATTACAGGGACTGTTACGGACCAACAGGGAAACCGCCTGATGGGGGCGACAGTCGTGATCGTCGGCCCGCTGCTGGTGGGGCTGCGGCCCATACAGAGCGCGGCGGAGCGTGTGATTACCGACGCCCACGGCAGGTTCGCGGTGGAGCGCCTTGTCCCTGGCTGGTATTCCTTGCAGGTCACCTTCCCCAGCCGGCTGCCTGCCCTCCGCAGCAGGGTTCGAGTGGTGGCGGGGCAGAGCTTGCCGCAGGACTTCGTCCTCGGCGACATCTTCGCGCCGCTGCACTTGAGAGTTCCGGCGGGCAATGTCTCGAGCTGGGGCGAGGACTGGAAATGGGTACTGCGGAGTTCCTCCGCCACCCGGCCCGTTCTTCGGTATCAGGAGGCGCGGTCCGCGGCGCGGTCCGAGACAGCGAAGACCGTTCTTCCGCCCAGCCAGCGGCTGGTTGGGATGCCCCCCGGTGCGCCACGCCGCAAGGCCTTGACGGGCGATCCTGGTTTAGGAACTGTCTTGGCATATGTGCAGCCCTTGTCTGAGGACGCTGACCTGCTGGTGGCCGGCTCGATGGGTACGGATGGGATTCAGGGTTCCTCCCTGGCGGCGGTCTTCCGCAGAGATCTGTTGAAGGGTGATCCCCAGGAGCTGACGGTGGCCGTGCACCAGTTGAGCTTCGCCGAGGGATTGCCGCTCCCGCCGGGGGAGACTCGCGATAGCCTGAGCCACGCGCAAGCGTTGGTGGTCAGCTACGCACAGACGCGCCACCTTTCTGATTCCGTGCTTCTGACGGCAGGCATGGAGGTGGATTATCTCAATGCCGCCCGGGATGTTGTCTCGGCCCGGCCCAACGCCAGACTGGAGTACCGAGTTACTCCTTCGAACGTTTTCGCCGTCCGCTATGGAGCCGTGAACCTGGACGGGGAGAGGTCGCTGCTGGAGCGCGTCAACTCGCTGACCTCCTTGCCGCGCGTCACGCTGCGGGGCTTTCGCCCCCAACTGGAAAAGCTGAACCACACGGAAGTCAGTTTCGGCCGTGCCTTGGGCAAGCAGGGGCGGCTGGAAGTCGCTGCCTATCGCGATTACATCGAAAATGCTGCCCTTTGGGGCTTTGGTGGGCCGGGGGCATTGGGGGGACTGGCCGGAGACTTCTTGCCGAATCCCGCTGCCAATGGCGTGACCCTCAACGCCGGAAACTACAAGTCCTCAGGCTTACGCGCCGCTTACGTGCAAGGCCTGGGCAGCCGCGTGCAATTGGCTGTTCTCTATGCCACGGGGGATGCCCTTACGGTTGACTCCGCGGGTCTCGCCAGCGAGGGCCCCGCGTGGGATCTGCGCGCGGCCGTTCGTCCCCGCCGGAGTCAGACCGTGGCCAGCAGAGTCACTACGCGGGTTCCGGGCACCAAGACGCAGATTACGACCTCCTACCAGTGGCTGGCGTCGTGCCGGGTCACGGACGTCGACCCTTACGGACAGGCCAGCTTGCAACTTCAGCCCTATTGGGGGCTCCAGATTCGACAGCCCCTACCCACGCTCGCCTTCCTCCCCGCACGGATCGAGGCGCTGGCCGATTTTCGCAATTTGCTGGCTCAAGGGTACGTCCCCTTGCCGCGGTCTGGCGATGACTCGCTGCTACTGACTCCGGCCTACCGAAGTTTCCGGGGCGGATTCTCCGTCCAGTTTTAGGGGCATGAGGCAACCTCTGTCGGCGCCTGTTTACCGGGCCCGGAGAGTGCAGCCCTGGGCCGGAAGTGGACACCGACGAAGAGTGCTTGTCGCTGGGGATGCCTTAGCACTGTTACAGAAATCGGGAGGTAGTATCCGAAATTCCGTATGGAGCACGCATGAGCCCTTGTAGGAGAGGTATTATTCTGATTACACAGGGCTTATATACCATCTGTGATTTCATTACTGGAAAGCAAGTTGCTGTGAATTTCCCGGTTGTGCTGGGTTTCGCGGAATGCTTGTAGCAAGCTAGGATGAGGACAACTCTTCCTTTCCGATTCACGACGGTTTTCCTGGCCCTCCTGAGTCTGGCGTTGGTGGTGTTTAGTGTCCTCAACTTCCAGCAGCGGCGGCTCTATCAGCTTCCCGACGACGGGGTCTCCTGGGTGGACACCCCGGAAGGGGTGACCGCTTGGATTGTGGCTCCTGATAGTCCAGCCGAACGTGCCGGCATCAGCCAAGGGGACAAGCTGGAGGCCATCAACGGTGCCCCGGTCAGGCGGGCGGCGGGTGCCACGCGAGAGGTTTTCCGGAGCGGCGTCTGGTCGCGAGCGACCTATGACCTTGTCCGCGACGGCCAGAAGTATCAAACCGACGTCGTGGTCGCCGCGCAAAGCAACTCCCAGTCGCTGCGTCACTATTTGGAATTGGTCGGGCTGACTTATCTGTTTATCGGCACCTTCATCCTGGTGCGGCGTTGGACGGCGCCCAAGGCCCTGCACTTTTACGTCTTCTGCCTGGCCTCTTTTGTCCTCTACACTTTCTCCTACACGGGCAAGTTGAACCTGTTCGATTGGACGGTTTACTGGCTGGACGTCGTCGCCCTGGTCTTGCAGCCGGCGCTCTTCCTGCATTTCTGCCTGACGTTTCCGGAGCGGCCGGATTTCCTGCGGCAACGGCCCACCGGCGTCTTGCTCATCTACCTGCCTGGGGCGCTGCTGCTAGCCACACACGTGCTGGTGGCGACCGGTTTTCTGGTCTGGTCGGCTCCTCTGCTGATCAGCCGGTGGAGGATCGACCGGGTGGAGTTGCTTTATCTGGCCGTGTGTTTCCTGGCAGGTGCATTCTGGCTCCTGCGCGAGTATGTCCGCAGCGATGTTCCCCTCCTCAAGCAGCAACTCAAGTGGATCACGCGCGGCACGTTCCTGGCCATCGTTCCCTTTGTTGCGTTCTATGTGCTGCCTTACTTCTGGGGCTTCCTTCCCACACCCTGGATGAAGCTCTCGACCCTCTCGCTGATTTTCCTGCCCCTCACCTTCGGTTATGCCATTGTGCGCTACCGGCTGATGGACGTGGACATCATCTTTCAGCGGGGCATTGCGTATACGCTGGCCACGGCGACGATTGTGGGCCTTTCCTTCGGCCTCATCGCGCTCTTCGCGGACATCTTCCGCACCACTTTCCCCAGTACGAGCCGCAGCGGCTGGATTCTGCTCATCGTTGTCACCGCTTTCCTCTTCCAGCCCATCGTCAACTGGATTCAGGCGCGGCTGGAGCAGCTCCTAAGTCGCGAACGCTATGACTATCGCCGGACGCTCCTGGCCTTTGCCCGCGAACTCACTTCCGAGCTGCACGTGGGCCGCCTGCTCGACCAGGTGGCCAGCCGCCTAGCGGAGACGCTGGCGGTGGACCGGCTGGCGATATTCCTGCGCACCGAGGCGAACGGTTTCCGCCTCCTCAAATCGCGCGGCCTCGCCTCCTCCGGCCCCTTCAACCTGACCTTCCTGGACCCGCGACGCCCTGAATTGCAGAAAGGTTATCTCTTCTTTGAAAGCGTCAAGCGCGCGTTCGGCGTTTCGCCTTCCGCCCAGGCCACCATTGAAGAATTGGACCTGCACTACTACCTGGCGATTAAGGTGAAAGAGCGGACGCTGGGGTATCTAGCGCTGGGCCGAACGCGCAAAGGGGATTTCCTTTCCAGCGAGGATGTTGATCTGTTGCAGACCGTGGCCAGCTATCTGGCCATCGCTCTGGAGAACGCGCGGCTTTACGAGTCGCTGGAGCAGAAGGCGCTGCAATACCAGCAGTTGCGGGATTTCAGCGAGAACATCATTGAGTCGGTCAGTGTCGGCGTGCTGGCCTTTGACCTGGACCAGCAGATCAGGGGCTGGAATTCGGCCATGGTGAAGCTCTACGGGCTGGCGCGCGCGGAAGCCATCGGCAGTCGGCTGGATGCCATCTTCCCGCCGGAACTACTGGCGGAGCTTCCTCCGCCCTCCGAGCCGCGGCGCACCCTCGGCCTTTACAAGTTCGTGCTGCGGACCCCGGATGAGCGGCGGCTGATTGTCAATGTCTCTCTGACGCCGCTGGTGGCCAAGGACGAGCAAGTCATCGGGCGTCTGCTGATTTTCAACGACATCACCGAGCGCGTGAACCTGGAGGACCAGTTGATTCAGGCCGAGAAGCTCTCCTCGATCGGCCTGCTCGCTGCCGGCGTGGCCCACGAGGTCAATACTCCCTTGGCAGTGATCTCCTCGCAGGCGCAGATCCTCCAAAAGCAGATGCCTGCCGACGACCCCCAGGCGCGCACCGTGGACAAGATCATCAAGCAATCCTTCCGCGCCTCGGAGATTGTGAACAACCTCCTGAAATTCTCGCGCGTCAGCGGCAGCGAGTATATGGAACTCGATCTGAACCGGGTTATCCGCGAAACGCTCTCGCTGGTGGAGCCCATGTTGCGGGCTTCCAGCATCTCCCTCAACGCGCAGCTCTCTTCCTCTATGCCTCCTCTGTACGGCAACCCCGGCCGGCTGCAGCAGGTGTTCATGAATCTCATCATGAACGCTCGGGACGCCATGCCGCGCGGCGGCGAATTGACGCTCGCCACCGAGAGCGAGAACTCCACCATCTGTGTGGAGGTTTCCGACAATGGCGTGGGCATTCCGGCCGACCACCTGAGCAAGATCTTCGACCCCTTCTTCACCACCAAGGCCAAGAGCCGCGGCACGGGCTTGGGCCTCGCCGTGACCTACGGGATCATCCGCGAGCATTCCGGCAAGATCGCGGTGGAAAGCGCGCCGGGACAGGGCACCACTTTCCGGCTCGAATTCCCGGCGGCAAGGAAAGCGGTCAATGTCAGCTAAGGGCTCCATCCTCATCATTGACGACGAGCAGGAAATCCGCGAGAGCCTCGAGCAGATCCTGGGCGTGGAGGGCTATCGGCTGGCTAGTGCCGCCACCGCCGAAGAGGGACTGAAGAAGATGGACGAGGGCATTTTCGATCTCGTCCTGCTCGATATCAGCTTGCCGGACCGCAATGGCCTGGAGGTGCTGAAAATCCTCCGCCGCGACAACCCGGATGTCGGCGTGATCATGATTACCGCCTACGATTCGAGCCAGATGGCCTTTCAGGCTTCGAAGGAGGGGGCGGAGAGTTACATCACCAAGCCGTGGGACAACGACAAGCTGCTGCTGGAAATCCGCAACGCCCTGGACAAGTCGCGCTTGCAGGTGGAGAACATCCAGCTCCGTCGCGCCCTGAAGCGTTATGGTTTGCCCAACATCGTCGGCAAGGGCGAGCGGATCCAGCGCGTGCTGGACCTCATCACGCAGGTCGCGCCCAGCCGCGCCACCGTGCTCATCGCCGGCGAGAGTGGCACGGGCAAAGAGCTGGTGGCCAAGACCATCCACGCCACCAGCCCGCGCGCCGACCGGCCGTTTGTGCCGGTCAACACGGGCTCCATGCCCGTGGACCTGCTGGAAAGCACGCTCTTTGGCCACGTCAAGGGCGCCTTCACTTCTGCCATCGCCACCAAGCGCGGCCTCTTCGAGGTGGCTGACCAGGGCACTATCTTCTTTGACGAAATCGGCACCATCGGCGTCGAGACCCAAGCCAAGCTGCTGCGCGTCATCCAGGAGCGCGAGTTCATGCGCCTGGGCGGCACGGAAACCATCAAGGTGGACGTCCGCATCCTCGCAGCCACGAACGCGGACTTGCGCCGGCTGGTGCAGGAGAACAAGTTCCGCGAGGACCTTTACTACCGGTTGAACGTCATCACCATTCCTTTGCCTCCCCTGCGCGAGCGCAAGGAAGATATCCCGCCCCTGGTGGAGCATTTCCTGAAAAAGTTTTCGCAGGAGAACGGCCGGGAAGGGCTGCGCTTCTCTCCCGAGGCCATGAAGATGATGATGGACTATGATTGGCCGGGCAACGTGCGGGAACTGGAAAACGCCGTCGAACGCGCCGTCGTCCTCTCTTCCGGGCCTGATCTGATCCCCGAACTCCTGCCCGAGCAGGTGTCCGCCGACGGCGCGCAGGGTGCGCGCGCCCTGCCGGTGGAGGATTTGGAGGGGCGCTCGCTGTTTGAGATTATGGAATCGTATGAGCGGCGCGTCATCCTGGATATGCTGGCGCGCGCCAACTGGAGCCAGACGGAGGCTGCCGAGCGCTTCAAGATTCCTCTTTCCACCCTCAACCAGAAGATCAAACGCCTACAAATCGATATCAAACGCCGCCGGGAAGTGTGAGGGCCGGAGGCGGCAAAGCTCCGCCCCGAAACGATATCGATGGATTTGTGTCACCGCAGGCGGGCAAGGGAAGTCGAGGGGAGAGTTGTGCCCTGGCGGCTCTACACTTTGATGAAAATCTTGTGCCTGTAAAGCCAGTAGCAGAGATACCAGAACACCGCCAGCACGGCGCAGGACTGGGCTACCGGGGCGAGGGCGCCGATGAACTTGAAGCCGCCGGTAAATGGTTGCAGCCAGTGGCTGACCGGCCCCCGGAGCAGAAAGCCCAATGAGTAAATGAAGATGGAATTCATCCCCACCACCACCAGCGGGAAGACCGGCTTGCGCAATCCCCAAACGTCCACCAGCAGGACGAAGACGAGCAGCATCAGCAATACCCAGCCAGTGCTGTAAAGCGTCCAGGAGGCTGTCCATAGTCTCTTGACGTTGGGGATGACCAGCGATAATGCCAGCCCGCTCACGAAGGCTGCCACCATGGCTAGCGCCAAAATCCTGAGCTTCTCCGCCCGCGGTTTCGCCCCCCTGAGCAGGCTGCCCGCCCAGGCGCCGAAGAGCGTGGTGACGGTGCTGGAGATGAAATTGATGGTCACGTAGTAGCCCTCGTAGTTGTATCCCAGGAGAGATTTGTCGATGACAGCGCCGATGTTTCCCGTACGCGAAAAGGCTCCCTCCGGCCCGGGAAAGATGAAGAAGAGCGCGGCGTGAAACACCAGCAGCAGGGCGGCGGTCAATGCCTGCCAGCGGAATCTCGTCTGGATGATGAGGTAGGTGAAGAAATAGGTGAATGCGATTTGGGAGAGCACGTTGATGAGCTGAAAACGGATCTCCTGATCGGCAACGATGATGAGGAATTGGCTGAGCAGAATCAGCTTCAGGGCCCGGCTGGCGACGTGCCCGAGGTTCTGCCGCGCGGTCGCGCCCAGCGCCGTGCGGCGGGCCAGAGCGAAGGGCATCGCCACGCCTACCATGAACATGAACGCAGGTTGAATCAAATCCCAGAATACCGCGCCGGTCCATTCCACGTGGTCGAACCAGGCGGCGATTCTTCCGTAGGTAGGGTGGTTCTGCAACGCTCCGAAACCGAAGGCGCCGGAGGCGAGCATAATCATGATGAAACCACGGTAGGCGTCCAGGGCCACGTAGCGTTCGCCGGCGGCCTGTTCTGCCGGCGCCCCAGCCGCAGGGAAATCAGATGGGACAGAACTCCTCACGCTGGACATAGAGGGGGCATTCTAGCATGGACTGGGAACGACGCTGGCGGCCTCTTCCCCTAGCTCGGGAAGGGATTGGTGACTTTCAAGCTGGGGAAGCGGCGAAAATCGTCATCGTCAGTAAGGATTTCATTCACGCCGTGCTCGCGCAACAGGGCAGCGATATGCGCATCATGCAGGAGGTTGCCGGAGAGGGAAGAAGTGCGGAGGAGGTCACTCACGATCTGCCGATGATGCTTGCCCTCGGAGATGAGGACAACCGAGGGGGATTCGAGGAGCGTCTCTATGCCTGCCCACGCCTCCAGAATGGGCGTGGGCGGGAAGAAGACGCGCGGGTGCGTGACCACGCGGAGAAACTCGTAGATGCAGGGCCAGGGGAGCACCCACGGTTCCGACCCGGTGGCGAGGGCGCGCAGCAGCCGCAGGGCGGCTTCATGCTGCCGTGGCTCCACACGACGGGCATAAACCAAAACGTTTGTGTCGACGGCGCGCACTAGCGGCCTTCCATCAAATCAAACAGGGACTCTCGGTCATTCAACCGCACCCCGGGCTGAATCTGCCCGCGTGGATCAGTCTTCCACTGGAAGCGATACTTGGTGCGCCGCCTGGGGGCGGCCTTCGCCTTGCGGAGGTATTCGTGGAGCAGTTGCCGGAGAGTCATCCCGCCGCGCGCTGCCTCTTCCTTGAGTTCGCGAAAGAGCTGGTCGTCCAAATCAATCGTGGTGCGTATGCATAAAAGCATATCGTCCGCGGCATATCTATGTCAAGCCCCTGACTGCCCGCCGACCGGAACCAGCGGGTTGAGCACTCAGGAGACGAAGCCGCCCCCGAGGGCCCGAAACTGGTTGGTTTCGCAGAAGAAGGCGACCATCAAGCCTGCATTGTAGGCAACGTGCAGAACGACGCTGGGCGCGAGTGACCCGGTCAGACCGCGCGCCAGGGAAAACGCCACGCCCACCAGGGAAACCAGCAGCAGGTGGTTCCACGCGCCCCAGTATTGGGGGACATGCATGCCGGCAAACAGCACTGCTGTCCCCAGGACCGCGAACCTGACTCCGACCTGGAACTCGAAGAAGCGGAATAGAACCCCACGAAAGATCAGTTCTTCCATCAACGGCGCAACGAGGACCGCAAAGGCTGCGATCGCGTAAGCGGCTTGGGGAGAGGTGAACAGGCGCAGCAGGGGGAAGTCTTCCCGGTCGGGGAGGACGGGGGGAGCCAATTGCACAGCCAGGCAGAGCAGTGTCCCCCCCAGGAAGAACAGCATCGCTTGGCGGGGGGCGAGTCTGCGCCAGCCGAGTGCCACCCAGAATGGTTGCCGATAGTTAACGGCGATCAGGAAATACACGTAGCCGAGCACCAGCGCGTGGAAGACTGCCTGGACCGCAAGGAGGAAGAAGGGATTATTGCTCAGAGCCTGAACGGGCGTGCGCCAGCCAAAGACCGGGCGCAGCGTCGCGTAGGCCGCGTACATGAGGAGAGGGGATACGACCACCAGGAGCAGCGCAGAGACCACAAGAAAAAGCACCAGGTCGCGCGGGCTCCACAGCTTCGGGGAGCGCAGTGAGACGCCACGCGGGGGTGCTCCGGCAGGCGACGCGGTCTCTGGACTGAATTGGCCTTCCGGGACTTCGCCGGGCACTAGCGGGCGGGCCCCCTTTCCGCCAGCGCCGCGGCCAGCAGGGGAATCATCAATTCATGATGTCCCGTCAGCGCGTAGCCTTGGCTGGCCCTGCCCCCGGCTTTTCCGGTGATCGCGGTGGGACGCCGCACCACATTCTGCAATGGCCGGTAGTGCTGAATGAAATCCAGGTTCACCGTGGTGATGCCGCGCGGTGCGTGGCCGAGGTTTGCGGCCAGGCTTACGCACTTCAGGAAGACTTCTGGCAACACCACGGCGGAGCCGGCGTTCAGGTAGACTCCACCGCCATCCATATTGCGAATGAGCGCGGCGAGTAGCCGAAAGTCGCGGTGCGTGCCAGCGCCCAGGGCGCGCGGGTCAATTGCCGGGTGGTTGTGAATGATGTCCGTACCGATGGCAACATGCACAGTCACGGGGACGCGCGCCCTGTACGCGGCCGCCAGCAGGCTGTAACGCCGAAAGCGGGCGCCGCGATAACTCACGAGAAAGCGTCCCACGGCTTCGCCGATGCCCACTTCTTCGCGGTCGCCGCGCGCGATGCCCTCATTAATGAACCGGCCGGTCTCCTCGGCCATGCCGAAGCGCCCACGACCGAGCACGGCAGGCACATCTTCAGAAGTTGCGCCCACCAGGGCAATTTCGAAATCATGGATCAGTGCAGCGCCATTCATGGCCACCGCGGTGACGTAGCCGCGGCGGATCAAGTCAATCAGCACCGGGCTTAATCCGCACTTGATGACGTGCCCGCCCAGCCCCCAGATGATGGGTTTCCGCTTCTTTCGCGCCCGCTCGAGCGCCGCCACCACGGCCCGGAAATCTCTGCCGGCCAGAATTTGCGGCAGTTTTTCCACCCACTCTCGCACCGAGGCCCTCGCTCGCGCCACGCGCGCAAAATCCCGGACGGAGACTTTGCTTGGCCGCGAGGCAAGTTGGTATGTGCGGATGTTCTCAAGTTCGAGCGGCGGGACGGAATAGACGGTCCTTGGATTCTCGCTCATGTTGCTTCGCAAGTGTGCGTCCCTCGGCATTGCCGGAACGTCCCCTATTCGCTTTCCGGGTCTGGACTTACGCTGACGATGCTTCCCCAGCGCTTTCTGACCTCCTTCGCTCTGCGACGAAAGAAGTGAACGTGTCTTTGTTGCACCGCCAGGAAGAACGCAACGTTCGGTGCTCGAAAAGTGTATATCTTTACCGCCTGCGTTGCCTCGCGGATCTGCTTAATGCACTGCCTGACCCAGTCTTTCTTAAACCATGGAAACTGGATGACCAAGACTGAATGGCCCTTCTTGAAGGTCCGGCCGAGTTCCTTGACCTGTAGCCATTTGGTGCTGTGTTTCCCACCAGACGAAGCCAAGCCAACATCAGGGTCAAAGAAAACTAGGTCCACGCCAGCGAATTTGCGGAGCATTTTATCGAAGTACTTTCCTCCGCATCTCGAGCCAGGCTTGAACGGTTCAGTGTGAAATCTGGCTCGGGGCAGGACGCCAGCTTTCTCGATCCGACGAACGTTTCGGGCGCGAACGATACTCCGTAACTTGCCGAAGAGTCCGGGTCAAAGTCGCGCCACTTTCTCGGGTCCTCTAGATATTCGGTTCGGTCAGGAGTCAGCATCCAACAAACTCCGATTTCCTTCTTGCCGAGGCATGACAGGATACGCAGGAGTCCGTACTTGTAGTAGTCGTTGATGTCGCCGACGAATTGGTTCTTCATGTCAAGAGCACAGCGGCGCGAACCCCCTGTCAGGGCTTCTGTTCGGTCGAGTTCAACAGAGCTAAGGCGGCGCGCTTCAGCGCAGGGACATCACGCTGGACTATCTCCCAAACCCTTTCCGTATCGATGCCCAGATAGTCGTGGACGAGGATATTGCGGAATGCTGCAATCCGCTTCCATTCGATATCCGGGCGCCCTGCCTTCAGAGTCTCGGAAAGGCGTTGGGCTGATTCACTCAGGGTCTGGAGATTTCGCAGGACGGCATCCTGGAGCGTATGCGTGCACAGGAACTTCTCACGCCCGTCGCGAGTGTTTTCTTCGATGCGCCGGATGGATTCCAGGATGTGCTTGAGATAGACAGTGTCGTCCTTCACAGCGGCACGGCCTCTTGTAGGACGCGTTCTTTAATATGAGGGTTCAGCCCCTTCTCAGTAACGACTTCGACTTTGCAGCCCAGAATCTCTTCCAGGTCGAGCACCAATCCTGCCGGAAACCAAGGACTTGTTTCCGGGCCGGCGTCGACAAGAATGTCGATATCGCTCTCTTCGCGGGCTTCACCGCGCGCCACCGATCCGAACACGCGAACATTCCTTGCTCCGTGCTTCGCGGCGACCCGCTCGATCTCCTCCCGTTTTTCTCGCAGCAACCGTTCGATCGTCATGAATGCACCACGCGGGTACCGTTCAGCACCACCGCCAGCGCCTGGCCGGTAAAGGATTTCCGGGAGCGCGCCACCTGTTCCGGCCGGCCCTGGGCTACGATCCGCCCGCCGGCTTCGCCGCCTTCCGGTCCCAGGTCGATGATCCAATCCGCTTGTTTCGCGACGTCCAGGTGATGCTCGATGATGATGACGGTGTTGCCGAGGTCTGTCAAGCGATTGAGCACCGCCAGGAGTTGCTTCACGTCGTCGAAGTGCAGGCCGGTGGTAGGCTCGTCCAGGATGTAAAGCGTGCGGCCGGTCTGCCGGCGGCTCAGTTCCTTGGCCAGCTTGATGCGCTGCGCCTCGCCGCCCGAAAGCGTGGTGGCCGGCTGGCCCAGATGGATGTAGCCCAGGCCCACATCCACCAGCGTCTGGAGCTTCTGTTTGATGGCCGGGATGTTCTCCAGGACGGGCAGCGCGTCCTGCGCTGTCGTATCCAGCAAATCGGCGATGGAATATCCCTTGTACTTCACAGCCAAGGTCTCCGAATTGTAGCGGCGTCCGCGACAAACCTCGCAGGTGACGAAGACGTCGGGAAGGAAATTCATCTCGATGCGCCGCAGACCCTCGCCCTGGCAAGCCTCGCAGCGTCCGCCCTTGACGTTGAAGCTGAAGCGCCCCGCATGGTAACCCCGCTCCCGCGCCTCGGGCAGCATGGCGAAGAGCCCGCGAATGGGCGTGAAGACGCCGGTGTAAGTGGCCGGATTCGAGCGCGGGGTGCGCCCGATAGGCAACTGGTCAATGACGATGACTTTGTCGATGTGTTCCGTGCCCTGGATGGCGCGGTGCGGCCCCGGCTCCTCGAGCGCCCGATAGAGCTTCTTGGCCAGCGCGCGATAAAGGATATCGTTCACCAAGGTGGACTTGCCTGAACCTGAGACGCCCGTTACCACCGTAAGCACGCTTAACGGGAAGCTGACGTCGATATTCTTCAGGTTGTGGGCGCGGGCGCCCAGCACGGTAAGCAATTTGCCGTTGGGAGCACGGCGTGCGGCGGGGACGGGAATCCGTCGCTGGCCGGAAAGGTATTGGCCGGTGAGAGAGTCCGGCAACGCCGCGATGTTCTCCGGCGGGCCGCAGGCCACCAGATACCCGCCCTGTTTGCCGGCGCCCGGTCCGAGATCGATGACGTAATTCGCCCGACGAATCGTCTCCTCGTCGTGCTCCACCACCAGCACCGTATTCCCCATGTCGCGCAGCCGTTCGAGCGTGGCCAGCAGACGCTGGTTATCGCGCGGGTGCAGGCCGATGCTCGGCTCGTCGAGCACGTAGAGGACGCCGCGCAGCCGCGACCCAATCTGCGTGGCCAGCCGAATGCGCTGGCTTTCGCCGCTGGAAAGCGTGGCGGCCGAGCGGTCCAGGCTGAGGTATTCCAGGCCCACGGCGCGCAGAAACTCCAGGCGCTCGGAAATCTCGCTCAGGATGCGGCGCGCCAGGAGTTCTTCCCGCGGACTGAGTTCGATCTTGCCCGCGACCTCCAGCGCGCGGCTCACCGGCAGGGCAGTAAAGTCAGCGATCGAGAGCCCGGCCACGGTAACCGCCAGGCTTTCGGCCCGCAAGCGCTTCCCCTGGCACTGGGGACAGGGAACGGCGGACATATACTGGCCGAACCATTCGCGATAACTCTCGGAGGCCGTCTCCCCGTACCAGCGCTCGAGCAGCGGAATTACGCCCACGAAACCTGATTCCGAACGCCCATTCCCCGGATGCTTACCGTAGAGGATGAGGTTCTGGAGACGGCGAGGAAGCTCCCGGAACGGCGTCTTCAAGTCGAAGTGGAACTGCTCGGCGGCGCGCGCCAAGCTGCGTTGCAGGAACGCTGAGCCGGCGCCAGGTCCCAACCCGCCTTCTAGCAACGGGCGCGACCAATCCACCACGACCTTGGCCGGGTCGAAGGAGAACTGGCTGCCCAGGCCTCGACACGCGGCGCAGGCGCCATAAACGCTGTTGAAAGAGAACGAGCGCGGCTCCAGGGCGGGGATGTTGATGCCGCAGTGCACGCAGGCCCATTCCTGCGAATAGAGGTGCTCCGCACCGTTCACCACGGCCACCTGCACGATCCCCTTGGCCAGCTTCATCGCCGTCTCGAGGGAGGCGCTCAAGCGGCTCTCGATGCCCGGCTTCAGCAGCAGCCGGTCCACCACCACCTCGATGGTGTGATTGCGGCGGCGGTCTAGCTTGATCTCCTCGTCAAGCTGGCGCAGCACTCCATCTACGCGTACGCGAACGAATCCTTCATGCGCCAATTGCTCAAACTGTTTGCGGAATTCGCCTTTCCGGCCACGCACGATGGGCGCCAGAATCATGATGCGTTCGGCCTGGTTGCCGTCTTCCGTACGGCCGTTTTCGACCAGCGCCATGATGGAGGCGACGATCTGCTCGGTGGTCTGGCGCGCGATGGGCCGGCCGCACTGGTGACAGTGCGGCACGCCAATGGAGGCGTAAAGCAGGCGCAGATAATCGTAGATTTCCGTGATCGTGCCGACCGTGGAGCGCGGGCTGCGGCTGGTGGTCTTCTGCTCGATGGAAATCGAGGGGCTCAGGCCCTCGATGGAGTCCACGTCCGGCCGCTCCATCTGGTCCAGGAACTGACGCGCGTAGGCGGAAAGCGTCTGGACGTAGCGCCGCTGGCCCTCGGCGTAGATGATGTCGAACGCCAGGCTGGACTTGCCCGAGCCGCTCAGCCCCGTCACGACGGTGAGAGACTGACGGGGAATCTCCACGTCAACGTTTTTGAGGTTGTGCTGCCGTGCACCCCGAA
>Ga0315309_1001172_pt1 | contig 15687 bp, 19 predicted proteins | sample TDP4_MG_FD_203080 | JGI IMG/M metagenome (GOLD analysis project Ga0315309, IMG submission 203080) | Freshwater sediment microbial communities from Lake Towuti, South Sulawesi, Indonesia - TDP4 | ecosystem: Environmental > Aquatic > Freshwater > Lake > Sediment | place: Indonesia: South Sulawesi... | reverse complement strand
ATTAACGCTGAGAGAGGGGAACGATGGGAAAGTTAAGAAAAGTGCTTCCAGTAAAATTGATAATGGGAATGATATCTCAAAATCCGGAACTCTTCGATCATGCGACCCAATCTTTGGTCGAGAAATTTGGGCCAGTGGATTTGAAAAGTGGCCTGTTTAATTTCGATAAGACGGATTACTATGAGGAAGAGATGGGCGGCAACTTAAAGAGACTGTTTCTAAGCTTTCATCAGCTGATCGAGCCAACCGATTTAGTGGAGATTAAATTGTTTACCAATAGTCTCGAGGAAAGATTTTCTCTGGCGAAGGGTAAAGCCAGTCGCCTTATTAATCTTGACCCGGGTTATTTGGACTGCACAAAATTGGTGTTAGCCAGCACAAAAGATTCACCCAATAGGATACACTTGCGACAAGGCATTTATGCAGAAATAACTCTATATTTCAGCCAGGGGACATTTAAATCGCGGCCATGGACTTTTCCTGATTATAAGACGAAGGAATACATTGAAGTATTCAATCAAATTAGGAAACTCTACATTACTCAAAGACGGAGTATCATTTCCAAAATAGTAGACGAGAAATTTGAAATTTCTTGACAAAGACTTTGTGGCTCGGTATAATTATGGTGTATATTTGGAGCCAAGAAACTGTACATGGGCAATTAGCTCAGAGGGAGAGCGCTGCTTTCACAAGGCAGAGGTCGCTGGTTCAACCCCAGCATTGCCCAGATGAAATGTCATCTTCCAAAACTTGTTCTGACTTTCTCAGGAGGGGGTGGTGAAATCGATGACCGCTAAGAAGGCAAAGAAAGGGATGAAGAAGAAGAAACCGTGTTAACAGGAACGCTGTGTTTTTAGAATTTTTAAAAGAACGGAGCGACTCTCTGGAGTCGCTCTTTTTGTTTAGAATTTGAGAAAATGTTGGGAGTTATGAGCCTGCAAGTAGTTATACTTATAGAAGATAAGGAGATATAAGATGAAGACAACCTTAGGGAAAGCATTAGCACTAATTTTTGCAGTGGGGGGAGCATGGTTTATAGCATCATCGGGATTTGTAGAGGATGCGCCAGATTCGTCCAAAACCGAACAGGCACTCTCCAGTCCCAAGAAAAAGAGTAAAGTAAGTCTTGAAGAAGCACTAAATCTTCGTCAGTCAACCAAGGAAGGATTTTCAAGTCAGAAATTAAAGGAACAAGAGATTAGTCAAATCCTTTGGGCAGCAAGGGGTGTCAACCGTCCCAGTGGAAAGCTTACTTCGCCCTCGGCTACGGCTCGCTATGGTGTCTCGGTCTACATTGCCACAGCTGAAGGAACATTCCTTTACAATCCCCAGAGTCACTCTCTACTATCTGTCAGTGAAAAGGACATACGACAGGGTGCGGGCACACAGGAATATGTCAAGAGTGCTCCTGTAATTCTTATATTCGTTGCCGATTTCTCAAAGCTTTCCGAGACTCTTTCCTATGAAAGGAAGTTGTCTTTTCTCAGCGCAGAAGCAGGAGCTATTGGGGAAAATGTTTACTTGGAGTGTGCGGCGCTGAAATTGGGAACATGCTTTGTCGCTTCTGTAGACAAGGACTTTATAAAGACAGCCCTAAATTTTGGAGAAGGCGTAGAGCCACTATTCATTATGCCCGTAGGGCACTTTAAGTAAAATCGGGGAACTTTTAGAGGAAGAGATTGACTTTCCTCCGAGAATTTGGTATAAATAAATTGAAGTTGATATAGGGGACTGCGCGTGAATGAGCAATTGAAAAGGCTAGTCGAACTGCAGGAAGTGGACTTACTTCTTGACCGCATTCAAAGCGAAATCGACCAAATTCCCAAGGTAATCGAAAAGCTGAAAAGAGAATTGGAACAAACTCAGGCCTCGCTCGACGAGTTAAAGAAGAAGATGGTCGAGCTCCAGTTGACAAGGAGGAACAAGGAACTGGAACTCAAGAGCAAAGAGGAGGAGCTTAAGAAGCACCAAAGTGAGCTGTTTGCAGTTAAGACCAACGAGGCATATACTGCGGTATTGAAAGAGATTGAAGAAGATAAGAAATCGAAAAATGATATTGAAGACACGGTTCTTGCAGTATTAGAAGAAGAAGATACTATCCTGGCCCAAGAGAAGATAAAGAAGGAAGAGGTTGCTAATAAGAAGGCGGAAACCGCCAGACAACAGAAGGAATTGGAAGAGAGACTCCAGCGCCTGAATCAGAATCTCCTGGAGGTACAATCGGACCAAAAGCAGAAAATAGCCAATATCAAACGGGAGGTTTTTGAACGATACCAGAAGATAAGGGAAAAAAAGGATGGGCTGGCGGTTGTGCCCATGGTTGAGGGGTTTTGTGGCGGATGTAATATAGTTCTTCCAGCTCAGGTAATAAATGATGTCTTGAGAGGAGACGAGTTGATAGCCTGTAGAAATTGTCTGCGGATACTATATCTGAAGGAAGGAAAGTGAAGAAACCTGAATTAAGAGACAGAGCTTACATAATACTGAAAACCCTTGCCCAGGAAAGGTCCTTTAGCTCGGCAAAACAGATAATTCCCGGACTTAAAGAGAGTGAAATATGGAAAGCTATTTCCATTGCAGTTTCTATGCTGAAACCTGTTCCCGGTATGGAAAGACAGGCAAAACTCAGGTTGTATGTCGATGGGGCTTCCGTGCCCAATCCAGGTCCTTCTGGGATTGGAGTGGTTATTTACAACCAGAAAAATAAGAAGATTAAAGAGTTAAAAAGATACATCGGAATGGCAAGCAACAATGTCGCTGAATACCGGGCTTTAGTTCAGGGACTGAGGGAATGCGAGAAACTTTTGGCAAAAGATGTTAGTGTGTTTAGCGATTCGGAGTTATTGGTCAGTCAAATGAACGGAAAATTCCGGGTGAACGATGAACATTTGCGAAAACTCTTTCACCAAGTAAAGAATCTGGAGAAAAAATTCGAGAAAGTCTCCTATTATCAAATAGATAGAAACGAGAATAGGCTAGCTGACCAGCTTGCCAACGCCGCCACAGAGAAATCATACAAGGCACAATAGGGAAAGATTCGCAAAAAGGATACCCGCTGCGGAAGCGGGTCGCTGTCCCGATGAATAAATCGGGACGTGTCAGCGACGGGCGAAAGATGCCTGAGCGCTAAGGTGAAGGGTCTCCCCTCACCATCATCCTCTCCCCAAAGGGGAGAGGGTTGGAGTGAGGGGGCATAGGATTCACATAGGCTTGAAGTCAACCGGATGGTTGCTCCGATAATTATCGGAGAGGAAAGTCCGAACTCCAGAGGGCAGAGTGTTCCGTGTAAGCGGAAGGGGAGGAATCCCACGGAAAGTGGCACAGAAACCAGGTACAGGTAATGCTGTAGTGAAAAGGCTAAACCCCACTCGGAGCAAGACCGAATAGCAGAGGAGAGGTGGCCCGCCTCGTTACCACTCTTTGGGTTGGTCGCTCAGACAAATAACCATCGTCTCGATTAACACTCGGGATACAGAATTCGGCTTACAGGTTGACTTCAGGCCTTTATATTTTTAAGCCCCTTAAAGTGAGCAAGGGTGCGAGGAAAGGCGATCCATTTTGAGAATATTGACTTTTTCTCGGAAAAGGTATAAGATAAGGAACGAAAAACTTGCCCAAATCATTATATTGCGAGGATAATAACTATGGAAGCGATTCAAGCTCTCAAAACCAGAAGAAGCAAGCGGAAGTTCTTGGCTACCCCTGTTCCGAAAAAACTACTTGAAGAAATCATAGACTGTGGCCATCTCGCCCCGAGCGCGGTTAACATACAGCCCGTTGAGTTTATTGTGATGACAGAAATGCAATTGAAGAAGAAGGTTGCAGAATTAACAGACTATGGTAGGTTTATCGCTCAGGCGCCTGTTTGTATAGCAGTTTTCTCCCGCGATACGAAATATTACCTGGAAGACGGCTGTGCAGCAACGGAGAACATACTCTTAGCTGCCCATGCGCAGGGATTAGGAGCATGCTGGGTTGCTGGAGACAAGAAATTGTATGCGGAAAAAGTTCGCCAATTGCTGGGAGCGCCGCAAAACTTTAAGTTGATAAGCCTCATCCCGCTTGGCTACAGCGAAGAACAGCCAAGCCCCGCCAAGAGGAAACTGAAAGAAGTCATCCACTGGGAGAAATACTGATTTTTGGGATTGAGAATGGTTATAGTTGGCATTGATGAGAACGGTTTAGGCTTTCGCAATCAGAGAATGATCGGGCCTCTGGTGATAACGGCTAGTGCTTTTAGAAGGAAAAGGGAATATAGGTTAAATAGCAATTCATTCTGGAACGAACTTAGAGAGATAGTTTCAAAGAATAGAAGCGACACCGACCGTCTAGTTGTATGCGATAGTAAACAACTTTTCAAAAGCAATGACCAGAAAGCTTACAGGTTAGGAGAATCCACAGCGCTTGCTTTCTATTCAGTGTTAAATAGGAAATTAGCAGGAGATTTCGATAAAGATTTCCTTCCCAGCATAGATCTGGATAATAAGTATCTTCCTGACGGTTGCTCTATAAATTGGGAAAGCTCCCTATGTGGTAGCGGTACTCCTTACAACCTTCCCGCATGGAAAGTCGAGGTTAACCTCATAGCGGATATTTCCAGAAGGTTAAGGAATGTCCTAAGTAAACAGAGCATAGAATTCGTATCCTGGAAAAGTAAAGTATTCTGTCCTTGGGCTCTGAATAAAGCACAGAGAAAAAATCTGGACAAATATTGGCTGGAGATTCAAACCATAGCCGACTTCATTAGTCTATTTCTGAAGAACTACCCTGATGAGAAGATTTGCTTCTTCTCAGGAAAAGTGGATGGCTGGGGAAGAAGCAAGATTTCAAGTTGCCTGGGAGAAAGATTTGAAATCATTTCTTCCTTTTCCAGGGAAGGAAAAGATATTTTCAAAATCTCCTTTATGGGAAAAAAGGCAGAAGTCTCCTTTGTTAAGGCTGCTGACAAGTTCATATTTCCTGTTTCCCTCTCCTCGATTTTTGGTAAGTATATCAGGGAAATATTTGTTAGACGGATAAACGAATCCCTTAAGAAATTGGACAATTCTATAGAATGGTGCGGAGGTTATAGGCAAGGCAAGAAATTTGACAGATTCCTGGGAAAAGCAATGAAGATAGCAGTTAGAGAGGGGATTCCCAAAGAATGCTTGCTCAGGTAGAGATTTGAGTTATGAAAGCCTTTCTGGACATTGAGACCTCATTTGAGGGAGAAATAACGGTCCTGGGAATTTATCGTGGAGATGGCACGATAGTCCAGCTGGTAGGAAAGGAGATTACAAAATCAAATTTGCTCAACAACCTATCAGGAATAACTACCATCTACACCTATAACGGGAGTAGATTCGATCTCCCTATAATAAGGGAAAAACTGGATATCGACCTGGATGATTACTTTGCAACTTGTGACTTGATGTACGACTGCTGGCAGAGGAATTTATACGGGGGCCTCAAAAAGGTCGAGCAAATTTTAGGAATAGAAAGGCGTCTGAAAGAGATAAATGGGTGGATTGCTATGGAATTGTGGGAGGAGTATCAAAGAGGGAACAACCAAGAAGCCTTGCAGGTTTTGTTAGAATACAATAAAGAAGACATCGTTAATCTTCCCATATTGATGGAAAAGTTAGGCAAAAAAGGTGGTGATTAGTATGCCGGGAAAAGTCCCCAGCAAGAGAGAAAAGAAGAAGCCCAAGAAGAAGTAGTTGTCTACTCGAATCAATCTTGTCAAGGGTCATAGATGTGTGTACATTTTCAACAGGGGAGACGGGCGTTTAACCTTTTAGGCGGCTCTCAAAAAAGCTAAGGAGTCAATTTATCGCGGCTATACAACTTGCCTTCCAGCGGGCTTAGCTTATAAATACGCAAATGAAGATTCAGATTGGTGGGAAAGAGTATGGGATTATCGAACAACCAGAGAAGCATGTGGTGGTACCCACCAAAAAAGAGCTCCATGGATGGTGGCCTGGAAAGAGAGAATGTACTTCCGAGAGAATGCTCATTAACCCTTATAACGGTTGTGGAATAGGATGTTTTTTCTGCTACTCATTAGCATTTCCTGGCCATTTTCAGACCTTCCGCAAAGAAAATATAATCATCGTTGCTAAGGATTTCGATGAAGTAGTTTCAAATCAGCTCGATTCCATTGATGTTGCATCCTGTGGTTACCTCTCTCCAGTTACCGATCCATTCCAACCTCTAAACGACATTTACCATCTCTCAGAAAAGATAATCAGGGTCTTCGTAGAAAGGAATATTCCTATAGAATTTATCACCAAAGCAGAAGTCCCGGAAGAAGCCATCCGGTTAATAAAGGAGCAAAGACATTCATTTGGACAGGTGTCTTTCCTGGCCTTAGATGAGAATTTAAGAAGAATTTTGGCGCCTCGTGGGGTTTCTAACCGTATCCTGTTTAGAAATTTAGAAAGAATGGCAAAAGAAGGAATCTATGCCGTATGTCGAATAGACCCTATATTTCCATATCTTACGGATAGACGGAGGGATTTCCAGCAATTGATTACCAGAGCTAAAGATTCGGGAGCCACGCACATAATTGTCAGCATCCTCGATATCCCTCTTAAGATTCAAGGAGAAATACTAAACAAGATAAGAGATTTTTTTGGAGCAGGAATGGAATTCGATTACAGAAGGCTATATGTAGAAAACATTGATGGATATCTCAATGCAAAGGTGGATTATCGTAAGAGAATATTCGACATTGTAAGAAATATCTGTGACAACTTAGATATGAGCTTCGCCCTGTGTATGGAATACCAGCTTACCCATGGAAGGCCGATAGGATTGAACCGCGAATTCACCAGTGCCAGAAATTGTGAAGGGATTGATATACCCATTTACATAAGGAAAGAGAAAAGTTTCGTTCCCGGAGCGAACTGTTCTGGAGACTGTCTCAACTGTGGTAAGGCAAAGTGCAGAGTTGAAGACCTTGCTATGAAGAAAGAAGGCTCAAAGAAGGATTGGCGCCTGAAAGATTATCGGCGCTGGTCAAGAGAACTAAGAGTAGCTAATCTGTAAGAGACAATTGAGATTGTGTCCATTCCAGGGGATTACTTTATGCCAAGAAAAAATTTGCTTAATAAGGCAACTATACTGGGAGAGTTAGCCGGCTTCGATGTAACAGGCTTTCCTTTGGCCATCTATCCGAATAGACATATTCTACGCTCCAATTTCATCTATCCAGCCACAGGGGAGAAGGGCGAATGCATCCACCTGTTTAAGGTGCTCCAGAGCAATCTCTGTGAAAATAACTGCTTCTATTGTGCGAATAGAAAGGATAGGGATTGTCCTCGGGTAGAATTTTCACCTCAAGAACTTGCGTCTCTTTTTCTGGAATACTATAGAAAGGGATGGGTTAGAGGACTTTTCCTCTCTTCGGCTGTAAATGTTTCTGCAAATACCAGCCAGGAAAGAATGGTTGAAACGCTCAGGATTCTAAGAGAACGTTATAACTATGGGGGATACATTCACTGTAAAATTTTACCTGGTGTGGACACTTACCTAATAGAGGAGACAGGGAAATTATGTACCAGGCTTTCAATGAATCTTGAAGCGCCAAGTCAGAAATGTCTTTCTAAGCTCTCTGCCGATAAGAATTTCCATAGAGGGTTACTTGATGGATTGAAAAAGATAGCCTCTTTCAACAAGAAGAACCCGTTAAAGGCAGGGGTGACTACCCAGCTTGTGGTGGGGGCTGCAGACGATAGCGATAGAGAAATTCTTTCCCTGAGCGACAGGCTCTACCGGGATTATGAACTTCGCAGGGTATATTATAGTGCTTTCACTCCCATAGAAGATACTCCCCTGGAAACCTTAGCTCCTTGTTCTCCTCTGCGGGAGCTACGCCTCTACCAGGCCGATTTTCTCCTGCGAAAATACAATTTCGCTTCCCAGGAATTAATCTTTGACAAGCAAGGGAATCTCCATTTAGACAAAGACCCCAAGTTAGTATGGGCTTTGAATAATCTGCATATGTTTCCGGTGGAAATAAATAAGGCTCCATTTGAAGAACTGATCAGGGTTCCCGGAATTGGTAGAATATCGGCAGCCAGAATCGTAAAAATAAGGAAAACTGACAAATTTAGAGAATTAAAACAGCTGAAAGATTTAGGCGCTGTTATTACTAGAGCGAGAAGATTCATAACTCTGGATGGAAAATTTTATCCTGGAAAGGAAGAGCCCAAACCAGAAATAGATAGACAGCTCTTCCTCTGGGAGGAAATCTAAACTCATTAGCGCCCGAGCCCTTATAAAGGGAAAGAGAAGGAGGACAGCTTGGAAATAAGAGAATTTCAACAATTGATGAAGAAAATCTACTATTCAAGAGATAGGAAGCGAGGGTTAGCCAGGACTTTTGTCTGGTTTATAGAAGAAGTAGGAGAATTGGCCAAAATAATCCGTGAAGGCAAAAAGACCGAGTTCAAAGATGAGGTAGGAGATGTTTTTGCCTGGTTCTTGAGTTTAGCTAATCTCCTGGATATTGATGTAGAAGAAGGAATAAGAAAATATAAACAAGGCTGTCCAAAGTGCAAGAAGGTTCCCTGCCAATGCACCTACGATATGCATAGTTTCGAGTTCTAGCCATCTTTACCTCCATTCCCAACTCACACTTTAGGCCTACCATTCATTAGAAAAATCGGTTCTTTTCTATGCTTACGATTTATACCAAAGAATTTGAAATTTCCTCATTTTCATAAAGAATCGATTTCGCCAGGCCAATCCGCTGGCAAGGTTTCAGGCAGTCCCTATGGTCGAAAAATGGTTTGGATTGACAAATTTTACTTCTTTTGCTATTCTATCTTGTGCCGACGATAGGTCTAGAACTTTTCTCCCAGAAAGAGGGAAATAATGAAGATAGGGATAGTGGGAGTTCCTCCTCAAGAAGTTCTTAATAAGTACAAGGGGAACCATTTTATTGACCTGGATACTCTCTTCGATTTTACTGACAAAACCAAGGCTGAACCATATATACCCAAGATATATTGTGCGACAATCAAAAGCATTATAGCCAATGCCCTGGTGTTGAAGCTCGACCTTATCATTTTCGATAATGGATATAGCAAGTGCGATAATGGCAGATTTGTGAGCGAAATTCTCAGGCGAGAACTCAGTGTGCCCATAATTACCACTCAGAATAATGCTACTGAGCGGTATCCTCAAGTAATATGTGAGAGCGACCTCGAGTTGAAAAATAAGATGGATTTGATTGTGGAGAGCGTCGTTAGTGAACTTAATAAGTCGAACTTGAAATATATAGAACCAAAGTATGGATTCTGGGGAGTTCCTCCTAACGACTTCAGTATTCTCAACTTATTTCCCAGGGAGACTCATATTTTCGGATGGGCAAGATGTATGGAAGCGAAAGTCCCAGCAGACCTTGAGCTGGAAATGATGGTTAGGGAAGACCTCCCTACTGTCTTCTACGCTCAGGCCTTTTGCAGCAAGAATTCCTTAGCGAAATATTTGGCAAAAAAACACAATGGGCTTTATGTTGAAGTTGACGATATTCTCGACAATTCTGTCAAGAGCAAGATTGAAGCTTATCTTTACTTGAATAGAAAAGATTGAAACTGAACGGAGTAGATAATGGTATTAGCCGATGTGGGTACCAGTTATACAAAAATACTGGACATGAAAAAAGATGGGTATAGAATTATCAATACGCTCGACCTGTTTAAAAGCGATATGAGATTTGATATTGCCTGCGGCCACAATGCGAAATTGAGGTCGAACAAGGTAATTAATGAACTTGTTGCTCTGGAACTGGGTAGCAGGAGACTAATTGGAAATGGGGACTTTCTGGTAGCGGATGTGGGAAGTAGAGATATTAAGTATGTGAAAATCAATAGTGGTAAGTATGAGAACATGGACTGGAATGCACTTTGCGGAGCCACTTTGGGATTTTCAATAGAACTCCTGGAGAGATATTTCAATGTTAAGACATCAGAGATAGAGAATGCATCGGAGTCGTTGGGAGTGACCTGTGGTGTGTTGGGAATGGCCAGGATCTTCGATAAGATATCAGAGGGTTACGAAATAAGCAATGTTTTGGCAAGTTTTGTCAAAGGCATAGCGGAGAATATTTACAGGTTCATAGGTGAACCGGAATTTTTTTATTTGAGTGGCGGCTTATGTAATAACAACCTATTTATCAAGAGCTTCAATTGCAAGGTTAAACCTCTGGGAAGATTTGTTCCCTTGGAAGGATTAAGAGAGTTTGTAACTACTGGAGCCCGGTAGAATGCGTTTTGGATTTCATATCTGGATTAGCGAGGGATTCTCCAAGGTGCCCGAACTGGCACAAAAGAGAAAGGCAAGGACAATCCAGTTCTTTTCTCATAATCCCAGGGGCTGGCAATTTTCTCCTCTACCGGAAGAGGAAGTAAAGAAATTCAGAGAAGGTGTAAAAGCACTCGACATTAGGCCCCTTTTTCTCCATATGCCCTATCTTTCAAACTTGGCCTCCGCTGACGCGATTTTTTACTTCAGGTCTATTGACACATTGAGCGTAGAACTGGAGAGGGCAGAAATACTGGGAGCCCCGTTTCTGGTTACCCATATGGGAAACTCCGCAGAAAGAAGTGAAGAGGAGGCAATAGAAAGACTGGTCGAAGCGATAAATCGTTCCCTGGATAGAGTGGAGAATGGGGTAAAGTTGCTTGTGGAAAATACTGCAGGACAAGGAAGTCAGATTGGATATGAGTTTTCACAAATAGAAGCTGTTCTTGATGGAGTGGAAAATAAAGAAAGAATAGGTGTTTGTCTGGACACAGCACATGCTTTTGAATCGGGATACAACCTTTCGACCAGAGCTGGTTTGGAGAAGACACTGGAGGAATTTGAAAGGCTAATTGGATTTGATAAGCTGGAGCTTCTCCATCTTAACGATTCGAAGACCCCTCTCGGCTCCCGGGTGGATAGGCACTGGCATATTGGAGAGGGATGCATAGGTACTGGTGGCTTCAGAAACATCGTAAATCACCCAAAGCTGATTCATCTTCCCGGGATTATGGAGACACCGCATAAGAGTGATGAGGATGATATAAAGAATATGTCAAAAATAGAAAGTCTAATTTGTTCTGATGTTGAATCCTCTCTGGGAAGAGAGATGAAGAATTGAGTCGCTTTTTATCAAAAGGAGAATATTATGGCTAAGAAAGGTAAGATCGCAGTTATTCCAATCAAGGGAATGGTCATTTCAGAAGAGGCTTCTCCATCTCCTTTTCCTTTCTTCGCTTTGACCAGGATGGTATCTTCGGCTGAAGTCATTCCATTGATTGAAAGTGCAAAGAAGAATCGTCGAATCAAGGGCTTAATTTTGGAGATAAACTCGCCGGGCGGAAGGCCTTTCCCCTGTAAAGAAATTGCAGAGTCTGTTAAGAATTTTGGCAAACCGACAGTAGCCTGGATAAGGGAGTATGCCACCTCCGGGGGCTACTGGATTGCCTCTTCCTGCGATAGTATTGTGGCCGACCGATTGAGTACTCTGGGGAGTATCGGCGTGGCCAGTATCCGTCCAGATTTCTCTGAGCTTATGAAAAAGTTCGGAATAGATGTGGAGACTATGGCTTCTGGCATCTATAAGACATTAGGGGTACCCTATATGAAGTCAACCGAAGAAGAAAAAGAACTATTAAAAGAAGAACTGGAGACCATTTACAAGAATTTCATAGAAGAGGTTACCAGGAACAGAAAGCTAAGCGAAGAAACAGTAAATGAGATATCTACAGGGAAGATTTACCTGGGGCAAGAGGCATTGAGATTGGGCCTGATAGATTTTCTGGGCGCCAAAGAGAAAGCGATAGAACTCATCAAGAAGAAGGCAGGAATTGAAACCTATAAGATTGTCGACTATTCAAGAAGGATGAGGAGGCCTTTAGTTAGTTTCATAAGAAGGATTTTTGGAAGCTATGTAAATTAAGGAATATGAAGGGACTAATTCTTGCTGGTGGTATAGGAAAGAGGTTTCGACCGCTCACTAATTCCCTCCCCAAGGCCCTGATGCCTGTGGCAGGGAGACCGATGATTGAATATAGCCTGGAAAGCTTCCAAAAAGCCAAGATTGGCGAAGTGGCTATAGTCGTCTCACCTCCAGACTATCCAGCTATTTTTAATAAACTGGGCAAAGGCAGTAAATGGAATATGAATTTAACATATATCGAACAAGAGAAGCCATTAGGTACATTAGATGGAGTAGCAAAGGCCGAAAAATTTGTTGGTAAAGACAGTCTTTTGCTCGCCTATTGCGATAATGTCTCTTTTTACGATTTAAGTCGACTCACAGGCCACCATCTAACTTTTCGTCCTCTGGCAACTCTCCTAATTAGTAAAGAAGAGAATCCTGAGACAACGGGGCAGGTAGTTTGGGAAGGAAATCTGGTAAAAAGGATAGTGGAGAAACCAAAGGATAGGATTTCTGACTATGGGATAAGCGGGGTTCTGATTATTGAACCCGAGTTATTTACTGCCATACCCCACATTAAACCTCAAGCAGACGGCGAATACCATATTGGAGATGCCCTCCAGTACTTGATAGACAGAAATTTTGAAGTCCGTTATTTAGAGATTGACACTTGGCGAGTAAATGTGAATTCTCTTGATGATATCAGGAGAGCTGAGGCTCTAATTCTAAAGAATCGAAGTCGGAAGGAATTATGAGATTTCCAGAAAAGTTCTTCCTTATTTCCATTTCTATCTCTTCCATTTCAAAATCGATTTCGGTAAGAAAATGTATGGGAATTAGAGTCTTAACTGCAGTTTCTCGGGCTATCTCTCCCAATGCAAGTGCTGAAGTATGCATTTCCTCAAGACCTTTTGCAAATCGTGACGGACAAGCGCAGTCATGAATAAGGTAGTCAGCCTCTCTTGCCTCCTCAATAAGTGTGCGGCAAGAAGCTGTATCTCCTGAGTAGACACAGGTTACGGCGGGGTCTTTTCTCAGGATTTTGATTCCGATAGAATCGGGCGAGTGTTTTACGGGAAAAGAAGAAATAAGAGTATTTTCCTTCTCGAAGAGGACGAAATTATTTTCCTCTTTCGGTGTTGTTTGAAAGCAAACTTCTGGAAACTTGTTCGGGTCTTCAAGCCGATGAAAAGAGATAAGTCCTCTAATGAGAAGGAGGCATTCCTGACCAGCAAAAATATTCACTCTATTTCCTAACCTGTATTGAGAATGGAGAAGGGAAACTATTCCATAGATATGGTCAACATGACTATGGGTCAATATGATTTTAGAGATTTCACGGTAGTCGAAACCGAGTCTGGCGAGCTTGGTGACAGGACTTCCGGGGCAATCTATGAGAAATTTTTCCCCAGAGTCATCCACAAAAAGCAACGAGGTGTTATCTCTCTTGTTAGATGCAACGGCACCAGCAGTACCCAAGAAAAATATCTTTGCCATTTTAGTTCACGGGCATATCATATAGGAAATATATGCAATTGTCAATAATTTTATATGAATGCATAAGAAGATTTCTGAGAGAGTTCTGATTAGAAATGAGGAAAAATATTCTCTTTACTGGTAGACCCGGTGTGGGAAAGACAACAGTAATTATGAAATTAATTGGAGGCCTGGAGGGAGTGGGCGGATTCTACACTGAGGAGATTCGGGAGAGGGGAGAACGGGTGGGATTCAGGATAATCTCTCTCACCGGGAAAAAAGGCATTCTTGCACATAAAGGACTGAAGAGTCCCTATAAAGTAGGAAGATATGGAGTGAATATTGAAGATTTGGAAAATATTGCCGGAATGAGTATCCATATCGCCCTGGCCGATGACAAGAAGAAAATTATCTTGATTGACGAGATTGGAAGAATGGAGCTTTACTCTCCCAGATTCCAGGAGGCAGTAGTTATGGCGCTTGATAGTCCCAAAAGGGTAATTGGAGCCTTACAGGAGAGGCACAACAAGTTCACAGATACTATTAGAAAAAGGCAAGATGTAGAATTAGTCGAGGTAACTTTGGAAAATAGAAAGAGGCTATCCGAGGAACTGAAAGATAGAATTCAATGAGAAGGTATTGCTACGGTAGAGCGGGAGGGGTCGATTAAGACAGAAAAGATGGGAGTTATTGGTATACTGACAGATTTCGGGTTAGACGATAATTTCGTGGGAGCTATAAAGGGAGTGATATATCGTATCAATCCTGAAGCAAAGATTGTTGATATTTCACACAATGTCGAATCCCACAATATCCGCGAAGCGGCATTTCTACTTAAAAGTTCCTTCCCATACTTTCCCGAAAGAACGGTCTTTCTCATAGTAGTTGACCCGGGAGTGGGAGGTAAACGGAAAGCCATAATAGTGGACACAGAAAAGTATCTCTTTGTGGCTCCCGATAACGGAGTTTTATCATTCCTTAAAGAAAAGGAGATAAAAAGAATTCTTCAAATAACTAATAGAAAATACTTTTTGAAGCCAGTATCTGACACTTTTCATGGTCGGGACATATTTGCTCCTGTAGCAGCTCATCTATCCAGAGGAGAGGATGTTCTGAGGTTCGGCAGAAAGATAAGGAAGATAGAGAGGCTCAGTTTTTCTGAACCTCAAGTAGTGGGTAGTCGCTTGCTGGGCGAAGTTATTTATGTGGACCGCTTCGGAAACCTCATCACCAATATTAGCCATAGAGCGTTTTCTCAATTTATGGGAAAGCGGAAATTCAAGATATTCATAGGGAAGAAAAAAATATCAAGAATTAGCTCCTCTTACGAAGAAGGTAAAGAAGGTGAACTCATTGCCATATTTGGCAGTTTTGGTAATTTGGAAATTTCTCTCTACTGTAATGATGCTTGTCGTCATCTCAACTTGAAGAAAGGGGATGGAATCCGGATAGAGAGAAACACCTCATGACCTGGCTACTTATGGTGATTCTCCTTGCCGCAAGAGAGGGAGACAAATGGAAATTATCGGAATGGTTATTTTTACGGCTGTCCTTTTCTTAGGAGTTGTCTCACCGTTCTTTGGATTGCCGGGAACTTTCATTATAGTCGCTGATGCCTTAGTCTACGGGATGATTAACCATTTTGAAAAAATGAAAGTCTCGTTCTTGCTCTTTCTACTGGGATTGGCGGTTGCAGGTGAAATTTTAGAATTCTTCTTCAATATTTTTGGCGCAAAACATTATGGGGCTTCAAGATTGGGGCTAATAGGAGCATTTATAGGAGGCATTGCCGGTATTTTTATTGGCAATTCGCTGATTCCTGTTCTTGGTCCACTATTAGGTGGACTGGCGGGTGCGTTCGTGGGAGCTTTCCTGTTCGAGCTCTTCAGAAAAGAGGGGACCAAAAGAGCTGTTACTGCAGGATTGGGGGCTTTTTTGGGTAGAGTGGCAGCCATTTCAGCAAAAGTATTTATCACTATTATAATGGTGGTCTTGATTCTGACAAAAGTCTTATAATGAAGGAATAAGATGATTGAATATATTCTTCGTAGGCTCCTATTTATGATTCCACTCCTTCTGGGAATCACAATTATTACTTTTGCCGTGATCCATTTATCGCCGGGAGGACCTGCCGATATGTTGTCTGGTTTGAGCCCAAGGGTGGGCGCTGAGGCGAAAGCCCGTCTCCATTCTCTCTATGGTTTAGACAAACCGATTCATATTCAGTATTGGCTGTGGTTAAGTCGGATAGGGCGATTCGATTTCGGAGAGTCCTTTAAAGACGGGCGCTCAGTAAT
>Ga0315309_1001169_pt1 | contig 15718 bp, 14 predicted proteins | sample TDP4_MG_FD_203080 | JGI IMG/M metagenome (GOLD analysis project Ga0315309, IMG submission 203080) | Freshwater sediment microbial communities from Lake Towuti, South Sulawesi, Indonesia - TDP4 | ecosystem: Environmental > Aquatic > Freshwater > Lake > Sediment | place: Indonesia: South Sulawesi... | reverse complement strand
TCGATTCCGATCCGCACCACGGCTCGAATGGCAGCGTTCATGCCGGGGGCATCGCCCCCGCTGGTTAATACGGCAATGCGCTTCATAGTCTCCTCTGGTCCCATAGCATTAAATTAGTATCGCCACGGCCATCACCAAGGTCAGGCCGGCGACCAGCCACAGACGCGCTCGTCGCGCTATTGACGCGTCGGCCCATTCTCCACTCGTTACCGAAATCCAGCTCAAGCGGTTCATCATTCAATGCTATCCTCCATCTCCTGGTCAGCGGCTATCTTCGGGCGGGTGGGCGCCGTTCCTCCCGGTGGTACGGGACGGGGATGTACTGCACTGAGGGACGCCGCTGGGCCGCCTGAGGATAGAGGTTCATCAGGTCGTACACCTCTTGGGGCACTTCCGTGCTCACTGGCAGCCCCAGTTCCCGTGCCTCCTGCACCGTAATCGGATAGTCGTGAGTCCATGTGCCGGTGGCCAGCTTCTCTGCCAGCGCCTCCGCTTGCTCCGGCACCATCCGCTCTCCCAGGATCTGGACGACCGTCTGCTTGACCTGCCGGATCGCCTTCTCCGCCACGTCTGCCAGGATCAGCGTCTCGTCGTCCACTTCGTTGACGTCCTTACGGGCCACCGCCTTGAGGATGGACGCCGCAGGGTACTGCCCCAACTGGGGGTCCACCGGCCCCAGCACCGCGTTCTCGTCCATCACGATCTGGTTCGCCGCCAGCGCGATGAGGGTCCCGCCGGACATGGCGTAGTGGGGCACAAAGACGCTCGTTGGGGCCTTGCGACAGCACAGGGCAAAAGCGATCTGCTCCGCCGCCAGCACCAGCCCACCCGGCGTATGCAGGATGAGGTCAATGGGTACGTCCGGGTCGGTCAGCTTGATCGCTCGCAGCACCTCTTCTGAGTCGTTGATGTCAATGTAGCGAACCAGGGGAAACCCTAGCAGAGCCAGTGTCTCTTGCCGGTGGATGAGGGCGATGACCCGGCTACCTCGCTTCTGTTCCATCCGCCGGATGGCGCGCATCCGTGCTGCCTCCAGGATCCTCTGCCGGAGCATCGGCTGAAGGGAAACGAAAATAAAGAACAGCCAGAACAAATCCGTGATAGACATATCTTCTCCTTTCCTCTCGATCTGTGTCGCAGATCTCTTCTGGTTAGGTTTCTTGGGTTGCAGAGCGTTTATCCCCTTTGACGCGCGCATGACGTCTGCGCCGCTCCTCAATCAAATCCCTGAGGTAATCTCGTACGAACTCGTCGCCTGCATGGGCGCGGACCAGGGCAATGGCGACGGCAGGCAGGCTGGCCGGCCCAGGATAGATCAGGTAGCGGGGCGACCACTGGGGGTCAAACTTGGCCTTGAATGAGTGCAGGCCCTTGTAGTTGTAGAACTGATTGACGTGTTCATAGATGTAATGCAAGGCGCGTTCAACCGTTGGATCGTCGGCATGTTCGCCCACGCCGGACAGGCCGCTGAGACCCAGGTTAAAGGTGGCATAGCCCTGCTCCTTGGCCCATTGAAAGAGCGCCACGAACAGGAAATCCATCGTGCCATGCTCGATGTCACGACGATGGCGCATGAGATCAATCGTGGCTTCGTTGCGCTGATATTCGGGTACAAGATTGGCAAAGGCGCTGATCGCCCCTTCCGGCGTGTGCACTGCCATCACTGGGTTGTTGCGGATGTAGTCATCGTCGAACCAGCCCAGCGAGAAGCGCAGCTCCCCGCCCTCCATCATCGCCAGCCACTCGTCGCTGATGGCCCGCAGTTCCCACAAGAGGTCGTTGGCCAGTGGCGATTTGTAGAGTTCTGCCCGGTGGCCCAACTTGGTCAGCCGGTTGACTGCTGAACGCAGCGATTTGTGGGCCCCTCCGGCCAGGGTAAAGCTGGCCAGGTCCACAATTCCCTCCTGCCCAATGCATAACCTGTCGAAGCTGGCGGCCCGGTAGTGCTCCAGGTAATCGGGCAGAGTTTGGTAGAAAGCTGGCTGCCAGTCGTTTTGGGCACAGTGTTCCTGGAATCCGGCAATGGCCGCTGCCACGTCCTCCGGCGAGCCGATGGGATCGCCCAGGGTCAGCGCAACCCGGCCTTTGGCCACGTATGCCACCATCGAGCCGCCGGGACTGAAATAGTAAGACTTGTCCTCAAGCAAAGTGAAGCGGGCCAGTGAAGAACGGCCATAGACTTTGACGATAGCCTCGGACCGGGCCCGCTCAGCAGCAGTGGCTGGTTGTCGCACCAGGACGGGGCGAAGCAGCATCAACAGCGCATAGCCCAGTGTGACAGCGCCGACCACGTAGATCGAATCGGCGAAGTAGCGGCCAAAACCGGTGATCGGCTCCAAGCCTGGATCGTAGAACTGGGTAAACATGATCACCGTCTGCTTCAACGCTGCGCCAAGACCGAACTTCACGCTGAAGTGCCGATCCAAGAGATAAAAGCCCATCGCGCCATAGGCCAAGGTAAAGAGCAGCGCGGTGGCCAACGCGCGTAGGCTCTGCTGGACAGATGGCGGGTCCGAGCGGGCGTGAAAGTGGTAGCGCAGGAACCAGAGCCACACCGCCAGCGCCGCCGTCAGGATGGCTTCCTCATAGTCCAGACCCTTGAGCAGGTGGCTGACAGAGGAAATGACCAGGACGACCAGGGCGAGCAGCCACGCCACGCGTTTACGCCGCCAGAGGTTCCCCGCCAGGAGTAACAGGGCAAACCCGGCCAGTGCTGCCGTTAGGTGACTCCCGTGACGAACTTCCAGCGGCGAGAATCGCTCCAAGAGCGCCAGGCGGCTAGCCAGTACGGGCGTGATGGCGGATAGGACGTTGATCACGCCCATCAGCGCAGTGAGCAAGGCGACAGCCCGCACGTTCCACACCTGTGTCCGGGAGCGTTCCTCAGTACCAAATGACTTGACCCGCCGCAACAGGAAGAAGCCGATAGCCAGCGGCAGCCAGAAGGTCAGCCCGCGAAAGGCCAGCGCAATCACCGTAGCTTCCGCTGCCGGCACACCTAACGAAGCATACACGAGCGCCATGACACCCTCCACAACACCGATGCCCTGAGGCGTGATCGAGACAATCCAAAACAGAATGCCCATCGCAAAACCCGCCACCAGTGTTCCAAACCCCACCGGCTGGTGAAAGGCCAGAAAGAGGGTATAGAGGCTGGCCAGATCGACCAGATAGGCGGCCAGCGCCACGGCCAGGGTGCAGCCCAACCGCCGTGGGTGCGCGGCGATGGCAATGGCAGCTTCGGTGAACTCGGCTGCGTTCTTATCGGCCCAATCGTCGGCCAGCAGGGCCGGACGTCTGAACCAGCCAGCCATCCGGTTGATGGTTCGTTGTAGCCAGCCCAGCAGCCGGCGCAGCCAGTCCGGTTGCCACAGACCCAACAGCAGTACGCCGGTCAGCCCACCGATGAACAGCAGCAAGATGGCCGCGCCGGCAATCTCGTAAGCTTTGAGATCGTGCTGCAGGAACAGATAGACCAGTCCAACGATCAGCACCAGCGTGAACGCGCTAAAGTCGGCCACCAGCACCAGCACTGTACCTGCAGCCGCCCGCGCCGCCGATTGCCCGCGCCGGGCTGCATCGTCCACAAAGAGTGCAGCACCACTGGCGCCGCCTGTGGGCGCCGCCACGTTGACAAAGATCGAGGCGAACATCACCGGCAGCAGTTCGTTCACCTGGCTTTCGACTTCTACCGTGTAAAAGGCCGACCGGTACAACCCGGTGTACACGAGGTAATATACAACTTGCAGCAGGGCTGCTGCCAGCACCCACTCCCACTGGCCTTGGGCCAGCGTCTCTACCAGTTTTTGGATTTCGGTAAAACGGCTGATCACCACCCATACAAAGGCAATGATCAACAGCCAGAATAGCCAGCGTCGCTTCATGCGGTTTTTCCTTGGCTCATTCTTCCCACAGCGGCACCAGTCCCAGAATCCAGCGCGTCATATAGATGCCGGTCAGTGATGAGCCGGCCGTCACTGGGACCATCACCGCCCATGCCCGCCAGTCCAGCGGCACAACGCCGAACAGGTCACGTAGCGGCGTATAGAGCGCCAGGAGTTGCAATCCTACCGCCACCGCGTAACTCCACAACAGCGCGCGGTTCGACCACAGGGAGAGGTTGTCTAACTGGCGCACGACCACCACGCGCGTGAAAGCGTGCAGCACGATGCTCGTGAACAGCATCGTCCGCGCATAGGTCACACCGCCGAATCGGAGCCCTACCCAGAAGATCAGAGCGTAGGCAATCAGCGTGCGGAAGATGCTGCCGGCAATCGTGGCGTAGATGGCCTTGTTCAGGATTGGCTCGTCGTGGCGACGTGGGCGACGCTTCATCACGTGCGGCACGGCCGGATCAGCCGCCAGCGCGCTGGCCGGGATCAAGTCGGTCACGACGTTGATCCACAACAGCATCGTGGCCGAGAGCGGGAAGTAGCCCGCCACCGAGAGCGCCAGCACGACCAAGACCTCTCCCAGGCTGGTGCTGAGCAAGTAGTTGGTAAACTTGCGGATGTTATCGAAGATGCGACGGCCTTCCTCCACAGCGGCAACGATGGTGGCAAAATTGTCATCCAATAGGACCATATCCGCCGACTCCTTGGCAATGTCGGTGCCACGCAAGCCCATCGCCACACCTACGTCGGATTGCTTCAGGGCGGTCGCGTCGTTCACCCCATCGCCGGTCATGGCCACAAAGTGGCCCTCGTCCTGCAGCGCCTGGAGCATGCACTGCTTGGTTTGGGGTGCGGCACGTGCAACGATGTTCACATTTCTCATGCGCTCGTGCCATGCCTCACGCGAGAGATTATCCAACTCCTGAGCACTGACAGCCCGATCGCCGATGCCCAGTTGCCTGGCGATCGCGCGGGCTGTCAGTGCATTGTCGCCCGTAATCATCACGACGCGGATGCCAGCTCCCTGGGCCAGCGCAATAGCTTCAGCCGCTTCGAGGCGCGGCGAGTCTATCATCGCCTGCAAGCCAATGAAGGTCATTTCCTGCTCGGCGCTGTCTGTTGCCTCCGTCAAAGCCATCTCTTTGCGTGCCAGGGCTAGCACATACATCCCTTCACTCTGTAACTGTTCGATCGCTTGACCAATAGCCTGACGGTGTGCATCATCCAGTGCAACAAGCTGCTCCCCATGCCACCACGAGCCACAGTGGGCGAGCACCGTCCCCGGTGCGCCTTTGGTGTAAGCCACCCAGCGGTCCTCATGCTGATGGATCGTGGTCATCATCTTGCGCTCGGAACTGAACGGAATCTCGTTGACCCGATGGTAATCAGCACGCTCGCGCACAACATCCAATCCGGCCACCTGCGCCGCGCGCAGCAGTGCCGCATCCACCGGATCGCCGATGATCGCAGGCGCTACGCCATCCTCAACGGTCGCTTCGTTACACAACATCCCTGCCCGCAATACCTCGGACAGCGCCCCTTCGTCCACCTGGCTCTGTGGTGCCGCTACGATTCGGCCGTTGGCAAACAAGTACTTGACGGTCATGGCATTCTGGGTCAGCGTGCCGGTCTTGTCGGTGCAGATTGTGTCCACCGAGCCTAGCGATTCGACCACGGACAGACGCCGCACTATGGCGTGACGCGCCACCATCTGTCGTGCACCCAAGGCCAGCGCGAAGATCAACACAATGGGCAGACTCTCGGGGATCGTCGCGACGGCCAGGCTCAGCGTGTTGAGTGCTACGTCTACCGGCGGATCACGCAAGACAAAGAGCAGGATCAAGGCGATGATAGCGGCCAGTGTGCCCACAATGACCGTCATCTGCCGCGCCATCTTCTGCACTTCCATCTGGAACGGGGTAGGACGCTCGGCCATCTGTTCCAGCGTAGCGGCAATCTGCCCGACCTCGGTCGCCATACCCGTGCGGACGGCTACAACGATCCCCATGCCGTGTGTGATGTAAGTTGAGCCAAAGACCATGCTGGTGCGTTCGGCGAGCGGCGCGTCCAGCGTGACTGGTTCGGGCGATTTGTCCACCCCCACGCTTTCGCCAGTGAGCGCCGATTCATCGGCACGCAAGCTGTATGCCTCGATTACGCGCGCGTCGGCCGGAACCCTCTGCCCTTGCGAAAGCACCAGAATATCGCCAGGCACCACCTCGGCGGCCTCAACCTGCCGACGGACCCCGTCGCGGACCACTACTGCCTTGACGACCAGAAGCCTGTCCAGCGCCTCGAGTTCTTTCTGGGCACGGTACTCCTCGAAAAAGCTCAAGGCCACGCTGACAGCAATAATGCCCAGAATGAAGAATGCCGTCAACCGACGACCACTTTCACCCGGCAGGAAACTGACGGCATAGGCCAGCGTCGCCGCGAAGAGCAGTACCAGCACGAAAAAGTTGGCAAACTGCTTGAGCAGCAGGCGCAGGGGCGAAACCGGCTTACGCCGTGCGATCTCGTTGCGCCCGAAGCGTGCCAGCCGTTCGGCTACTTCGGCTGTGGTCAACCCTTCCGCACGCGTACCCAGTCGCCTTAGCGTATCATCAATTGTCAGATTATGCCAGTGTGTTGTATCCATATCTCCGACCACTGCCGGGTTGGGTCAGCGTCACGACTCCAACCCTTGTTCGGCACGCCGTCGTCGGCTCTCGAAAAGCCGCGCCGTGACCATCCCAATATGAACCCCCCAACGTGGGCTATATAGGCCACCCCACCCTTTTGCATTTCCAGCAGCGCACCAACCTCGCTGAACACCTGGGTGAGAAACCACAACCCCACCAATAGGATCGCCGGGACAAAGGGTCTCCGGTCGGCGTCACCTAAAGGGATCATGCGTCACCTCCATTAGGTAGGAATCGGCCCCGAGCCGACTCACCGAGCGAAAGTTGGGTTCGGTGTCGGCGATTGACGCGGCCCTGGCTCGCTTCGCCTCATCCTTTTCCAGCTTCAGGCGATCTCCGTCACTTCAGCCTGAGCCCATAGCTGCGATTCTCTACTGGCCGGTCAACGAGGTGCGCCCAGATTCGAGTCGGTCGCACGTCCAGCAAACGGAACCCAACGCTGGTATACAGCCGGCAGGCTGCTTCGTTCATACTGGTCGTAATCACATGGACGCCTGGCACACCCAACTGGCGCAACTGACCTAGATAGGCCTCGATGAGGCGGTAGCCCAAACCGCGCCCGCGCCAGCAAGCGTCCACATTGATGTGTAGGTGTGCCGGGTAGATTGCTAGATCCACATGGGCAAACTCGCCCCGCAGCGACGCCCTTGTCAGCACCGCGACGTAACGCCACGTGAACTCTCCAAATCGATAACGCCCCCGGAGTGCACGCCACACCACCCCAGGAAGGATCGCCTGGACCACTCTCCGTCGTTGAGTCGCCGTATTCAGACAACCCATTAGAAACCCCACCACTTCTTCATCGGCGCACGCTACCCAACCGTGTTCGGGCTCCATGTCGGTGTAATACGAAATGAATACGTCGCAGAACAGGCGCCGATCTTCCCAAAAGGCCTCCACCGGCTCCCCGAAGAAAGCGGTGTCTGCCGCGATGCGGTGTACTGCGGCGCGATCAGCCGGGTCGTATGGCCGCACCATCAGGTTAGGCATCCGACCTCTCTGGCCTCATTGGCTAGAGCCGGTATCGTCCGTGGATTGGTCGACCGGCTCGATGGTCACGAGTTGCCAGGCCACCTGATCCAGGATGCCGACCTCCGGCCCTCTCACTTCGGCCCCGACAAATACCATCCATGGATGCCCTAACTCCGACGGCGGGACCTCATCACACACGTAGCGACCGGCTACTGTAGCGCGATGCCAACCAGCCTGAGGGTGGCCGTGCTGGGCGACGTAGTGAATGACGCCATCCGGACCGATCGCTGTGACCCGTAGCACGTAGGCCAGGGTGCGCTGCACATGATTCCGCACTTCGGCACAGATGGCCAGCGAGCTGTCCGGCCTCTCCCCGGCATAAAGCGCCACCAGGTCCGCTGCTGCGATTGCGTCGCGCACAAAAAAGTCCTTCACAGGGTCCCGCTGCACGGGCTCGACGGCATGGCCGTCCTCATCCTGCCAGGTACCTGGGTCGAGCGGCTCGCCGTCGGTCAAGAGCGGCAGGACGACAGGCTCCAGGCGCCCAAAGATCTCGTTTCTGCGGTCAAAGCTCTCCAGCAATCCGCGGAGGAGAGGAAGCTGGCTGCGGTAGGCGCGGATGGCCTCCCACTTGAGCGTGGTATCTTCCTGGCTCATATCCAGACGGAACCAACAGGGGTTCAGGTTGAAAAGAGCCGCCGGAGGCAGCAGGTTTTCCTCTGGCAGCAACCCCTTGGGGGACGGAAAGTCGGGCCGATGGACCAGATAGACGTATGCGTCGGGCTGATAGCCAGGGTCATCCCGCTGCATCAGGGCCAATGCCAGGCGCGTGAAAACGCTGAGGCCCCAGTGGTCGGGATGCACGTCATCGGGGTGAGGGTAGACGATCAGGTCTGGCCGATATGATTCCAGGATCGAGCGCAGGTCGGCCAACAGATCCTCTCCGGCATACACTGAGCTCGGGTCGTAGGTGATCGGATAAGGACTTCGATTGGCGCCGCTGTACGGCGACTGGTAGGGGGCGGCCGCCAACCAGTGGTCATTCCACAGCGCAGGCGTTCCCCGATCGGGGTAGCTCAGAAAGCTCACATGATCAACTTGGATCCCCAGCAGTTGCAATGCCATGAGCGATTCCTGCTGTCGCAGGGTGCCCATATGGATGAAATCCTGATGACGCGGAAAGGCACGACGAAACTCTTCCATAGTAGCGAACAGGTAGCCATCGCCGTTGGTGGCGATGACCACCCGGATTTCTATTCCCCTGCGACGTGCGGCCATGATCAGCCCCCCTGATCCTAGCGTCTCATCGTCGCAATGGGGGGCCAGAACCAGGAGCCGCTGATGGCCGTTCAGGGAAAGCGGGTCCAGGCCCATCAGTGTCGGGCCTATGGGCCCCATGCTCTGCGAGTAGACCAGCAGCATCAGCAGTACCGCGAAGAGCATAGCAAATATAAGAAGCCTGCGCCACCATTTCATTCCATTGTCTCCTTTTTTGGAGACCAGCGAGCTTTGGCCCAGTCCGTGAGGGTTCCATCCACAGTGAGATGCCCCGCCAGATATCTGATGATCTCGCCATACATTCGAAGATGCGACCATTGTCCCCACAGCCACCCTTGTTTCTCATACTTCATGACATGGGTCACCCCATACCAGGGAACCGGCATGACACGATATCCGTGGCGCCAGGCATGCAGGCTTAGCGCGACCTCCACGCCCGAACGGGCCGTAGCCACGTCGGGCGTGGATCGGAACAGGCTCCACCGCAGACAGCGCTGACCACTCAGAAACGGGGTGAGGCGGTGAGACCAATCGGTCGAGCGACGACCGTGGGTGAAGAGGCCCAAGGTCATGCTACACACGCCGTTCCGGACCGGCTCGATCAAGGCCAGGACGTGCTCAGAGCGCAGACCGACCAGGTCGGCATCCAGAAAGACAATCAGGTCGCTGGCGCTGGCATCGGCGCCTACCGTCATCGCTCCGCCCTTTCCACGGTTGGTGGGCAGGCGCAGCAGATGTAGGCGGGGATCACGCGCACAATATGATCGGACGACGTCTGACGTGTTGTCTGAAGAAGAATCGTCCACGACATTGATCTGCAAAAGATCGTTGATCTGGCAGAGCACTTCGATTACGCAGGCGATCTGCTGTGCTTCATTGTAGGCAGGTATCACAGCAGTCACAGGCTCGTATCGCGGCCCAGCCATACTGGAAGTCCTCACTAAAAGCCCTCTTTTGGGCAGATTTGCTTGACGTGCTGTCCTGGCGACTAGCGCCTTCTGGCCAGTGCGCATGGCGCGTGATGCTCGCCGGGTTCACGATTGAGCGGCGTAACAGTAACTCATCGGGGGCAATTGATGCAAAGGTTACATTTCTGGCTGCAGGCATGACTGGCATTGATCACTGGCCTCGCCGATTTGCGACAAGGCGAGCACGAGCGTAAGGCCCAAGGGGGGCAGGGCGGGAAACGCGTAGCGCAGGCTGGTCACCCACAGTCCGGCGCACACAGCCACCTGACGCGCAGAGCCCGGCGTGCGCGGGAGAGCCGGAATGGTTAGCCGGGAGACAAGCGCGTACAGCCACCCTAGTGGGCTGAGAGCGTTCGGATAAGTCACAACGAGACGCCCGCCGGGAGCGAGATGTTGGCGCAACGTTTGCAAGAGAGGCACAGGATCCGGATAATAATCCAATACTCCAATACAGGTTACGATCGCCCAGGTTCGCCCCAACAGGCGAGTTGCGTCGGTGACGAATTCGGCGTCAAAGTCAGCCTGCCGGGCTTTGGCTTCCGCCACGGCCAGCATTTTGGCCGAAAAGTCATAAGCCGTGACGGTACAATTTCGCCGCAGGTGGTCCAGCGTAGTGCGGCCCGTGCCGCAGCCGTAATCCAGCACAGCAGAACCCGGCGGCACCAGCGGACGGATGCAACGCAGCTCACACTCGCCAATGAAAGCGGTCAACCGATTGTCATAGCGGCTCGCGCGCGCATCAAAACGTCGGCTCAAGTGAGAGGTCGTCACGAACGAGATTCCAGGATCTGCCAACTAATAAAACCGATAAGCCGCAACAACCAAAAAGCAATCAGCCGATAGGTGAGACCGGCTGCCAGCGCTACCGACCCGGGCACCCCCAATCGGTGGAACACGACCGGGAGCGAAGCGTCTGCCATACCCAACCCACCTGGCAGAGCAGCCAGCCCGCTGAGGAGTAACGTCATCCCATAGCCAGTCAGTAAGGTGCCGGTCGCGATCGGATCCCCAAGCAGTAGGAAGCAGGCTCCCAGTGTGGCGATGTCCAGAATGACCCGCCCATAGGCCGCCAGGCAGAACTTCCAAAACGGCACAGTCTGCAACTTGGCCAGGCTAGATTGAAAAGCTGCCAGGCGGGATTCCAGATGTTGCGAGTCCACGCGGTGAAAACGGCCCGCCCACCGATTCCAAAGGGCGACCAGTTTACCCACCAGGCGACGGCTACACTGCTTATCCAGAATCAGGCGCCAACCACCCCAAACCAGTCCTGCCACACCCAATGCCACAAGAGCGAGCCCGGCGGTTCCCGCCCCGGTGAGTTCCCCGCTGCGCAGAAGATAGCCCAGACCGAGGAGGGCTACCGAAGCGAAGGGAACCGCCAGCAAAATCGTCTCCAGGAGCAATGTAAAAGTGGAAGCCTCGACGGTGTAACCATGTTTGCCCAATAATCGTGCCCGCAAAGCCACTCCGCTGGCCCCCGCACTCGGGATGGCGACTTCGATGAACGCCATGGAGGTAAGCAGGGCCGCCAGGCGCGCAAAACCGATCCGCCCAGCAAACGGTTGCAACGCCAGGGCGTTGAGCCAGGTCAGGAAGGCATAGGAGATTAACTGAATGAGCACAGCCACCGCCAGCCAACCCCAGTGCGCCGTCTTGAACAAATCGGCAGCCGCTCGCAACTCTCTCAGGAGTGGCCAAAAGAGATAGACCACCACGGCCAGAGCAATCAGCGTCAGACCCCGCTTGAACCAGATCATGGTCACCCTTTTCTCAAGATCACAAACTCACTGCCACTTGTGAATACTCTCAGGAGCGCTACGGTAAGTGCTGGTCCTTCTGCAGCACCAGCGCAAAGAGATCCCCCATCTGTTGTTGCAACCAATTAGGGACCACCCGCAGTGTCAATTCAGAAGGGTGTACCCGGCCGTCCTCCACTTCGTCCCAGCTCAGCCTTGTAGAAAACCTTCTTCGCCATTTCCGATGTAGCAATATAGAGCACAGTAATGCCTCCCAAAACCAGGAGAAGCGGTATGGGCAATGCAGTGAACCCCAGGAGCCTGCTGAGCGGGGAGTAAGGAAGCACAACTGTGACTCCGGCGACGATCAGGGCCGAGATCAGCAAATAGCGGCCTGGTCTGCTCTTCAAGAAAGGCCGCCGGGTTCGAATGACCAGCAGAATCAACAACTCGGTCAACACAGACTCCAGGAACCAGCCCGTCCTGAACTGGTCCGCTGTGGCGCGGAGAATAAGCAGCAGCGTGCCAAAGGTGAGATAGTCGAACACCGAACTCACCAGGCCAAAGGTGACCATGAAGTCACGGATGAACTTGACGTTCCAGCGCCTAGGTCTCTCAACCAGCTCACGGTCCACGCTGTCGCCTGCAATGGTCATCGCTGGAAAGTCCGTCAGAAAATTCGTCAGCAGGATCTGCATGGGCAACATGGGCAAGAAGGGCAGGAAGAGGGATGCTCCTGCCATACTGAACATGTTGCCAAAATTGGCGCTCGTCGTGATGAACACGTACTTCAGGGTGTTGGCAAAGGTGGTACGCCCCAGCACGATACCTTGATGCAGCACGGCCAGGTCCCGCTCCAACAACACAAAGTCGGCGGCTTCCTTGGCCACGTCCACCGCTTTGTCCACCGAGATGCCCACGTCGGCCGCGTGCAGGGCAGGGGCGTCATTGATGCCGTCTCCCATGAAGCCAACCACGTGCCCCATCTTCTTCAATGCCAGGATGATGCGCTCTTTCTGGTTGGGATCCACCTCGACGAAGAGGTTGGTGCGCCCGGCGGCCTGCCAGAGCGCTTCATCGTGTAGCTCGTCCAGTTCATGTCCAGTCAGCAAGCCGGTCACACCCAGGCCGACGGCCTCCGCCATGTGCACAGCCACCAGCCGGTTGTCGCCGCTGATGATCTTGAGCTGCACGCCCAGTTCAGCCAAGTCAGCGATGGTTTCGCGCACACCAGGCTTGGGTGGGTCGAAGAAAAGCAAGAAGCCGACAAAGGTCAGGTCATGCTCGTCGGTGCGGGTGTAGGCCGGTTGCGGCGGCACCGGCTTGATCGCTACACCCAGCACACGGAAGCCTTGCCCGCTCCACTCGGCGTAGCGCTGCTGGATCTGGGTCCGGTGTGTGTCGTCCAGCGGAATGGCGGCCGTGCCGTCTTGCACCTGCGTGCAGGACGCCAGCACATTGTCCAACGCCCCCTTGGTGATCAGTAGGGGCTGGCCTTGCGCCAGCCTTTGGGCACCCGCAAGGGATGCCCCTACCTCCTGCACCACCAGGCTCAGCCGCTTGCGCACGAAATCGTAGGGCACCTCGTCCACCTTGCGGAGACCACCGATGTCGGGCTGGGTGTGGGCGATGATGGCCTCGTCCAGCGGGTTGGCCAGACCCGTCTGGAAGTGGGCGTTCAGGTAAGCGTAGCGAAAGACTTCGTCCGACGGCTGTCCCTCCACATCCAGCGCCCCGTCCAGTTGCACCACGCCCTCGGTCAGGGTGCCCGTCTTGTCGGTACACAACACGTCCATGCTGCCAAAGTTCTCGATGGATTCCAGGCGACGCACGATGACACCATCGGCAGCCATGGCCTGCGAGCCCTTGGACAGGTTGATGCTGATGATGGCCGGCAGCAGTTGCGGCGTCAGTCCCACAGCCAGAGCAACCGAGAAGAGCAGCGAGTCGAGGACCGGCTTACGGAAGAAGACGTTGACGGCAAAGACGATCAGCACCAAGATCATCATCACCTCGGTGAGCAGATAGCCGAAGTGGCGGATGCCGCGCTCGAACTCAGTCTCGGGGGGGCGCAGAGTCAGGCGTTCGGCGATCTGGCCGAAGGCGGTAGATGCTCCGGTCTGCACGATCAGGGCGCGGGCGCTGCCACTGCGCACGTTGGTGCCCATGAAGACACAGTTGGTGCGCTCCGCCAGGCTGGCTTGCACCGCCACCGGGCCGACCTTCTTCTCCACCGGGAAGGTCTCGCCCGTCAGCACTGCCTGGTTGACGTAGAAATCCCTGGCTTCCAGCAAGACCCCATCGGCGGGTATCAGGCTGCCGGCTGAGAGCAACACCACGTCGCCGGGCACGACTTCCTCGGCGGGGATGGATTGCGGCTGGCCGTCGTGGAGCACGATGGCCTTGATCGTCACCTGAGCACGCAACTTCTCGGCGGCGGTGTTGGCGCTGTATTCCTGCACGAAGCTCAGCACGGCGCTGCCCAGCACGATGGCCAGAATGATCAGGGCATCCACCCAATCCTGCAGCACGGCCGATACGCCGGTGGCAAAGAGCAGGATGAGGACGATGGGACTCTTGAACTGGTTGAGGAAGAGCCCCAGGGCCGTCGCCTTCTCTTTGGCTTCCAACACGTTAGGGCCAAACTGTTCCAGGCGCTGCCTGGCGTGGGCCGCGCTGAGCCCGTCGGCTGTGCTCCGCAGTGCCTCCAGCAGGCTTTCCAGCGGTCGGCTCCAGTATGGCACAGACAGTTCAAGAACTTGCTGGTTCTTGAGCAGAAGGTTGCTTCTGCCATCCATTTATGATCTTGAGTCCCTCGAACTACATGATGCTGACCACTCCAGCGGCCAAGCAGATCGCCAGGTCAATCGGGCGCAGCGGGGCGAAACGGAACACGTCGCGCAGGAATGGGACGTAAAGCACCAAGCCGAGAAAGGCCAGCGCGTCTCCGAATACCAACCAGAACGCGGCGTTGCGCGAATACAATGTGGCCACGATGGTACGCGACCACGAACCACTTCGGCCGGCGATGCGTTCTTGTTGAGCGTCTCGGATGACCAGCGCGCGTGGGCTGGACAGGTTCCGCAACGCCTCCAGTGCGCGTTCTGTCTTACGCTCCTGGTAAAAAGTGATGCCCATGACACAGTACTATGGGAGAAGACTGAGTAGCGGGCCGTGGGGAGGACCCTGCGCCCTGATCGTGCATAGCACGACATCTACTCTGCCTGTACTGTCTACCCCCTGAATTCTACCCCACAGGATGTGCCGGCGGAAATGGGGGGGGCAGGCGTTTGACCTCACGCAGGACCACCGCCTGGGCCTCATCACGCACGGCGCAGGACACGGACAACAGCGACTAGCACCACACCACCGATGACAGCGACCAGGATTTCCCCGGGCCAACTGCGGGCAGTCAGACCAAAGAGGCTGAACAGCCAGCCACCGATTACGCCTCCAAGCAATCCCACCACCAGGTCGCCAATGAGGCCATAGCCCCTTCCCTTCATCACCAACCCCGTGAGCCAGCCAGAATTCCACTGATGATCCAAGCCAAGAGATGCATGTTCCTTGTTCCTCCTTTCAAAATTTCGAAGTATAACCAGCGCCCTATAATGTTTCCTCATTGCGCTCTTTTTCCGCTATAGGAAAAGCCATGTCCGCTGATCTGCCATTGGCAAAGTGCAAAGATAGTGGAAAGTAGCAGGCTTGAGCAGCAGAATGCTCAAGATCCGCCAGTGAAAGCGCTAACTTACCAAGTTAATCGATCTGCTCCACAAGGTAGTTTTGGATACCCATCTGTTCAATCTGGTCAAGTTGAGCCTCGAGCCAGTCGATGTGATCCTCCTCATCCTTGAGAATCGATTCCAGGAGTTCTCGGGTTCCATTGTCGCCGACCTCAGTAGCCAGCCGGATGCCTTCGTTATACGCCTTTATCGCCCCTTCCTCGGCGGTCCAGTCGTTGTTATGCTGAGCCTCGATTTCGGCACCGATGTTGATCTTCTTTAAATTGCTTACGATAGGCCTTCCTTCAAGGAAGAGAAGCCGTCCGATCAGCTTTTCCGCGTGTTTCATTTCATCGATGGCTCGCTTTTCGTCCGCTTCGTGGAGTCGTTGGTATCCCCAATTGGCACACATCTCTGAATGCACCACGTACTGGTTGATCGCGGTCAGTTCGTCGGCAAGAAGATCGT
>Ga0315309_1001168_pt1 | contig 15721 bp, 18 predicted proteins | sample TDP4_MG_FD_203080 | JGI IMG/M metagenome (GOLD analysis project Ga0315309, IMG submission 203080) | Freshwater sediment microbial communities from Lake Towuti, South Sulawesi, Indonesia - TDP4 | ecosystem: Environmental > Aquatic > Freshwater > Lake > Sediment | place: Indonesia: South Sulawesi... | reverse complement strand
AAAGGCGCAAATTACCTCTAGCGTCACGAGATTTCTACGACTTTGGCCACGCGCACGGCCGGGATGGCGCGGATCTCAGCGAGCACGGCGTCAGGGATGTGGTTATCCACGTTGACCAGACCGATGGCTTCCGCGGCCTTCTGGCTGCGTCCCAGCGCGAAGTTGGCGATGTTGATCTTGTGGTCGCCAAGGAGCGTCCCCACGCGTCCGATAACCCCTGGCACGTCCTGGTTGCGGATGAACAGGATGATCCCGCGCAGGGGAGCGTCGATGTCGATATCGCTGATGCCGAGAACGCGCAGCGCCCCGCGCAGGCCTACCATGCCCAGCACCGAGGCGGAATCTGTCTCCGTGCGCGAGGCGATGCCGAGGGAATTCGAAAACGCCGCCCGCCGAGCGCTGCGCAGTTCAAGTACTTCAATGCCGCGGTCCTGGGCGAGCGGTCCAGCGTTAACCAGGTTCACCGGCTCCGACAGCACGCGGCTCAAGATGCCCTTGAGCACCGCATTCTTCACCAAGTGGGTGTTGAGTTCTGCCAAACCGCCGTCGTAACTGATGTGGACCTGCTGCAATCGCCCCGCGGCAATCTGCGTTACAAAGGAGCCAAGTTTCTCGCCCAATTGAATGTAAGGCTCCAGCTTCTTGTACTCCTCGGGCGAAATCGTAGGCATGTTGACGGCGTTGCGCGCCACCCCTTGCAGCAGGTAGTCGCGCACTTGTTCGGCGATGCGGATGCCCACAATTTCCTGCGCCTCTTCAGTCGAGCCGGCGATGTGCGGCGTGGCGATGACGTTCGGGTGCGCCGCCAGACGGAAGTCCTTGGGCGGCTCATTCTCGAAGACATCCAGCGCCGCGCCAGCCACCTGGCCGGTTTCCAGCGCGGCGAGCAGGTCAGCTTCATTAATCAATTCCCCGCGCGCGCAGTTCACGATGCGGACGCCCGCCTTCGCCTGAGCGAGCGTCTGCGCGTTGAGCAGGTGGCGCGTCTCCGGCGTCGCCGAGGCATGCACGCTGATGAAGTCGCTCGCCTTCAGCAACTTCTCCAGCGGCACCAGCCGCACGTTCTGCTCGCGTGCCATCAGGGAAGAAACGTAGGGGTCGTAGGCGATGACCTCCATTTGGAAAGCCTGGGCCAGCCGGGCCACTTCCATCCCGATCTTGCCCAGACCGATCAGCCCGATGGTCTTCGCCCGCAGCTCCGTGCCGATCAGTTTCTTCTTCTCCCACCGGCCCTGCTTGAGGGCGCTGTCAGCCTGGGGGATGCGGCGGACCAGGGCCAGCATCAGTGCCACCGCGTGTTCGGCGACGGCGACCGCGTTGCCGCCCGGCGTGTTCATCACCACGATGCCCTTCTTCGTGGCGGCGTCAAGGTCAACGTTGTCCACGCCCACACCGGCCCGCCCAATGGCCCGCAGGCGCACGGCATTTTCGAGCAACTGCGCCGTGACCTTGGTAGCGCTACGCACGATGAGCGCGTCGGCGTCGCGAATTTCGTCCGCCACCGCAGCGCCCGCTTTACCGGGCAGATTCACGACCGCAAAGGATTGCTCGGCTTGGAGGAGCTGGAGAGCGCGGTCCGATACATTGTCAGCAACGAGGATTTTCATGGCCATAGTCCCACATTGTGTAAGGGCACGGTGTGCCGTGCGCCTACAAGTTCAGGCTGCCTGATGCAGGTAAGCTTCCTGCGCGGCGCGGACGCCGCTGCCCAGTTCGACCTTGTATCCGAGTTTCAGAAGGGCAATCTCCAACGCCGCCACGACAGCGAACAGGTCCGCCACATCGTAATAGCCCAAGTGCGCCAGCCGGAAGATCTTGCCCTTCATGCTCCCCTGACCATTCGCGACGATGGCGCCGAAGCGATTCCGCAACTCCTTGATGATCGCGCCGGAATCCATTCCTTGCGGAGCGCAGACGGCGGTAACGGCGTTGGCCGGTGCGCGGGCCGCGAACGGTTTTAGACCCAGGGCTTTGGCGGCCTCGCGGGCGAGCGCTGCCAGCAGAGCAGCGTTGGCAATGAGGTTCTCGCGCCCCATCTGCTTGATGTACTCGAGTGCCGCGTGCAGGCTGATGATGAGCGTTGTCGCGGGCGTGTAAGCCGTCTCGCCCTTCGCCTGATTCTTCCGTTCCTTGGCGAAGTCGAAATAGTAGCGAGGCAATTTCGCCTGGGCAACCAAGCCCCACGCCTTCTCGCTGACACTGGCGAAGGCCAGGCCGGGCGGGATCATCACCGCCTTCTGCGAGCCGCCGATGACGATATCCAAACCCCACTCGTCGGGCCGCAGGTCGGTGGTGCCAAGTCCGGTGATGGCATCAACCACCAGGCACGTCGCCGGGTAATTCTTGACCGCTTCACCGAGCGCCTGCACATCGTTCATCACCGCCGTGGAAGTTTCCGTGGCCTGAATGTACACCGCACGGAAGGGCCCCGCGCTGGCCAGTTTCTGCTTCATGGCTTCGACATCCACCGGCTGGCCGTAGGGCGACTCGACTTTCACCGCCTCAATTCCATAGGCCTCGGCCAAACTCAACCAACGCTCGCCGAACTTACCTGCCGTTCCCACCAGGATGCGCTCCCCGGGCGATAGGAGATTGGAGACGGCGCCTTCCATGGCTCCCGTGCCCGAGCTGGCAAACACCAGGACGTCATTCTTCGTGTTGAAGTAGTACTTCAACAGCCCCAGCGTCTCCGCCATGATTCTGCGGAAGGCTTCCGTGCGATGATGGACGTTAGCAGCGGTGAGCGTGCGCGCCTGGGCCTCCATCAGCAGAGGAGTGGGACCAGGAGTAAAAAGTCTCTCTTTAATGATTCCTGGCATGGGTTCGCTTCCTGTATCGAATGGATTTGCCTCGGAGGAACCTTTCCTGACGGACCCAATTGGGGCCTGCTAGTTGTCCGGGGTGTCCGAGCCGAAGCTAGCCAGTCTAGGCAAAGGCAGAAGGATTGTCAAACAATCGCGATGGCCAGGTTGTGTCAAGCATTTGGCAGTTGAGCCGGGCGAGAGTACAAGGCTTCGAACCAACTTGTTCCGCAGCGTGCGATCCAAAGGCGGAGCTTGAGTCCGTCAGCTGACGGATGAGCGCCGCGGCGTGTCCAGCCCCGATGAACTGCATCGGGGTTTGAACCTGCGACCAATCACCGTCTCGATGTTCCTCTCCATGGCGCCGGTGCCGTGGGTGAGCAGCGGGCGAGCGGCAGACGAAACCCGGGGCCGCAGCCGAGCCACGGCAGTGATCGCTTGGGCCTGGCGGGTGACATAGCCCAGTAACTCCAGGCGAGCGTGGATCGCTTGGGCGCCTGAGGAATTCCCAGATGCCGGAGCTTGCCTTCGCAGGAAGCCAAGCCGCCGCAGATTTCACGCAGCGATTGGGCTTGTCCCAGCTGGCAAGACAGCATGGCCACGAACTGCCCCCAGCAGGTGAAACCGCGGGCGTGCCGCTCCGCCCGGTGCTGACGAACGAGCTGTTCAAACTCCAGGCGCCGAAACAACTGGAGCAACTGCGAGAAAATGCTGCACACTCGTGACACGGTGGAACCTCCTCGGTTGAGATTCGTTGTTGCGGCCAAACGCGACCCCAACTTACCGAGATTGCGCCTTTTTTCAAAAACCTAATTTGGACAAGCCTGCGGCGCGCCCGTTCCTACAGTTTATTTCTCTCCTCCCCGGAGTGCTATTTGAAGCCGCGGGATCTCTTCACTGCCCAGATACACTGCTCCGTCGCATCCGGAAGTCCGCCGCAAAAGTCGAGCGGGAGCCAGCTATCATTGAGGTACCTAGAAGCAGTTGCAAAAGCCCGTGTCGCCCGTTGAAAACAAAGAGGTTAGCTGGGCCAAAGCGGGGTTTTGCGATAGGTTCTAGAAATACAGCACCGCACTCGGCGACTTGCCGACCGGGAAGGGCGAGCCGGAGGCAGGCGTGAGCCCTCCACTGGTCACGTCAATTCGAAACACTGACAGAGTCTCGGAGCCTGCGTTGGCCACGTACAGCCACCTGTGGGCCTCAGCCATGGACACCGGCTTGGCACCTGCCACAAGAGGAAAACCGACCAGCGGGGTCAGGCTGCCGGTCGTCGCGTCTATGCGGTAGCCCGAAATGTTGTTGGATTGGAAGTTGGCGACATAGCAAAACTGTAGAGGCAGCTCGCTCCCCACGCCGGTCGAAGATGGTTCACTTCCGGCGGCGAACGGCGAGCCGGGCACCGGCAGCAAACCGCCGTCGTTGGCAATCGAATAGACCGAAACATCGTTGGAGCCGGCATTGGCGACGAAGACAAGCGTGGGGCCGCCCAACGGGTTCGGGAAAAAGGGCGGCTCGACTTCAACGGATGCCGGGGCGTTGCCAGCCGGGTAGGGTGAGCCCGGTAAGGATGTCGCCACGCCGTTGGCATCGAGCAAATAACCTGAGACGTCGTTAGAGAGTGAGTTCGCCACATACAACAAGCCTGGGTTGGCAGCGGCAATGGCGACTGACCCCGCGCCTGCCGGAAAGGGCGAGCCGGGAACCTCGGTCGCGGATTTGCCGCCCGGCGCGACGTGGTAGGCTGATATGCTCGCCTCAAAGTTTGCAACGTAAAAGAAGCTTTCGATGGCGGCCACGGCCTTGGGAGTAAAAGGAGTCGTAATGGTGAAAAGGGGCCCAGTCAGAACGCTGGTTAGGAAGTCCACCGAGAACACGGAGATACTCTTCTGGGGCTCGCTCGCCACGACCAGCCCGACGGAGCCTATCCCACCCCCTCCCAGGGCTGTGGGCGGTGCGTCCACGTGAAACGGTGATCCGCACACGGCACCGGCAGGCTGGGCGTCGCTAACCGCCTGAAATGCCCAAATGCTGCTTGTGCCCGCATTGGCCACGTAAATGGCGTCGCGGTTGAGATAGATCCGGCCAGGTTCACGCTGGAAGCAGGCCGGAGGGGTGTTGTCCGGGGGCGGCGTCCTGTTATTGGTCGCAGTCCCGCCGCAGCCAAGGAGCATCAGACTGGCCAGAACGACGGGCGGACATTTTGTCGTCATTCATCACCCCCTTGCCAACGGCAAAATGGTGCATAACACGATGAATCAACTATACGCTTGATAAAAAAAGGCGCAAGAGCTCCTTTTGCAGCAAGTCATTAACGCAAGGGCACATCTGCCCTTCTGCTCGAAAGGACAACGACCATGCAACCCAAGGTTCGTCGTCTCCTCCACAGGTTTAGCCTTCTGGCTGTAATCCCGGCGCTCGCGTTGCCGGCCTCGGCTGAGCTGGCAATCTAATCCTACAATGGCCACGACGCCGTGGCGAACGAAGTGCTCATCAAATTCCGCGTCGCTTCTCCCGATGACGCACAGGCGCAAGCCGTGATCGCGGCGAACATCGAGCAAGCCGAGCTGACTGCCGATATTGATGTCGCACAGTCCATCGGAAGCGCTGGCTGGCTGCGGTTCCATTCACGCTCCGAGGATGTCGCGACGCTCATAGGGCTGCTGACGAACGCCGCCGACGTCGTGCACCTGGAGCCCAACTGGATCGTCCGCACCGCCACCACACCCAACGACCCCTATTTCGGGCAGGAGTGGGGCTTGCAGAATACCGGCCAGAGCATCCAAGGCGTGGTGGGCACTCCCGGAGCCGACATCGCTGCAGCGTCAGCCTGGAACATTTCGACGGGATCTACAAGCATCGTGGTTGGGGTGATAGACACCGGGATTGAGTACACCCATCCAGACGTCGCCGCGAACGTCTGGTCTGCACCCCACGGATCCTCCGCTTTGCCCAGCTACGTCTGCGCCACCGGCACGCACGGCTTCAACGTCCTGACGAACACCTGCAACCCGATGGACGATAACACTTATAGCCACGGGACTCACGTTTCGGGCACGATCGGCGCCAGGGGGAACAACGGCGTGGGCGTCACGGGCGTTAATTGGAACACCCGTGTCATCGCCTGCAAGTTTTTGGACGCGAACGGTTACGGCACTACCGCCGACGCCATTACCTGTCTCCAATTCATGGAAAACGCAAAAGCCGCTTTTGGCGGGAAGGGCGGCGGCGCCGACATCCGCGTCCTGCGCAACAGTTGGAGTGGCGGCGGGTTCTCCCAAGCCTTACTGGATGAGATTAACAACGCCAACAAAGCCGACATGTTCTTCGTCGCCGCGGCCGGCAACGACAACTCGAACAATGACACCACTCCTGTCTACCCGGCCAGCTACAACGCACCGAATGTGGTCGCTGTGGCGGCAACCGACAACTAGAACCACCTGGCCAACTTCGGCAGCGGCAAAGCGTCAAACTATGGGGCCACGAGCGTGGATCTTGGTGCCCCCGGCAAATCCGTTTACTCGACCGTCCGGTGGTCGGTTAATCCCCCGTACCAGTACCTCTCCGGCACCTCGATGGCCACGCCGCACGTCGCTGGCACGGCAGCGCTATCGGAGTCGGTTTGCCAGCTCGACACCGATTTCCTGAAGCCGAACGTTCTCAATAACGTCGTGCAGATCACTTCGCTCTCCGGCAAAACTGTTACCGGAGGCCGCGTCAACGCCTACAATTCGCTCAACGCCGGATCGAGCGCCTGCCCAGGAACTGGTTACGCCGCCGTCTCGGGTGTGGTGCAATCGAAGACCTTTTCCTGCGGCCCCGGCTTCAGCTACACGGTCTGGGACTCAGGGAGCCTCACGCTTTACGTCAATGGCGCCAGCCAATCGGCGAACTACGGCTACGGAAGCACTGCCGAGAGCGTGGCCTTGCAGTTGCACAATAACATCAACGCTGGCGGCACGTACCCTGTCCGGGCGCACCTTTCGGGCTCGAACGTGAGCCTCAGCGCCAAGACGACCGGCGCTGGTACCTGCTATACCCTGAGCACCGCGTACGGATGGAATTACGTCTATTTCAGCGCGCCCTCGTTCACCACCTCGCTATCCGGGTCCACGCTCGTAGGCTGCAAATAGGCTTGGCCTGGGCCCCGCACCGGAGAAAACCCTGGGCGTCTGAGAAGCCTCATGACAGGCCGGGCCCTCGCAGGAGGAGTCCGAACCTATTCCCAGGCGCGAACGGTCACCTAAGCCTGCGCGCTGGGCGCCGACCAACTGGCGCAGGGAGCGGACCCGGGCTCTTACCCGACCCTGGAAGACCCAGCGCCGGAGCCGTTTCCAAAGGCGCGGCAGGTGACCGGCGAACTCCGCGATCCGGTCCAGCCCGTCAGCCGACGGGCCAGCGGTCGAGTTGAAAAACATGCCTGGGGAAGACCTGGGCTGCCCCCTCGCAGATCCACTCCACGCCGTCCCCTTTCACCACCACGTGCTTGGCTGCCTCGACCTGAAAACTCTCTTCCATCCGCGCACAGAAACGCTCCGCAAAATTCTCGGGCTCCTCCACCCCGTCGTAGACCACTTCATCCCTCAGCTGCCAGCGCTTGGGCCCCTGGCGTTGTTTCTGACTGTAGCCGATCCCCAGCTTCAGGGAAAAGTTTCGTTCCCCCGCCTCCTGGCTGGGCACCGGCGTATCGTCCCACTCCACCACGACCACCTCGGGGACGGGGAGGGGAGTCCCCGAGGCGGCCAACTCTGCCCTGCCGCCACTTGGTCGCCCAGGGGTTGCACCCAACGGTGCACGCTCTGGGCACTCACCAGCGTCCCCAGTCCCTCGCTCAGCACGGCCCCGGCCTCACGATAGGTCATCCGGCTGGCCAACTCCCCGCCGCGTTTCTTCACCGCCGGACGCGCCCGACTGTGTCGCTCTAAACCCAACAGGTGATCCAGCAGGCACGTCGTTTTCCCTCCGGCCTTCACCCGCCACCGCCGGAACACCACGTGTCCCAGGCTGGTGTCCCGCTGCCGCACCGCCCCCGCATGCGCGGCCAGCGCTTCTTCCTCCAGCACCTCCAACGCCTTCACCAGCAGCTCTCGTCCGGCCTCGTCCCGCGCCTGCTTCACGCGTTCCTCTAACCGGTTGACGTCGAAATCTTCTTCGCTTATCGCCAGTCGAACCACGACCTCAATGGTCTGTGGCAAGGCTCACCTCCAAGTCGTCATCGCCTGACTTGCTTGGTTGGTGAGCCTTCTACTTTTTCGCCGCGCGTTTGTAAGGCGCCGTGCAAATGCCGCACCGTGGAAAAGTCTACAGGGCCGACTTTCCCACCGCGCTTGGACCCCGACTCCGACGGGACCCACATTTCCGCAGCGCCCACCACGGCTGCCACCTCCCAACTGCCAAAAACTTTACACTTCCGATGGCCACCTTTCTTGCTTGCCGCAGAATCGAAACGCGGGATGGCGACGCCTACGCTTCCTTTTGCCGAAGCCATAGAATCCGTCCCATCTCAACCAGGGGACGGCGCCTTTATTGACATCTTGGGGCCGAGGCGCTACAAGCGAGAGAGCACAGACGAGTGTGGTGGCAACGAATCGCGAGAAGACCTGGGGAGGACATCGTGAAAATTAGGAGATTCGTGCTGGTGGGCGGAATGTTGCTCATGCAAATCGTGGGCCTGCATTTCGCAGCCCAGCAGGCCAAGCAGCCCGTCCGGAAGCCGCCGGCCCAGGCGGCCCCGGCCTCAGCGCGTGTCTGGAGGTCGATCACCACGCGCCGGGAATATCGGGTATGGGTGGAGAATGATCGTCTTCACACCGAGTGGGTCAACCTTCCTCCCGTGGCAGTTCAGGCCGGCGCCTACGTCCGCAGCGAGTCCCGGCGCGCAGGCTCGAAGTGGGTTGGGACCGTGCGCAGCTATTTGCCCTGCGATACCACAGAGGCCAGCGGGCACGTCAGCAATCGCTGTCGGCTTCTGACGAAGATCGAAATCACTGCCCTGACCCCCGACCGCATCACCGGGCGCGCAGAGGGCCTGCGGAGGTTCGATTGCGCGCGCTGCCAGATCCTGGAAACAGTTTGGAAGGAGTTCGAGTGGGTCCCCAAAGAAGGGGCAGAAGGCCGTAGGCAGAAAGCAGAAGGCAGCAAGCAGTAAACAGCAAGCACGACGCAGCGGAGGTATCTGTCTGCCCCGGCAGAATCATTTCACCCAGCAGCTTCAGCCGGCTTTGACTTTCTTGATCTCTTCGGTCAGGGGCGGGACGATCTCGAAAAGGTCGCCGACGATCCCGTAAGTGGCGACTTCGAAAATGGGCGCTTCCTTGTCCTTGTTCACGGCCACCACGGTCCGAGATCCCTTCATGCCCACCTGGTGCTGGACAGCGCCGGAAACTCCCAATCCAATATACAGCTTGGGGGCCACCGTCTGGCCGGAGCTCCCAATCTGCCGGTCCATGGGCAACCAGCCGCTGTCGCAAATGGGTCGCGAGGCGCCGACCTCCGCCCCCAGGGCGTCGGCAAGCTTCTGGACGAGTTCGAGATTTTCCGCTGCCTTGATGCCGCGTCCTACGGCGACAATGACCTCGGCCTGGGACAGGTCGACGGCCTGCTTGGCCTCGCGAAAGCGCTCGCCCGGCTTGGTGCGGACGGCCTCCGGGGCCAGGGTGACAGAAACCTCAGCAAGCTTGGCGGGCGCAGCCCCTCGCCGGACCGAGTCCTCGCGAAACGCCGAGGCCTGGAACGACATGAGGTAGGGCGGGTTGCCGACGAACTCCACATCGGTGCAATACTTGCCCTGAAAGACTTGGCGAACAAAAACCAGCCGTCCGTTTTCCTCTCGATAGCTCAGACAGTCGCTCACCAAGGCGCGATCCAGAGCGGCGGCGAGTCGCGGCGCAAAGTCCCTCACCTGGTAGGTGTGGCTGAAAACCACGAAGCGCGGCTGGCGGGTGCGGACGACCTCGCGAAGTGCCTGCGTGTATCCATCGGCCGTGTACTCAGCGAGCAGGGGCGAGTCGACATACAGAACTTCCTGAAGCTCCGCGGTGGCGAGCTCGGAAGCCAGGCCGGAAATGCCACGACCCAGGACGACGGCCGCAACCGCAGCGTTGAGGTCTTGGGCCAGATGCTGCCCGGCGGCGAGGGCTTCCCAGGTCGCGCGGGTCAGTTTTCCGCTTTGCTGCTCGGCAAAAACCAGAATCTCGCCAGGCATGATTCGAAAGAAGGCTCAAGTGTAAAGGTTGAAGGATGAAAGCACTACCAGGCCTCATCATCCACACCGTTCAGCCTTCACACTTCATACTTCTCATTCCCCTTCCGGGGTCGAATCGACAAAGCCCTTGCCGCCGGCTTCGGGTTTGTCGGTTTTCTCGACCTTCTCAGCCTTCTCGGGCTTCTTGGCTTTCTCGGCGCCCGCTGTGGTGAAGCTGGCCAGCGATTCGCAAACCAACTCGAGCGGAATGGTCTTGTAGAACTTTCCCGCTTCGAATTTCTTGATCTGGTCGCGCCAGACGGGATTGGTCCGCGCAGCTTCCAGAGCGGCCTGATCCCGCCAGAAGACCAGCCAGAGGTACTCGGGTTTGCGCGCTTCGAACACCTTGATGAAGTGGGCATCCAGGCAACCGTCGATTTTCTTCAACGCCGGCAACGTGACCTGCCGGCCAAACTTCTCGTACTCGTCCACGCGCTTCTTGCGGGCCCGCATTCTCCAAATATGAATGTGCATAATCGCTCCTTTCGCAGCTAGAGCACCCGCGATTCGTTCTTGAGTTTGTCCACCAACCGGGCGGCAATCTCTTTGGGGCTGCCCTGGAGGAACTCGGCCTGGCCTTTTTTGGCTGGGACGTACACCCTGGAGACCTTCTGCCTTGGTGCCAAGTCCTCCGGGGTCAGTCCCAGGTCCGCCGGAGTTAAGTTCTGAATAGGTTTGTTCTTGGCCGCGATAATCCCTTTCAATGTGGCGTAACGCGGTTTGTTGATTCCTGACTGGATAGTGAGGAGCGCAGGCAGCGGCATCTCAATCCACTGGAACCAGCCCCCCTCCAGTTCCCGTTTCACCTTGAGCGCATTTCCTTGAACCTGGATTTCCATGATGATGGTGGAGTGTGGGAATCCGAGCAGCTCCGCCAGCAGCACGCCGGTCTGCGCGTAGCCACAGTCATCGGACTGCAAACCGGTCAGAACCAAGTCGGGATTCTCCCGGCGGATCGCCTGGGCCAGAGCGCGCGCTCCGCCGCGGGGATCGAGGTTCTCGAAGGCCGGGCTGTCCAGATGCACAGCCCGCTCGGCCCCTTTGGCCAGCGCCTCCTTGATGGCCTGTTGCGCCCGGGCAGGGCCCAAGCAGCAAACCACCACCTCGCCGCCGAGCTTCTCTTTCAAGCGCAGAGCTTCTTCCAGTGCGTAGATGTCGGGTTCGTTGACGGCAAAGCTGATGTCTGCTTCCTGAATCCAGGTTCCCGCGGCGTTCAAACGCAGCGGAGCATCATGCGCCGCAACCTGTTTCAGGCAAACGATGATTCTCATAGTAGGGAACTGCCGCGGATCAGCCGTCAGCGTTCAGCCAGCGTCTCTCCCCGGCCCGGCTGATAGCGGAAGGGTGATGGCTGCAAGCTCTCTCAACCCGTATAGCTTTTGAGCAGCAGGGCCGCGTTCGTCCCGCCGAATCCAAAAGAGTTGGAGAGCACATACTCAACGGCGGCCCGGCGCGCCTGGTTCGGAACGTAGTCCAGGTCACAATCCGGATCGGGGTTCTCGTAGTTGATCGTGGGCGGCAGAACCTGGTCGCGGAGGGCCAATACCGACAAGCCGGCTTCCAGGCCTCCGGCGCCCCCCAGCAGGTGACCAGTCATCGACTTGGTAGAGCTCATGGCCAGCTTGTAGGCGTGGTCTCCGAAAACTTTCTTGACAGCCAGCGTCTCCAGCCGATCGTTGTAGGGGGTCGAGGTCCCGTGGGCGTTGATGTAATTCACCTGCTCGGGCCGGACGTTGGCGTCTGCCAGCGCTTGGCGCATCACGCGCACCGCGCCGTCGGCGTCCTCGGAAGGCTGCGTGATGTGAAACGCGTCGCCCGACATGCCGTAGCCGACGATTTCCGCCAAGATGGGCACGCCGCGCCTTTGCGCAAACCCCAGCTCCTCGAGAATCAAGATGCCCGCGCCCTCGCCGATCACAAAGCCGTCGCGATCCCGGTCGAAGGGGCGGCTGGCTTTCTGCGGTTCCTCGTTGCGCGTGGAAAGCGCCCGCATGGAGGCGAACCCGCCCACCCCCATGGGCGTGATGGCTCCTTCCGCCCCCCCGCAAATCATCACGTCGGCATCCCCGCGCTGAATCAGGCGGAAGGAATCACCGACGGCGTGGGCGCTGGAGGAACAAGCGGTGCAGGTGGCGGAATTGGGGCCCTTGGCCCCCCAGCGGATGGAGACAAATCCCGACGCCAGGTTGACAATGGCGGCGGGAATGAAGAAGGGAGATATCTTGCGCGGCCCGCCCTGCATCAGGGCGGTGTGCTCGCGCTCGATGACGTCGAATCCCCCGATCCCGGAGCCGATGTACACCCCCACGCGGTCAGCGATGTCTGGCGAGATGGTGAGCCCGGCGTGCTCCAAGGCAAACTGGCTTGCCGCCAGAGCAAACTGGATAAACAGCCCCATCTTCTTCAGCTCTTTCTTTTCCACATACTGAAGAGGGTCAAACCCCTTGACTTCCGCGGCGAAAGTCGCGGGAAACCCGGTAGTATCAAAGTGCGTGATGGGCGCTGCGCCGCTCATGCCGGCCAGGGCGTTTTTCCAGGTTTCTTCCCGGCCAATGCCGAGGGCACTGACAAGCCCCACGCCCGTCACCACGGCTCTGCGTGCCAAGATGCGTCCCTCCTGTGGGGGCTGGGAGCGGGCCACTCAGTTCTTCGGAGTTTTCACGTGGGACTGAATATAGTCGATGGCATCCTTCACCGTCGTGATCTTCTCCGCGTCCTCATCGGGAATCTCGATTTCAAACGCCTCTTCGAAGGCCATCACGAGTTCGACGATATCCAGGGAATCGGCCCCCAAGTCGTCGATAAAATGGGCCGTGGGGGTCACCTCGGCTTCGTCCACGCCGAGCTGTTCCACAATAATCTGCTTGACCTTGTCATCCAGCGAAGCCATCCGTCCATCCTCCTCGTTTGGGTGGGGCGGCCATTCTAACCGTGCTTGTGGCTAGATTCAAGCACCACAAAAACAGTGACAAGGAAGAACTAAGAATACGGAAGCCAGAAGTCAGAATAAGGAGGATACACCGTCCGGTTCCGTGGTTTCTTCTCTGTGATCGCTCCGTCGGTTTCACAAATCAGACTTGAGCGTTCAGAATTCTGAATTCTGGCTCCTATCTTCTGACTCCCTTCTCCTCACTTGCCACTGACCACTGCTCTCAGGCCATGTACATCCCACCGTTGATATTCAGCACGTGCCCCGTGATATAGCTTGCCTCCTCTGAGGCAAGGAATCGCACCCCGCAGGCAATGTCCCGGTCGGTGCCCATGCGGCCTAAGGGGATCAGGCTCAGCATCCTCTGGCGTACCGCCTCGGGCAGACTCTCCGTCATAGCTGTGGCGATGAATCCCGGGGCAATCGCATTGACCGTGATGTTCCGGCTGCCGACTTCTGCGGCCACCGCCTTGGTCAGGCCGATGATGCCCGCCTTGGAAGCGATGTAGTTGGCTTGTCCGGGGTTCCCCGCCTGGGCGACGACGGAGGCAATGTTGATAACGCGTCCGTAGCGCTGCTTCACCATGCCCGGCAACACGGCTCGGGTGCAGTGGAAAGCGCCGTTCAGGTTGACCCGCAAGACCAAATCCCAGTCCTCGGGCTTCATGCGCATAAGCAAGTTGTCCTTGGTGATCCCCGCGTTGTTCACCAGGATGTCGATCTTGCCGAAGACTTCCAGAATCTTATCGACCGCCGCTTTGACCGAATCGGCACTGGAGACATCCAGGGGAAGCGCCAGGGCTTTTCTCCCCAGGGCTTCAATCTCTTTGGCCACAGCCTGAAGTTGCTCGAGTTTGACGTCACCTCCCGCAATATCGGCGCCTGCTTCCGCCAGTGCCAGGGCGATGGCCCTTCCGATACCTTGGGCCGCGCCGGTCACCAGTGCTACACGTCCTGCGAGGTTCATTGCCATCCCTCCCGGATACAGCCGACCCCCAGCCTAGCCAGCGCTGCGTCCAAGGACGCCACATCTTCCACATGCAGGCTTTCGGCCTGCCGATCGATTTGCCTGAGCAGGCCCGAGAGCACCTCACTCGGGCCCACCTCAACGAACAGTTCCACGCCCTCCGTGCGGAGAGCCCGGATCGACTGCTCCCACCGCACCGCACCCGTCACTTGGCGCCTCAACCCGTCGCGCACGGCGGGTGCGGAGCGCACCACCTGCGCATCCACGTTGTTCACCAAAGGGATCTGCGGCTCAGCGATCTCCGCGGCTTCGAGATCTCGAGCCAAGCGTTCCTGCGCAGGTTGCATGAGCGCGCAATGAAACGGGGCGCTCACATTCAGCACCATGGCTCGCCGCGCGCCGCGGGTCTTGGCCAGTTCGACCGCGCGGGCTGCCGCTGCCGCATGACCCGCAACCACCACCTGCCCTGGAGAGTTCAGGTTGGCCGGCGAGACGACCTCGCCCTGCGCGGCTGCTGCGCGGCAAATTTCTTCGACGGCTGCGGCCTCCATCCCCAGCAAGGCGGCCATGGCGCCTTGCCCAACCGGTACCGCCTCCTGCATGTACTGCCCGCGCTTGCGCACCAGCCGTACGGCGTCCCTCAGCCGGAGGGACCCGGCAACCACTAGCGCCGAGTATTCACCCAGGCTGTGCCCTGCTACGTAGTCCGCCCGCGCGCCCTTCCCGCGCAAGACTTCCGCTGCCGCAATCGAAACAGCCAGGATGGCCGGCTGGGTGTTCGCAGTAAGCTGAAGCTCTTCGGCCGGGCCCTCGAAACAGAGCTTCGACAGGGCAAAGCCCGCTGCCCGGTCAGCCTCCTCAAAGACGCGGCGCGCGGCGGGAAACGTCTCCGCCAGTTCCCGGCCCATGCCGGGATACTGAGACCCTTGACCGGGGAAAAGAAAAGCGACCTTTGGCATGAAGTCGGGAGAAAGAAGTCAGAATGATTTCTTCCTCACTCCAGACTAACGGACCTTCCTGCCCTGCTCCTCACGAGATTTCCTGCGGACTGCACCCACTTTATCAGCCAGTCCGCCGGACAGTTCGCATCGGAGCAGGCCGACCCCAACCGCGAGCTTCCCTTCCACTTCTTTCTGCAACCCTGCGTAGAATTCCGAATCCGTCAGAACAAGATATTTCTCTTGCGCAGCGACGTGGCTGAGGAAGTAAATTCCCATGTAGGCTACAGCAATCTTGCCGGCGCCCCGCTTTCCGCCGCTGGTCTTCCAGGAGGATGTCTTTATGCCGCACACAACCGGCCTGTCTTCAGACACGGCGTCGAACTCATGAGTCTTCGGCACCCCTCGCATGCCCACAAGCGCGAGTTTGTCCTTCCTGAACGGCTTCCCAAACTTCTGCTTAAGCCAGCCTCGAACGTAGTCCTCGACCTCTCATTTCAGAACCGTCGTGTTTGCCCCTGTTCCTTCTGACTTCTGGCTCCTGACTTCTGACTCCTGATTTTTACCAGCGCATCAGCACCGCACCCCAAGTCACTCCGGCGCCAAACGCTGACATCAAGACCAAGTCGCCCCTCTTGATGCGCCCGCTCCGCACACATTCGTCGAGGCAGATGGGGATAGAGGCCGAGGAGGTGTTCCCGACGCGGCTGATGTTGGAATAGACCTTTTCCGGACTTATGCCGAGGCGCTCCTGCACCGCGTTGTTGATGCGCTGGTTGGCTTGGTGAGGAATGAAAAGATCCAATTGCTCGGCGGTAACTCCAGCCTTCTCCAGCACCCGGCGCG
>Ga0315309_1001167_pt1 | contig 15723 bp, 16 predicted proteins | sample TDP4_MG_FD_203080 | JGI IMG/M metagenome (GOLD analysis project Ga0315309, IMG submission 203080) | Freshwater sediment microbial communities from Lake Towuti, South Sulawesi, Indonesia - TDP4 | ecosystem: Environmental > Aquatic > Freshwater > Lake > Sediment | place: Indonesia: South Sulawesi... | reverse complement strand
TAAGGTTCACACCCCCGATGCCGGAGCTCGATCGGAGATCACCAACTATGCAAACATTTTTAGGGCCCGTGTAGTCGACGTTTCCCCCGAGACAATTATAGTAGAAATCACTGGTGATTCGGACAAGATAAATGCCTTCTTGGATTTGATGAAACCCTTCGGGATAGAGGAGATAGCGAGAACGGGCATAACAGCCCTCTCAAGAGGAGCCAAATCGGTTAGAATGGAATGATAAGGGATGAAATAGCATGAAAAAGGTGTATTTTGATTCGGATGTAAGTTTAGATCCACTAAAAGACATGGTCATAGCCGTAATAGGATATGGAAGTCAAGGAGAAGCCCAAGCTCAAAATATGAGAGATTCCGGATTAAACGTGATCATCGGTCTTAGATCCGAAGGTAACTCTTGGAACAGAGCTAAAGAAGACGGTTTCGAGGTATATCCCATATCAGAAGCAGCGAAGAAGGGCGACATAATCCTCATATTAATCCCCGATATGGTTCAGCCGGCCGTATATCAAGATTCAATAGCCCAACAACTAACAGAAGGGAAAGTCTTAGACTTCGCACACGGCTTTAACATACACTTTAAACAGATAGTCCCCTCAAAGAACATCGACGTTATAATGGTCGCCCCTAAAAGCCCTGGATTAAGGCTTAGAGAAACCTACCTGAACGGTTTCGGCGTTCCTGCCCTAGTAGCGGTATACCAGGATTATACGGGTCGAGCTAAGGAGACGGCGCTTGCAATCTCAAAGGCCCTCGGATGTACGAGGGCTGGCGTCTTAGAGACCACATTCAAGGATGAGACAGAGAGCGACCTCGTCGGCGAACAGACAGTTCTCGTCGGAGGATTGATAGAACTCATTAAGAAGGGCTTTGAGGTACTTGTTGAAACGGGCTATCCTCCCGAGCTCGCGTATTTTGAGGCTTGCAACGAGGCAAAGCTGATCATGGACCTCATCTATCAAAGAGGAATGATAGGAATGCTGAGGGCGGTATCCGACACAGCTAAATATGGAGGCTTAACAGTCGGTCCAAAAGTTATTGACGATCGCGTTAAGGGGAACATGAGAAGGGCTGTGGAAGATGTTCGAAGCGGCAAATTTGCTAAAGAATGGATAGAGGAGCATAAAACAGGCGAGAAAAAACTGAAGGCGGTGATGGAAGAAATAGAGAATCATGAATTAGAGAGGGTTGGAAAGTTCATAAGAAAGATGGCTGGCATCGAGAAGTAATCTTTAGGATCACTCTAAAGGGAAGACGCATGAATATATCTGAAAAAATTTTAGCTACAGCTTCAGGAAAGGACAAGGTGAGCCCGGGCGAGATAGTTGAAGCCAAAGTGGACATGGCTATGGTTAACGAGATAACCGGGCCCCTTACTATAGAGGCATTCCGAAAGATCGGAATCGAAATGGTATGGGATAACCAACGCATAATTATGGTGTTGGATCATCAGGTTCCAGCCGACTCGGTTAAGTCTGCCGAGCTCCACAAGATCATGAGACAATTCGCAAGAGAACAGAATATCCAAAACTTTTACGATGTCGGATTCGGCGGAGTGTGCCACCAGATCATGCTGGAGAAGGGATATGTTAGACCCGGGGTACTCATAGTTGGGGCTGATTCACATACGTGTACGTATGGCGCACTCGGAGCCTTTGGGACGGGTATCGGCTCAACCGAAATGGCAGCTGTCTTCGCGACTGGGAAGATTTGGCTTAGGGTTCCCGAAACTATAAGGGTGGGCGTGAGCGGTTCATTCCAAAGGTTTGTAACACCTAAGGACATGATATTGAACATAGTTGGGCAGATAAGGGCTGATGGGGCTATCTACAAGGCGATAGAGTTCACTGGCCAAACCATAGGAGAGATGAGCCTCGGTGGAAGGATGACTGTCTGTAACATGGCCGTTGAGATGGGCGCCAAAACGGGGATAATCAATCCAGATGAGAACACATCGTCTTACGTTAAGAGTCAAACGGATAAACCGTTCGAGCCGCTTACAAGTGACCCGGACGCTGAGTACGAGAAGAACTTGGAGGTTAATGTTGATGGTCTGGAGCCCCAAGTTGCTTGCCCACACACGGTGGATAATGTAAAACCCGTATCGGAGGTTGAAGACGTCCAAATAGATCAAGCCTTCATCGGCTCCTGCACCAACGGCCGCCTCGAAGATTTAAGTTTGGCAGCTGGCTTTCTAAAGGGCAGAAAAGTTAAAGATGGTGTAAGGATGCTTATCACGCCAGCTTCGCAGGAAGTATACCTAAAAGCCTTGCAGGAGGGGCTTATAGACATCTTTGTCAAGACAGGCGCCTGCGTCTGTAATCCAACTTGTGGAGCCTGCTTCGGCGGTCATATGGGTTTGCTGGCTCCTGAGGAGACATGCATAAGCACTTCTAATAGAAACTTCATTGGTAGAATGGGCAGCCCTAAGGCTAAGATCTACTTGGCTTCGCCCGCCACGGTTGCAGCTTCAGCTATCGCCGGCAAGATAATTGATCCAAGAAGGATGAGGGAATAGAATTTGAAGATTAGTGGAATGGTTTTAACCGTTGGGAACGACGTTAACACCGACCTCATCATTCCAGGGAAATATCTGACCATACTCGATTCGGATGAGCTGGCCAAACACGCCATGGAAGGCTTAGATCCCGAGTTTGCCGCCAAAGCTAAAGAAGGGGTCATCATCGCGGCTGGCAGGAATTTTGGTTGCGGCTCAAGCCGCGAACAAGCCCCAATAGCCTTGAAGTACGCCGGGGTTAAATGCATCTTAGCCGAGTCTTTCGCCCGCATATTCTATCGGAACGCCATAAACATTGGATTACCCGTCCTTGAGTCCGCCGATGTTTTGAGCCGAGTCACTTCTGGAGACCAGTTGCTTATAGATTTAGCTGATGGCAAAATAGTTAACCTATCGAAAAACGAAAGTTTTCAAGCCTTGAAGCTCCCAGATTTTGTTTTAGAAATAATTGAGGATGGAGGCTTAATAGAGCATTTGAAGAAGAGGATGAGGGTGAGATGAGCCGTTATAAAGTTGCCTTAATTCCCGGAGATGGGATTGGACCAGAGCTGACAGATGCGACGCTCAAGGTTCTCAATGCGATTCAAGAAAGGTTTAACCTAAATCTTAAGTTTGTGAAGCTGGAAGCTGGCGATGCATGCTTCGAAAAGAGAGGTGTTGCGCTTCCAGAAGACACGATCAAAGCGATAAAAGATTCTCAAACTTGTTTAAAGGGGCCTGTTGGCGAGACGGCCGCCGACGTCATCGTCAAGTTGAGGATGATGTTCGATCTCTATGCAAACATTCGCCCTATAAAGGCGTATCCAGAAGTACCATGTTTAAGGAATGACATAGATCTGGTTTTTGTTAGGGAAAATACAGAGGACCTCTACAAAGGTTTCGAATTCGTGCTCGACGACGTGGCAATCGGATTAAGGGTGATTACAAGAAGGGGATGCGAACGAATAGCTAGAAAGGCCTTTAACATCGCCCGTATGAGAAACAAGAAGCGAAAGGTCACGGCGGTTCATAAGGCTAATGTGATGAAAAAGACCTGTGGTTTATTCGCCGAGGTATGTAGGAAAGTTGCGGAGGAATATCCAGATATATCATTCAATGAGCAGTACGTTGACGCAGCTTCCATGAGGCTCATTAAGGAGCCGCAGAACTACGATGTCATCGTTACCACAAATATGTTCGGCGACATTCTATCAGACGAGGCTGCCCAACTCGTGGGGGGATTAGGCATGGCCCCCGGAGGAAACATCAGTGATGACTTTGCGCTCTTCGAGCCTGTGCACGGCTCCGCTCCAACGCGCATTGGAAAACATACCGCTAATCCTTGCTCCATGATTCTGGCCTCGAAGATGATGCTTGAATGGCTCGGCGAAAAACACAATGATGACGCTTGTTTAGATGCAGCTAAAGCCATTGAAAAGGGCGTATCCGAAGCATTACGTAAAGGTTTAACAGTCCCAGACTTCGGGGGTAAACTTACAACTTTACAGATGAGTGAAGCTATAGTGGAAGAGATTAAGAAGATGGAGGTTTGAGGAAAAATGGAATATGTTAGAATTTTTGATACCACTTTAAGGGATGGAGAGCAGACACCAGGAGTTTCCCTTACACCCGAAGAGAAGATGGAGATAGCCCTACAACTCGACAAACTAGGCGTAGACGTCATAGAGGCTGGCTTCCCATCCGCATCAAAAGGCGAAGAAAAAGCCCTCAAAGATATAGCGAAAGTAGGGTTGAAGGCTGAAATCTGCGCACTCACGCGTACTTTGGAGAGCGATATAGACGTAGCCATGGCGTGCGAGGTTAACTCCATACACACCTCCGTCTCAACCTCGGATGTCCAGATGAAGTATGCCTTAAACATGACACCCGAACAAGTCCTGGAAGCGGTTGAGAAGTCGGTACGGTGCATTAAGGATCACGGATTTATCTGCGAGTTTTCCCCTATGGATGCCACACGAACCAAGATGGATTTCTTGAAGAAGGTATGCATGGTCGCTGAGGAAGCTGGGGCTGACCGGATCAACATACCAGACACTGTTGGCATTATGAACTCCACCTCTATGCAGAAGCTCATAAAGGCGGTGAGAAGCGTTGTTAAGGTTCCGTTAAGTGTGCATTGCCATGATGACTTCGGTATGGCTGTAGCGAACTCATTGGCCGGGGTTGAGGGTGGGGCTTCCCAGATTCATGTGACTATGAATGGTCTGGGCGAGAGGGCTGGAAACGCAGCTTTAGAGGAGGTTGTGCTTGCGCTTCATCTTATATACAAGAAAAAGACGCGGATTAACACCCGACTAATCTACGAGACTTCTAAGCTTGTATCTCGGTTAACAGGTGTTACGATACAACCGAACAAGGCTATTGTGGGCGAGAATGCGTTCGCCCATGAGTCAGGAATTCATACCAAAGGAGTCGTCGTTAAACCCGTAACCTTTGAGCCGATTAAACCTGAGCTTGTCGGAAGAATACGGAGGTTGATCGCTGGAAAGCTCGCTGGAAAATACGGTATAAAAGCCGAACTCAAAGAGGCGGGCATATTCCCAAATGAGAAGCAACTGGATGAAATTGTAAAACGTATAAAAGAGCTGGGAGACAAGGGTAAAACGGTTACAGATACCGACCTTTTTGCGGTTGCCAAAGCCATAGTTGGAATATCTGAGGAGAAGATCATCGACTTAGCTGATTTAGCCGTTGTAACAGGAACGGGGGTTATCCCAACGGCCTCCGTTAAGCTTTTATTGGATGGGAAGGAGTATGTAGCCGCAGAGACGGGTGTCGGTCCAGTGGACGCCGCCCTAAAGGCTCTTCATAAGCTCACAGACAGCTTGGTGAACGTTAAACTGATTGAGTATAGGCTGGAGGCTCTAACCGGAGGATCCGATGCCGTAGCCGAGGTTGTGATAAAGGTTGAGGATAAAGAAGGGAACGTAGTTTCGGCTAGGGGTGCACGTGAAGATATTGTTATGGCCAGCGTTGAGGCGATGATAAACGGGATAAATAAGCTCCTGCTAAGGAGCCGTAGACATGCTTAACCGTGCAACTTCAAATGGATGAGAAACCTTTTTAAAGCAAAGAAACATAGCATGCTGCTGTTGGAGGGCGAAATTTGAGGGATCGCTTCTTCTAGAAACAGCCTTAAATCTTCTCTAGGAAAAAACTCTTTCCATCGTTGCAAGTCCATCAATATGAAAGTGGCTTTTCAGGGTGAGATAGGAGCCTACAGTGAAATTGCTGTTTACTCCTTCTTCAGTCCCTTGGTTAAAGTAAAACCTTGCAAATACCTATCTGACGTCTTTGAGAGTGTTGAAAAAGGAGAAACACCATACGGGGTTGTTCCAATTGAGAACTCGATAGAAGGGAGTGTAAATCAAACATACGACTTGTTTTTGGAATACCCTCTTAAAATATGGGGCGAAATTGTGCTTAGAATATGTCATTGCCTCATCGCTAATCCTGGGGTCTCATTAGACTCTGTCAAAACGGTTTATTCCCACCCCCAAGCTTTGGCTCAATGTAGAAAATTTTTAGAACGATTGGATTGCAGGCTTATTTCAACCTTCGACACCGCGGGCAGTGTTAAAATGATAAAAGAAGAAGGGTTAATGGATGCTGGTGCCATTGCCAGTGAAAGGGCTGCAGAAATTTATGGCATGAATGTTCTTGCTAGAGAAATCGGGGACAGTCCATACAACTACACGAGGTTCTTTGTTTTGTCAAAACATGACTCGCCATATTCCGGTGAAGACAAAACTTCCATAATTTTCTCAGTTAAGCATGTTCCGGGAGCATTATATAGCGTACTCGAGGAATTCGCTGTAAGAAACATAAACTTGACAAAAATCGAATCAAGACCCACAAAACAGATGCCTTGGGAATACAACTTCTACATAGATTTCAGCGGTCATAGAAGCGAAAAAAGGTGTCAAGAAGCCTTAAGGAGTATTAGGAAGAAGACGCTTTTCTTAAAGGTCCTCGGCTCATACAAGGTGGCTGCGGGTGGTTCTGAAAACTCAATAGCCTACTAACCCTAACTATGTTCTTAACTAGCAGGTTGTCGAACCGCCACTTTTAATCAAATACGCGCCGGATCAAAACGGTTTAGAAAATGTAGAGATTTCGGAAATTCTTTTTCCGAAAGACTTATTCATGTAAATTGACATGTTCTAAGGGGGGAGGCGAACGTTTTGAAATCGAAAGGTGAATTGATTAATTTTTTTAAGGAGCAAATTAAGGTTGAAAATGAGATTGTGGACTCTTTAAACGGTGCTTTATTTGAAGTAAAAAATCCGCCTGTTAAGGGGGTTCTTAGGGGCATATCGCTAGACTCTGTGAAGCACGCGGAAATGTACGGTGCAGCCACTGAGTTGCTAACAAGAGTCTCTCAAGCCCTTACACAAGAGACTCTCGACAAGCAAAGAGCACTCGTGGAAAAGCACATACACATGGAGGCAGAGCTCATCAAAAAAATTAGTAAGATGTTGCCCAGCGTTGAAAATGAGAAGGTTAAGCTCCTCTTAAACGCAATCCTGTCGGATGAGAAAAGGCATCATGCACTATTAAAAATGGTGTTAGAAACTCTTGTTCGAGGAGAAACTATAACAGAAGCGGACTGGTGGGACCTCCTCTGGAAGAATGTCCCATTCCACGGCGCTCCAGGAGGATAAAACGAAAACATCTGCTCCGTTCAATTTCTATTTATTTTGTTGTAAAATAAAGGAAAAAGTTACTGAAGGTTAGGCTATAGGCTTTCAAATAAACGGTGACGCTATTATTCTGGGCTTATTACTTCAACGGGACAGGAGGTTTTGGCGTTTTCGACACATGGAACTATTTTGTCTCCAACTTTGCCTTTGCTAGGTTCGCCTTTTCTGTATTTCTCAACTATGCTGGATTTTCCGTCTTCTAATAGTTTAAACACTTCAGAACAGAGGGCTTCACATGTTCCGCATCCTATGCAGCCGTCTCTGTTTACGAATACCTTCATTTTTTCACCGACAAGTTTTTTTATGACATATGGCATATTTAAAAATTAAGCAACACAATAACATACAAATAAGGCTGAAACTCTCAATAAAAACAGGGTAGTAGTTAGTAGAAGTGTGTGATAAAATGCAACATCAACATCACGTGCACCATATACAGGAATTCAAGAATAGATTTTGGGTTTCCCTCATACTCACAATACCAATTTTACTCCTTTCAAAAATGATCCAAGACTGGTTTCCACCACTACAAGCGATAAGAATACCGTTCCAGCCACACATCTTGCTCCTGCTGTCCTCAATTGTTTACCTTTACGGCGGGTGGCCCTTTCTAAAGGGCCTGGTTGACGAAATAAAAGCTCGACAACCGGGAATGATGACACTTATAGGCTTTGCCATCTCAGTTGCCTTCTTATATTCCGTCGGAACCGTTTTCCTTCCCTTAGGCATGGATTTCTTCTGGGAACTTGCCACCCTTATAGATGTAATGCTTCTTGGGCATTGGATAGAAGCTAAAAGCGTAATGGGAGCTTCAATGGCGTTAGAAGAACTCGTTAGAATCATGCCCACAACCGCCCACCTTCTGAAAAACGGTGAAATCGTGGACATCCAAGTTTCACAGTTAAAAGCTGGCGACTTGGTTCTCGTTCGTCCAGGCGAAAAAATGCCCTCCGACGGTGCGGTTGTTGAAGGAGAATCCTTCGTCAATGAAGCTCTTTTAACAGGCGAATCAAAACCAGCTCACAAAAAGATGAAAGATAAAGTCATAGGCGGCGCCATTAACGGAGAAGGCGCTTTAAAGATAAGAATAGAAAGAACAGGGGAAGAAACCTATTTAGCCCAAGTAATAAAACTGGTAAGGCAAGCCCAAGAGAGCAAATCAAGAACTCAAGATTTGGCAAATAGGGCAGCAGCCCTTCTATTTTATGTTGCCCTTGGAGCCGCGATAATAACCTACATAGCATGGTCTCTTCTTGGAAATTCGTATTTAGCCCTTGCAAATTCAGTTACAGTTCTGGTTATCGCCTGCCCTCATGCCCTTGGCTTAGCAATACCGTTGGTTGTTGCTCTTTCAACTTCTATAACTGCAAAAAGCGGAATCCTCATCAGGGATAGAAAAGCCTTTGAAATGGTTAAGGATGTAGATGCTGTCGTTTTTGATAAGACTGGCACACTAACAATAGGCAGATTCGGCGTTAGCGACGTAGTTTCCTTCATTCCAGAAGATGAACTTTTAAAATTAACCGCAAGCGTCGAGCTCAACTCTGAGCATATAATAGCAAAGGCTATTGTAGAGTATGCAAAGGAAAGAGGCATAGAAACTCCTAAAGTTAAAGAATTTAAAGCATTACCTGGCAAAGGAGCCTACGGAAAAGTCGGGAAAAAAGAAGTTTACGTGGGAAGCCCAAATCTTCTAAACGACATGAAAACAGACATAAACGATCAGAAAATAAAAGAGCTGCAGAAGCAAGGCAAAACCGTTGTTTTCACGGTGGTTGATGGAAAACTTGCAGGTGCCCTCGCCCTTTCCGATAGAATCAGGGATGAATCCTATGAAGGGGTCAAAAAGTTGAAGGAAAGAGGATTAAAGGTTTACATGCTTACAGGAGATTCTGAAGAAGTCGCCCGCTGGGTTGCAAAAGAACTCGGCATAGACGACTACTTTGCACAGGTTTTGCCTGACAAAAAAGCGGAAAAAATTAAGCTTCTAAGAGAAAAGGGCTACAGAGTTGCCATGGTTGGCGACGGTATAAATGATGCTCCAGCTCTTGTAACCGCAGATGTTGGCGTTGCCATAGGCGCAGGTACAGATGTTGCCATCGAAAGTGCAGACATAATTCTCGTGAAAAATGACCCTAGGGATGTTCCAAAGGTCATAGACATTTCACAGAAGACGTATTCAAAAATGGTTCAAAATCTATGGTGGGCATCAGGCTATAACATCATCACCATACCATTAGCAGCTGGCATTTTATACAATGTAGGCGTAACTCTACCTCCATGGGTAGGCGCATTAGTCATGTCTTTAAGCACAGTTATAGTTGCCTTTAACGCTCAAACTCTGAGAAAATATGAACCGAAGAGGGTGGGATTTATGGAGAAAAGACAGCTTGTTACTGACCCAGTTTGTGGAATGAAAATAGAACCCGAAACAGCTTACAGCAAAGTTGAGTACGAAGGCCATGTCGTCTACTTCTGTTCAAAACACTGCGAAGAGGAGTTTAAGAAGAACCCCAAAAAATACCTACCAAAGATGGGAAAAGAAGATAACAAAGAACATGAACGCCATCATCACTAAATAATTGCCAAAAACAAGAAAGTTTAATAGCTTCTGAAAGTTTATCCGACAATGGGCGAAGATATGGTCAAAATAGTAATTGACTATGATAAATGTGTTGGAGACGTTGACAAAATCTGCGTGGAAATATGCCCAGTTTCAGTTTTCCGCAATGAAAAGTTGGAAAAGCCGGAAGTTGTAAACGAAGAAAGTTGCATCCTCTGCAGAACATGCCAATTTAATTGTCCATGCCAAGCCATAGAAATTTTAACTTAAAACCCCAAGGTTCTTAGTAATTCGCCTTTGCTGTTTCTTATTTCCACTCTTAAATTTTCATCGGCTTGTCTTGTGGCGCATTTTATACAGGGGTCATAAGCCCTTATCACCATCTCTATTTTATTCAAAAGTCCCGGCTTAATTTCGCCATGATGTATGAATTCCATTGCGGCGTCCTTAACGTTAAGATTTATAGCCGCGTTATTCACTTGAGTTGGTATTATCAGCTTCATGTTTTTCAATCGTCCATTTCTAGTTAAGACATACTCGTGAGCAAGCGTTCCTCTAGGAGCCTCAACAACTCCTATTCCTCTGCCGCCTTTAGGCTTAACCTTAACTCTAGTGTCTGTCCGCGTTAAGCTTTCATTCTCCAAAAGCTCTCTCGCTCTTTCACATGCATACATGAGGTCTATAAGACGGGCGTAGTCAAAAAGCAGAGTGGCATAAGCTGGACTTCCAAATTTTCTCTTAAACTCTTCTAATTCTTTGTTGGCAAGCTCCGTTGCCGCTTTTTTATTTACGTTCATTCTAGCTGTCGGCCCAACTTGAACTATTCCCTTCGGCCATCCTAAGGCTTTTAAGTAAGCAAATTTTGCATAAGTCCATTCATAGCGTTTTTCTTCAACATGCTCCATATAATCTTGCGCCATGAATTCCGATAGAGTTTCGCCTTCAGGGTTTATGATGCGGATTTTGCTATCATAGAATTCTATGGTGTCGTCTTTTGTTAAAGACATGTAATGGGTTTTGTAGTCTCCAGCCTTCCTAAAATCAGCCCAATTTCTCTCGAAAAGTTCTTTTCCAAGTTCAAGGGCCTCCCTTGTAATTGCGCAGGCGTTTTCCGCCATTTTGAGCAGTTCTTCCCTTTCCCTTTCCTTAAGCGGGTTGATCAAGCCTCCTGGTATCACGGAAAAAACATGGACTTCACGTTTTCCGATGACATCCAAGATTTGGGTTCCAAAGCTTCTCAATGCAATGGCTTTTTTTCCCATCTCTGGTTTTTCCCGCATGATTTGGAAGATGTTTCGTTTTGAAGGATCTTCTTCCAGGGAAAACCAGAAATCTGGAAGTATTAAGAAAAAGAAGACTAGGGAATGGTTGCCGATTATTTGCCCCATTAGGAGGAGCTCACGAAGTTTTTTCGCGGTTTCTGTTATTTCTGTTCCATACGTGCTTTCTATGGCTTTAACAGAGGCCATTATGTGGGCAGTGGAGCATACACCGCATATTCTTGAAATTATGAAAGGAAGCCTTTCTGCTTCCATCCCCCTTAAAAAGTAGTCGAAACCGCGAATTTCTGTGGCATAAAAATAGGCATCTGAAACGTTTCCAGACTCGTCAAGCATTATTGTGACTTTTCCATGTCCCTCAATCCTCGTTGTCGGCGAAATAGTTATCTCCCTTTTTTGGTTCAAATGACCCTCTCCCTTGCTTTTGATCGTTCAAACTTTGAGAAAATGTAAGTGTGGAAAATGAAGGGGTTGCGGTAAAGTTCCTCCTTAACCGTTTCCTCTGGAATGCTGGTTCTTTTTGATATTACTTTAACAAAGAAAGCATACATGTCTCTTGACCTATACATCAACGAGTCAGGCGGGCCTCTGCATCCGAAGCATGTGAAGCCAGCTCTTGGACATGGCGCTCCACAGCCTTCACGCGTGAGGGAACCCAAACAGATGAAGCCTTGGCTTACTAAGCATAGCACTGGGTCTGCTTCTTTTTCGTATATTCCATAAAGACGGTCAAGTTTCGCGGGAACGATTTTTCTGTGACATTCTGTGCAAACTACACTTTGATGGCGGATGGGTGTTTTTCCACTTACTATACTTTTTAAGGTGTGAACAATTAGGAAGGGCATGGGCGGGCATCCTGGAATATAATAGTCAACATCAACAAAGTGGCATATTGGATACATCAAATCCTCTAATTCTGGAAGCTTGCTTGAATCGAGAATAAAATATTCTTTCTCTAAAAGCTTCTTCAGAGAAATTATGTTGCCGAGGCTTGTTATTCCGCCGTGGGTTGCACATATTCCTAAAGCAACAAGAATTCGGGATTTAGCCCGCACTTCCCTAATTAATTTCTCATCATAAGCTGTTCTAACTCCACCTTCAACTATTGCCAAGTCAACTTCTGAAATCTCCTTTAAGTCAACGAATGTGGGGGAATAAACTATCTCGAAATCCTCTGAAAGAATTTCCAGCAAAGCATCACCAGCATTTAAAAAGGAGGATACGCATCCAGCGCAACACGTTAAAGAAATTATGCTAACCTTCACAGTCTATCCCTCTCAATTCTTCAGAATCTCCAAGATGTGTTTATGGATTATTGCCCTCAAGCTTCCTTAAGTTTTTCGACTACTCCTGCTGTTCTAAACTTAAAAGGCTTGAATACTCATATAACATAAACTTTTAATAAATTAAACTTCATAATCCGTAGGCATTGTCTAGGAGTGAATTTAAATGGAAAATAGAAAGGAGTTAATTCGACTAATCAAAAAACAAGTCGAAATTGAAAATGACCATGTTAAACGCCTTGATGCATTACAGAAGAAAGTTCACACTGCAGCTGCCCAACTTCTCTTGTTTGAGATGCAACTGGATTCACAAAAACATGCTAGTATACTTAGAGGAATTCTTAAAGTGCTGAAGGGTGTTCCGCCATCGAAAACGCTTTGGAATTACAGAATTGAAAGCTACGTCGACGAATTCGTAGTTAAAAGCGAGCTTGAGACTCACATAAAAATGGAGACCGAAGTCTTAAATCATGTCGAAAAAGAAATTGAACAGACGAAAGATGAAGGCTTGAAACTGTTGTTGCAACACATTGCAGACGATGAAAAGAAACATCATAAAATACTGGAAACGATAGTGAAATATTCATATGAGTTCATTCCATAATCAACGGAAATTATCTAAAGCGGTTTCTTTAAGGCTGTCCTCAACTTCGCTTAATGAATATTGTTGTTAATGGAGCTACTTCCTTCTCTTTCTTTTCACTTATTTCGCGGGTGTCCGGCATTGGTAACTCATCGGTTTCTTCGTTGTTGATGATATGGTTTGTTGTCGCTAGGGCTTCCAAAGCTAAGTCGCGTATTCCCTTCAACATTAAGGCTGTTTGAAGGCCTTTGGCAGTTAACGCGTAAGATTTCAGTCTCTTCCTTGTGAAAGCCAGTTTCCTTCCCTTCAGCCTTCTTAAATATTTGTATGTTCTCCTCAGCGAAATCCTAGTTTTCTCAGCAAGTTTCCGTGCAGAGATTCCGTCTAAAGGGATATTTTCATAAACCCTTCTCTCAGTCGGCCAAAACTTTGCGCCATTTGAATCCCGTTTCGTTTTGAAGTAGAAGACGTAGTCATTTTTCTTAGTTGTTTCGATTAATCTTACTCTTTGCAGTCGGTTCAAGACCCGAGCAACACTTTTTGCTGGAATCACATCTTCAAAATCTTCATAGGTTTCAGGCTTGTTTAGCAGCATACCTAAAGTTATTTCTTCGTAGCATTCGGAATGAGGCGGTAAAATATTCCCAATATCGTGGAAATCCTTTATCAATTCGTTGAGCCGACAGCCGAAAAGTGTTATGTAATACTGGTTCTGTTCTTCTTCTGCTAATCCAACCTCTATTAAGGGAGTGACGTATTCTTCGGCTATTGTCTGTTGGCTGTGGTAATACCCTAGTTTTTTCAACTCTTGTTGGAGTCTAGCTATGGAATATCGGCCTTTCGAAACTATTTCCAATATTTGTAGGCGCCTCTTGTTCTTTAACGTGTTTAGCAATTCTGTCATAAAACTTGGTTTTTTGATTTTCTCGCATAGTTTTCTAAATTCGCTCTTTAGTTTCCAGATTTTGCAACTTGTTACACATGTGATAGGGGTTAATGGGTGACAGTTTTTGCAGGTCTCCTCCCACCCCTTCATCGTGTCTGCTAAGCTTGTTTGCCCCTCTGTCCCTTGGAGCGAGACTGGGTAATTTTCGGTTTTCATGCGCGGACACCTTGACGCATGTCATGACAGTTTAGGGAGAAAGGAGAAGTGTTGCTCAAAAGTCAGTTTGGGCCTGTCATGACATACGTCATAATAATATGACATACGTCATCTTTATATACTTTTTCCCCAAAATAAAATAAGCGGTGCAAAGCGTTTGATAATCCCATGTGAGATCGCTGTAAAATCGGTGATACCCGCAGTGAAGGCGTTGATAGCAAAAGAACTCGTAGAAAAACGCGGTCTAAAACAAGACGAAGTGGCTGAAATTCTTGGAATATCGCAATCATCCGTAAGCAAATACACCCGAAAAGTTAGAGGCTACGTGATAAAAGTTGATGACATAGAAGAAGTAGAACCATTAATAGACAAGATAATAGGTTTACTTGTAAGTGGAAAACAACAGAGAGCGGAATTTCTAAGATTTTTCTGCCAAACATGCATGACCATACGAAGAACAAGCTTGATGTGCCAATTCTGCCAGAAAGCAGATCCATACGTCAAAATAGAAGAGTGCGGTTTCTGTTTAAACTCCAATTTATCTCAAAAATGAGTTAGAGTTCTAAAATAGTTAAAACTTATTAGAATCAAGGCTAAACAAGTTTTAGTGGTGAAAACTTGTCTTCGTTCGATGAGAAGGTTGTTCTTGATGTTCTAGAAAAAGTAAGTAAAAGTGTTGTTAACATAAGTACAATTAAGCTTGTTCATCACATGTTTTATCAGGCGGTTCCAGTGGAGGGAATGGGTTCTGGGACAATAATCGACCCGAAAGGTTACATATTAACCAATAATCACGTAGCTGGCGGAGCGGAGAAAATAGGCGTGACATTATGGAACGGCGAAGTTTTAGAAGGAAGGCTGGTAGGCTCATGCGCTGTCCATGACACGGCGGTTGTAAAGGTTAATAGAAAAGATTTGCTGGCCGCGGAACTCGGAGACTCGGATAAGTTAAGAGTCGGGCAAAGAGTTTACGCGATTGGGAATCCTTTCGGGTTGGCGGGCGGTCCGACGGTAACTTCAGGCGTGATAAGCTCAGTGAACAGGACGATAGAGTCTCAAAGAGGGCTTTTGGAGAATCTTGTTCAGACTGATGCGGCTATAAATCCTGGGAACAGTGGTGGTCCGCTTGTGGATCTTGAGGGAAAGGTTGTTGCGATAAACACTGCGATTATTCCTTATGCGCAGGGAATTGGGTTTGCGATTCCGATAAACTCGGCTAAGAAGTGTACAGGTGGAATAATAACGGACGGAATTTCTACTAGGCCTTGGCTTGGGATAGTTGGTTTAAGCCTTACGGAGGAACTTTCTCGCTATTATGACTTGCCTCTTGATCGCGGAGTTCTTGTTACCAAGGTTGCGGATGATAGCCCTGCAGAACGTGCTGGGATTGTTGCTGGCGACATGATTTTGAGGATGGATGGCGGTGCAATTTATAGTATTGAGGATTTGCTTAGTGAAATTCATAACAGGAAGATCGGAGACAGAGTGAGGATTACTGTTTTTCGCAGAGGTCGAGAGCAAACATTTGAAGTCACCTTGCGCAAAACGCCCTAAACAAAGATCATAGGCGATATCTCCTGCAAACTTCCTCTTTCTCTTGCTGAGAAAACTACAGAGTTAGATCCGTTTTACAGTCGAAAATTTCTAATAGCCAAACACTCACATCTAAGAGTCTAATGTTT